>Ga0209635_10001037_pt1 | contig 20250 bp, 24 predicted proteins | sample DeeMarSWOR230_32_FD_187463 | JGI IMG/M metagenome (GOLD analysis project Ga0209635, IMG submission 187463) | Marine sediment microbial communities from White Oak River estuary, North Carolina - WOR-2-30_32 (SPAdes) (version 2) | ecosystem: Environmental > Aquatic > Marine > Intertidal zone >...
TTCTTTGCAGTTTTTCTTTAATGATCCTAGATGGAATTCCTTTTTGTAGATTATTTCTGTCGCTTTATCCAACTTTTTCTTTTCATTCTGACTTTCTATCTCCATTTTTTTACAAATCTCAATCGCCGGATGCTCTCCAAGCTCCGGGGTTTTTATTATCGAAATTGGTTTGACTTCTTCCAATACCTTTGGATCAACCCCGTATTTTTTCAATTCTTCAGGGTTCTTTTGCAAGTCGTATAGACCGATCCAGTCGTACGGAGCATGTGAAGGGACTGACATGACAATCCCGGTAGCTGCATCAGGGTCACAAAAACTTGCAGGCAGTATGATGATTTTATTTTTTAAAACAGGGTTCTCACAGTATTTTCCAACCAATTCCTTTCCCTTTACTTTTCCCATGATTTTGACTTTCTTCAACTGATCTTTCAGTTTTTCCGCGGCCTGCTCGCTTATAATCCAGGTTTCACCATCAACCTTTGCTCTAACATACTCTATTTCAGGATGGACCCAGATGTTTGTCACACCAAAAACAGTTTCTGGCCTTAAAGTGCCGCAAGGCAAAATATCCGAGTCAAGCTTGAACTTGATGAGATAGTACTCGATTGGACTTTCCCCCACACCCTCTAATCTATCATGATCTCCTGTTGGGCTCTGGCAGTGCGGACACCATATCACCGGATGAGTGCCTTGTATAACGTATCCTTTTTTCTTCAAAGTATTGTACTGCCATTCTATGAAACGAGAATAGGTTGGTGTCATGGTCGTTGTTATAAAACTTCTTCTCCAATCGATCGAAAAACCAGCCGACTTTAGGTCTTCTATCCATCTTTTCATCCAAAATTTAGCAACAAACTTTGGACCCTCTTTGATAAACTCTTCTATATCTTTGTCAGTAACAGCATAAAGTTTGAAAGTTTCTATCTGCACATGGTCTTTTTGTTTTAGCCTTTCTATAGCTCCGAGTATTGGTTCACCAGTAGCATGGAAGCCCTGTGGATACAAGACGTTGAAGCCTTGCATCCTCTTAAACCTGGCATAAACATCACAACGAAAAGCAGTAAACCCTGCCCCGACATGTGGAGCACCATTAACATAAGGATAAGGGAAGGTAACAAAAAATTTTTTCTTTTTTGGGTCTGGATCAGACTCGAAGAGTCTTGCATCTTCCCATCTCTTCTGCCATTTTTGCTCTATTTCTTTAAACTCGATTTCAATCCCCTAATATATTGTTTTTGAAGACGTGAAAAAACTTCCTCTTCCTCTTCCTGGAGCCCCTTTACTCCTAATTAATTTTCTTGTTTCTGCTAATAATATTGGAATTCTTTCAGGGTCTATGTATATACCTTTTTCTTCTAGTTCATTAATTTTTTGTAGAGCGATATCATAGGCCGTGCTTTCGTCTGCTAGCCTGATTCCAGACATTCCTATCACGAAATTTTCTTCATCCTCTGTTAATCTATACCCTTGAGATTTCTTCCTTCTTCTATATTCTATAATAAGAAACACCTCCATCTAGACAATTCAGTTTCTCTAGAACTAGATTCAGGACTAACCCTTGATTTCCGATCCATCACCCAGTAGAACAGGGCCACCCTTCATCTCTTTCACCTTATAAGAATTTGAATAGAAATGTTTAAATGATTTTTGATTTTGTTCGGTGACTGTCTAATAAAAAGTTTAAAGAATATAAGTTAAATTGTATTTAATGCCCTCGTAGCTCAGTTTGGATAGAGCAGCAGCCTTCTAAGCTGATGGTCGCGGGTTCAAAAGAGCTTTGCTCTGAAACTCCCGTCGGGGGCATGATTTCACTTTGTTTTTGGTTCAAATCCCACTCTGGGCGTTGAGTTTTTTATTTCTTTAAGATTCTAAATTGAATAATATGAAAAAAGTAGAATTAAGCGTTAAAAAAGGTTACGATTTATGGTCTGATTCTTATGATACTGATGAGAATTCTCTAATTTATTTAGAGGAAAAAGAAGTCCTCAAGCTTATTGGCAATGTCAAAAACAAAAGAATTTTAGATGTTGGTTGTGGAACAGGGAGAATCAGTTTAAAACTGTTAAAAAAAGGAGCTAAGGTTTTTGGGATTGACATAAGTAATAAAATGCTACAAAAAGCAAGGGACAAAACAAAAAAATATAGGGGCAGATGTGAATTTAGAATAGTCTCTCTTTATAAAATACCGTATAAGAAACAAGAGTTTGACCTAGTACTGTTTAACCTTGTCCTTTCACACATAAAAAAACTAGACAAAGCTATATCAGAAATTTCCAGAGTACTGAAAAGAAATGGTGTACTGATTATCTCTGATTTACATCCGTGTGCCATGTTACAAGGTGCTAGGACTGGTTTTTTTTACGCTAAGAGAAGTTATATAATCAAGAATTATCTTTATCTCTTAGAAGATCTGTTTAAGATTTTCAGAAAGAGCAAACTGGAGATTATTGATATAAAAGAACCAGGGATGACAAAACAGGCATTGGATATGTATGTCAAGTTGTGTAAAAAATATGGGAAAACTGTTTCAAAAGAAAAAGAATACAGAGAATGGTTGGGAAAACCTGTAGCATTAATAATCAAATTGAAAAAACTCTAGCATGTCATCGAACACACAAATTTTAAACTTTAAATCCATCATTATTATTGTAAGCATGACACGTCTTATCACGATTATCAGCGGAAAGGGTGGTGTAGGAAAGACAACCCTAGTCTCAAACCTTGCCGCAGCTTTATCTGAACTAGGACAGGATGTTGTTGCGATCGATGCCAACCTGACAACTCCCAACTTAGGCTTGCATCTAGGCTTGCACTTAGCTCCGAGGACTTTGCACGATGTACTAAAAGGTGAAAGCAGAATAAAGGATGCGACCTACAAGCATCCTCTAGGTTTTAACATAATCCCAGCAAGCCTTAATCTAGATGATTTAAGAGACGTGGACATAGGCAGGCTGCCAGAAGTCACACTGAACCTTATAGGAAAATCAGATTTTATTCTGATGGACTCTTCTGCAGGTCTGGGAAGGGAGGCAATTAACGCCATCACCGCTTCTCATGAAATTTTGATAATAACAAACCCCGATCTACCGAGCGTGACAGATGCCTTGAAGATAGCTAAAGTTTCTGAAGACGTGAACAAAAAAGTCATAGGTGTAGTAGTCAACAGGACTGGAGGGAGATGGCACGAGCTAAGGAAAGAAAAAATCGAAGAGATTCTTGGTGCTCCTGTTCTTGTAGAGATACCTGAAGATGTAAACGTTCCTCAAAGCACGACATTGAAAAGACCGGTCGTAGATTTTTTCCCTGATTCCCCTGCATCCGTAGAAATCAGAAGACTAGCTCATATTCTGGCTGAAGTACCGTTCAAGTACGAAAAACCAAAAGTGAGCAGCACCTTCAGTATCGTGGAAAGATTAGTCAACTGGATGGTTGGATAATCACAGTTCTTCTAAACCAATTTCAAAACCAGCAACAGGCATCTCTAAATTCCAGTTCGTCAAGACTTTAGGATGGACCTCTCCGATAAAACCAATCGATTTTTTATTTACAAGAACTTCAGCAACCCTACCAGAGATAAAACTTGTATTCGTCACAGCTTTTAGTTCATACTTCACTCCCAAACATACCATTAAAGCATCGAGAGCAGAAGATATCTGCTCGTAACTGACTTTCGTATCAGCAATCACACAACCCAACTTTCTTATGTCCCTTGTTTTTGTCTCCTGCTTTTCATCCAGGACAACCACGTCACCGACTTCGAATATTCTTTGCGGGTACTCCACGTGCTGGTTGTTCGATAAGAATTCTATTAGACTTGGCAACATCCAATTACGGAAGACATTCCAGTTCAATGAAACAGGATTTCCTATTTCAGCCACTTTTTCTTGTTTCAAGTTCATTTTTTTGAAAATATTCACCTTGTTTGTAAGAGTATAAGACAATATCTCTTGAAAACCTAAACCAACCATCACATCTGACACGGTATTCGAAAACACTTCTTTGTCATCCATACTTCCTATCGTAGCCAGTTTTGCTATGACCGGTTCAATTTTATTGTAACCATACGATATTATTATGTCTTCGATAACATCCCTTTGATGCATTATGTCTTGCCTGTAAGCAGGATAGACAACTTCAATCCTTTTTCCTTTCAGTCTTATCTTGTACCTTGCTTCTTCCAACAGCTTACACATCTGCTTAGCCGTCAAACCCAGGCCAGAAACTTTATTTACATAATCCACGTCAACAAAACTTTTCTTCGGCGTCAAGTCCGGAGTGTTCATCCTTTTATCTGGGTATACAACTTTCACGGTTTGCATCTTCGCTCCCCTATCGGCTAAAGCAGTGACTATAACGTTTAGGGCAGGCATCAAAAACTTGAAATTAAAACCACTACACTCGATGAACAAGTCTCTAGTCTTTTCTGTAACCTTGCCTGTATAATCAGAGTTGATTATCGGTGGCAGAGACAAAACATTACCAACAGAATCGATAAAAATAGGATATTCTTTGCAGTCTTTAAGCAGATGGCCGAATTCCTTTCCCTTGGGATGTTTTTTCAGAATCTCCCTTGGAGTCAGTTCCTCTGTGAATTCTAAAGGTACAAATTTTATCCCGTCTGGTTTAACAGTAGTAAACCTTATCGGTGGTTTTATTTTGTGTAAATCATAAGCCCCTATGGCAACCTCCTTCCTGTTCCTTCCAAAAGTCACGGAAACTTTTTCCTGCAGTTGGATCATCTGAGACAGGACATCTTCGTTAATTTTCAACCTTCTTACAACAGCACATACTGTCAGCGGGCGCACCTTAGAAACTTTTTTATCAACTTTTACCACAACTTTTGATTTACCCAGTCTGTATTTTGGAAGTCCTTTGTTTTTTGTTATTCTACCTTTTATTTCCCTTGCAATTCCTTCTGCAGACCAAAGGTCCGGTCTGTTCGTATCCTTGATCTCAATCTTTAACAAATCTCCATCCACTGCATCAATCTCACCTTTTGCATAAAGAACATAATCTCTCAACTGATTTAGTTCTATTTTCCTTCCAATCAGCCTACATAAGTCTTTGTACGAAACATCAATCGTCGGCATTTACCTTACCACCTTTTGGTTCCTCAACCATTCCAAATTCCTACTAAACAAAGATCGAATATCGTTTATGTTCAGAGCATGCATCGCCAGCCTGTCTATACCAAATCCCCATGCAATCACCGGCTCCTTTACTCCTAAAGGCTCTGTCAACTCTGGCCTGAAGATGCCTGCACCAGCAGCTTCCATCCAACCTAACTTTGGATGTTTGATTGAAATCTGGCAACTTGGTTCTGTGAATGGGTAATAGTCTGTATAGAACTTTATCTTCTTAGCACCGGCAATTTCAAAGGCAAACTGTTTCAACAAACCTAACAGATTTTTAAATGTCAAATCCTCAGCTACGACAATTCCACCAGTCTGATTGAACTCCACCCCATGCATAGCATCGATAACGTCTGGACGATAACATCTTACTATGTTGAAATATTTTCCAGGTATCTCCGCATCTTTCGCTAGATATCTCGGCGATATAGCCGTATCGTGTGCCCTAGGTATTAGACGGGAAGCCTTCTTTACATCCCATTCATAACCCCAACCAGTACTTCCTGTAGTCCAACCATTCTCATGCGTAGCTCTAACCCTGTTCACAATCTTTTTAGGGGGAATCCTCCCATACTTAGGATATTTCAAGCTGTAAGTCTGCGCCCAGTCCCTTGCAGGGTGATTCTGCGGTTGAAATAAAGCATCAAAATTCCAGAACTCTGTCTCGATTATCGGTCCTACCATTTCCTTAAACCCAAGTTCCACGAGCTTCTGCCTAACATGCAAGAGGAATTGATTGTAAGGCTGTCTTTTGCCTGGATAGATTTTTTTACCTGGAAACTGGACGTTATATGGTCTGAATTTTACTTTCTGCCATAAACCAGTCTTAATCAGTTCAGGTGTGAGGACTAAGACTTCTTTACCAACTAGTTTTTTTGCTTTCTGTTCGACCTCCCTTTCCTTTTCTACTAATTTTCTAAACATCAAAATCTCAAGCAGTTTTGGGTCAATCTCTTTTCCTTGAGATATTTTTTTCAATGCTTCCTGCTCAGCTATAGTTCCAGGTTCTTTTATCAGAAACAGTTTATCATCTTTTACTTGAACCCATTTTTTCTTCTTTGCCCACTGTAAAGCGATAGAAAAATTTTCTATTTTTTTCTTGGCTTCATCCATTTTTAGAGGACTCTTCTTCAACAACTCAATAAGGTTCTTTTCTGGCAAACCTCTTTCCAAGTATTTCCTTCCTTCATCTGTCAATCTGAGCTGCATCATATCACTAATTTAAAATTTATGTATTATCAAAATTAATAGACATAAACTCCTACGACAATTCCAAGAGTTAACATCCCAAAAGCCAGTAGTACACTCCCATAAAGAGTTAGGAACCAGTTCAAATTCCACCATTCTAATGGGCTATAATTTCTCATAAAAGGAACTATTACTTTTTTTCTCCTTCCTTTTATTTTTCCTCTTTCCCTTGACTGGTCTAGATGGCCTGATGCTAGAGCGAAGGCGAAGTCAGACCCCCAAAAACCAAGGACGATCATCACTGAACCAGCGATTATGCTTAAGAGTGAGAAGAAAATCTGAAGTCTAACACTTTTTGTAAAAGAAAACAGGATGATTATAAGAACTAAGATCAAGACAGACAAATAAGCATACTTAAACTCTTTCGTAAATTTCATAATAATAATTTATTGAACTTGTAATAAACCTCTATCTTATCGGCCTGTATTTTTTCATGCTCAGACCATTCCCGGTCAGGAGATAATTGAAATAATGGGTGATATATCTTCTGGCTGATTTTGTTGCTCCCCAGGCATCCAACCTACGAGGTGATGTGATAACCAACGTATCTTCGACAAAAACTACCTTTCCCAATTTACTGATCCTTTCTGCTAAATCAAAATCCTCTGCAGTTTCCAATCTTTCATCAAAGCCATAAACTTTTTCAAAGGCTTCCCTACGAAATGCACAACAAATCCCAGCTATCTGTGGTTTGGTCGTCTTTAGTGACGCTTTCACGAACTGGTTGAAAATTAGATAAAGTGTGAAATTTTTATTTTTACTGCTCAGAGGCATGATGGCGCATGTCGCAGCTACGACATCCTTTTTTTGAAAGGTTTTGACAATTTTTGATATCGTATTGTATAGGACTATTGTGTCGGCATCAATAAACAGGAATATATTCCCCTTTGCTATTTTTGCACCTTCATTCCTTCCTGCAGCAATACCTTTTTTTTTAACTAAAACTATTTTATCAGCATACTTTTTTGCAATCTTTACTGTATTATCCTTGCTCATCCCGTCTGCTACGATGATTTCATATTTTCCATTGTAATCCTGGCCTCTAAGCGCCTTTAAAGTCGGTTCTATATATTTCTCTTCATTAAATGTTGGGACGATGACTGAGATGAATGGTTCTTTTTTCATGAAAATCTAATCTCTTAACATGAACTTCTCTATTTCACCTTTAGCTTTCTCTCTTCTTTTCTGATGCTCAAGCATGAACTTTTTAACTCTTTCGGCCAAAAGTTTTTTACATTCACCGCAAATATTCTCCCCTCTCTTGCATGACTGGTACACTTCTTTCATTTTTTTATCGTCCTCTTCGAACAAGAAATGATAATACTGATAAACAGAACAAACATCTGGGTCTCCACCTTTTTTCTTTTGCTCTTCTGCAGTTGCGCCACCGCCAGTGAACGCATTCATTATTTTTCTCTCGATATCTTCTGGTTTATCTGTGGTGAATATACAAGTCTCAGGTTCGCTTGCACTCATCTTCCCACCTTTTCCAAGGCCAGGGATGAACTTGCAGTGTATCTGTGCTGGTTTGTAGAAATTCATCTTTTGTGCAACATCCCTTGCAATCCTCCAGTATGGGTCTTGATCTATCGCAGCCGGAATCAGACAAGGTATGTTCTTACCTTTAAGGACAGAAGGTAGAAAACATGGCACGGCCTGAATGGCTGGGAAGAAAATTATCCCGATGTTCGAATCGTTCTTGAACCCGAAAACTGCTTTAGCTGTGGAAAATGTCACATGCTTAGCTATCTGGACTGCCAGTTTGTATTGTGTCTTTGCATATTCTATGTCTGTGAATATGCGAGTCTTCTTTGGATCAAAGCCACATGCTATTACGTCAAGTGCATTCTCATAAGCATAAGCAGTTGTCTCCTCGAGACTGAGAGGTTTCACTAGATGTTTTTCATCGTCTGTTATCTGGAAATAAAGATCCACATCAAACTTGTCTTGCAACCACTTAGTAAATATCCATGGTATCAGATGCCCCAGAGTTGTATGTCCAGAAGGTCCTCTACCAGTGTACAAAAAGAACTTTTCACCCTTTTCATAATTATCAAGTATCCAATCCATGTCTCTGTGAGAAAAGAATATACCTCTTCTGAGCATGAAATGAAGTCTACCTGTTATTTTTTCCATTCTTTTGAGCAAATCTTCCTTTATAGGTCTAGTCCCGAACTTTTTAATCAATTTATCGTAATCTACTTTACCTTTTACCTCCCAAGGAGTTACGATAAACTTTTCTGCCATTCTCATCCCTTACTAATTATATTTAAACTTAATAATTGAAAAAGTCTTTAAAAATTAATAAATACAATTAACAATTCAAGGTGATTTTATCCCTGTATGTAAATTTGTGATAAGCGAACCGGAAACAAGAAAGTCCTATCAGATAGAAGTAGATCAAACCAAGGCTATCGGTCTGATAGGTAAGAAAATCGGAGAAGAATTTAGCGCAGATATCATAGGATTGAAAGGATATACAGCACAGATAACTGGTGGAACAGATAAAGATGGATTTCCCATGCACCCAAAAGTTAAGGGACCGGCAAGAAAAAAGATTTTGTTATCCTCTCCACCTTGCTTTCATCCACAATCAAAGGGTCAAAGAAAGAGAAAGATGGTCCATGGGGATACTATATCAGAAGACATAGTACAAATTAACTGTAAAATTATCAAAAAAGGAGAGAAGCCATTAGAAGAGTTGATTCCAACTAAAGCAAAAGAGAAGAAAGAAGAAGCTAAGCCAGAAGAAAAACCCAAAGAAGAGAAAAAACCAGAAGAAAAGCCAAAACCTGAGGAGAAGAAGCTAGAGAAAAAGGAAGAAAAACCTAAACAAGTAAAGGAACCAGAAAAAAAAGAAGAAAAGCCAACCGAAGTTAAGCCTGAAGAAGAGAAAAAAGCTGGAGGTGAAGAAAGTAAAGGAAAAAGTTGATTTAAAACTTATACCAGAAGTTAATATCGGCGTTGTTGGACATGTTGCACATGGAAAAACAACCTTAGTTGAGGCAATCACCGGTAAACTAACACTAACTCATTCTGAAGAACTTAAGCGTGGTATCACAATAAGATTAGGTTATGCTGACGCTACTTTATACAAATGTAAAAAAAGGCATTATGCTACAAGTAAGAAATGTCCTATATGTTTTAGTGAATGTGAAATTCTACGTACAGTAAGCTTTGTAGACTCACCAGGGCATGAAACTTTGATGGCAACTGTTCTAACCGGCACTGCTCTGATGGATGGTGCCTTGCTTATCATAGCTGCAAACGAAAGATGCCCTCAACCCCAAACTCGTGAGCATTTAACTGCTTTGGAAGTTGTTGGGATTAAGAACGTAATCATAATTCAAAATAAGATTGACCTAGTCACAAAAGAAGAGGCTTTAAAGAACTATGAACAAATCAAGAATTTCATCAAAGGGACAATCTTAGAGAATTCACCGATCATACCTGTCTCCGCTCAACAAAGGATCAATACAGATTTGGTAATAGATGCGATCCAAAAGTTCATCCCTTCTTCTAAAAAAGAAGGAATAGAAGATTTTAGGATGGTCGTGGCAAGGAGTTTTGATATTAACAAACCTGGAGCAGAACCCAAAAAAATAGTCGGTGGAGTTTTGGGTGGAGCAATAACTCGAGGAAAGATTAAAATTGGAGATGAGATTGAGATAAAGCCTGGAATTATGGTTGAAAATAAATATAGATCTATTAATACAAAAGTTCTCGGCCTTCAAAAGGCTGGGATAGACCTTGAAGAAGCTGGACCCGGCGGTCTGTTAGGAGTATTAACAACTTTAGACCCCTATATGACAAAATCAGACTCTTTGGTTGGCAATATTGTGGGTTTGCCAGGAAAACTGCCAGATGTTAGAGATTCCTTGAATTTGGAGATTAAGCTTTTGGAAAGGGTTGTAGGATCAGAAGAATTAGGAACTGTTGTACCCATTAAGGTTGACGAAGTTTTGATGATAAACGTCGGGACTGCTAGATCGATAGGAAGAGTAACCTCGATTAAAAAAGGAAGAGTAGAACTAAAACTAAAGATTCCTGTATGTGTAGAAAAAAAAGAAAGAATAGTTCTATCTAGACAGATTGCTGGTAGATGGCGCTTGATTGGCTACGGAACTTTTATTTAAGTACAACCCACAGTAGCAACAACGGTTTTTCCAGCAGGTGGTACTATCCTATAGACACAGTTTCTTCCACCAGTTCCAGTACAGTCATCTGTGACTGTTGTTGATGTCCCTGATTCGATACTTAACGCACCATCAAAATCACAAGTATTGTCTGCAGCCGGTGTTGTCTGTGTACATGTAATATCTGTTATAGGGTCTGTGCCGATGTTTTTTATCACAAGTGAAACTGTTCCACCACTGCACCAGAAATCAACCACTTCTATTCCCTGAGTTGCTCCTGTAAACACTCCGCTTATGTACATATAAGCCATCCCTGCCAACGCAATCGTTATTATCAGCATAAGAATAGTCGCTATTACGGCAGATACACCTTTCATTCTTTTATTCACCTTATTTTAATTTCAAATTCTTTATATAAATATCTTTTAAATCTTTCTATTGTGAAAAGAATAATCTTGGATACAAACTTCCTTATTGACATTATGAGATTTAAAATAGACATAGAAGAAATTAAAGGCATAATCGATGGACCATACAGAATTTTAACTATTAGTCCAGTCATAGATGAACTGAAAAAAATAGCTAAGAAAAAGACCAAAGAAAGCAAAAATGCGAAGATTGTCTTAAAATTGATAAAGTCGAAAAGAATCGAAGTCTTAAAATCCAAGGGAAAGTACACAGACGATGTGATTCTCAACTTGGTAGATAAAAATACTATAGTTGCGACGAATGATAAAAAGCTAAGAAAAAAACTAAAAAGGCTTGGAACCAAAACAATTTATTTAAGGGCAAAGAAATATTTAGCTATAAGCTAAGGTGAAAAGATGGGTTTGTTGATGATTGCACCAATCGCAGGATTGGTTTCAATAGTTTTTGCAGTGTACCTTTTCTATTATGTGAACAAACAAAGATCCGGAACACCAAAGATGAAAGAAATTTCTGACGCGATAAAAGAAGGTGCATATGCTTATTTGAAAAGGCAGTACATGGCGCTTTCGGTTTTTGTCGTTATCATGACTATCATCCTAGCACTCTTTCTCAACAAAGATATTGCAATAGCTTATGTCATAGGTTCAGTTTGTTCTGGTCTGGCTGGCATATTCGGGATGGAAGTTGCCCTTAGGGCAAACGTCAGAACTGCGAACGCAGCAAAAAGAAGTTTAAACAAATCCTTTTCAGTAGCGTTCTATGGTGGTGCTGTGATGGGTTTGTCCATAGTCGGTCTGGCTTTGCTCGGGATAAGCATCCTCTATTATATTTATGCAGACCCACAAGTAATCCTCGGCTTCAGTTTTGGTGCAAGTGCTATAGCATTATTCGCAAAGGCCGGAGGAGGAATCTACACAAAAACAGCTGATATAGGTGCTGACCTTGTCGGAAAAATAGAAAAGAACATCCCAGAGGACGATCCTCGTAATCCCGCAGTCATAGCAGATAACGTTGGTGATAATGTCGGTGATGTTGCTGGGATGGGTGCTGATTTGATTGACTCCTACATAGCAAGCATACTTGCAGCTATGATACTAGGAGCAGCTATGACAACCCAAGGAGAATTATACGTTATTCTTCCACTTCTAATCGGTGCTATAGGTTTAATCACTTCTATAATAGGGATGTATTTTGTCAGGGTGAAAAAAAGAGGAAATCCGGGAGCAGCTCTAAACAGAGGAACCTTTTCAACCTGTTTCATTTTCGCATTTCTAACCTTCATTTTGATTTATCTGCTTAAAGTTGATTTTGGTATTCTCTATGCAACTATAGCCGGACTTATAGCAGGAGTTGTCATCGGTCTTGCAGCAGACTATTTTACTTCAATAGACAGAAGCCCTGTTAAGAGGATTGCTGAAGCAGCAAAAACAGGGACCTCTACTAACATCCTTTCAGGTTTCTCTTATGGGATACTGAGTGTCGCTCCTTCAGTGCTTGGAATATGTGCAGCAACTATCGCAGCATGGTATTTTGCAGGAGTGTATGGAATAGCTATCTCAGCTGTTGGCATGCTTTCGATAACAGGGATGATAGTTTCTGCAGACGCCTATGGACCGATAACAGATAATGCAAAAGGAATTGCCGAACAGTCTGGACTCGGAAAAAGAGTGATAGATATTACAGATAGGTTAGACGCTGCTGGAAATACGGCCAAAGCTATTACAAAAGGTTTTGCTATCGGGGCAGCTGCTTTAACTGTACTAGCACTGTTTGCAGCATACGCAGAGATAGTTAATATCCAAACTATAAATCTAATGGATCCTTTTGTCATCGTTGGTATTTTTATAGGTGCGATCATGCCACCAATACTTTCAGCCTTACTAATATTATCAGTTGAAAAGAATGCATTCGTGATGATAGAAGAAGTGAGAAGGCAATTTAGGGAAATAAAAGGTTTGATGAAAGGAAAGGCCAAACCTCAATATGCAAGATGCGTTGACATAGCAGCCAAAGGTGCTCTCAAGGAGTTAATCCTTCCAAGTGTTTTATCGATAGTGGTTCCTTTGGTAGTCGGGCTCCTTCTTGGGAAAAGTGCTCTAGGAGGATTTCTGGCAGGAACCATAGTAACTGGCATAATATTTGCTTTGTTCATGGCCAATTCCGGTGGTGCATGGGACAATGCCAAAAAATACATAGAGGCAGGAGCTTTTGGTGGCAAGGGTTCAGCCGCGCACAAAGCAGCTGTTATAGGAGACACTGTCGGTGATCCGTTCAAGGACACAGCAGGACCTTCTCTTAACACGATGATAACTGTTATGTCTTTATCAGCTTCTATCTTCGCTCCTTTAATCGTTGCATATAGTCTGTTGGTATGAGATTATGTATAGGATAGTTACTGTAGAGGATAAGATTAGGGTCCCTCCAACCAAACTGAAAATGAAAGTTAAAGATGCAGTTAAAGAAAGCATCGCTGATCAATTTGAAGGAATAATAAATCCTAGGCTTGGAGTGATTCTTTCAGTTATTTCTGTTGAAAAAGTTGAAGAAGGAAGGATAATTCCTGAAGATCCAGGAGTTTATTACAATTCAACCTTCAAACTTTTAACGTTTAAACCAGAGGTTCATGAGTTAACTTATGCCGAGGTCATAGACAACACTGAGTTCGGGTCTTTTATCAGAATAGGACCGATGGACGGACTAATCCACATCTCACAGCTTATGGACGATTTTGTCAGTTACGACAGCAAGAATGCCATGTTTTTAGGAAAGGAAACAAAAAGGACTTTAAAGGAAAAGGATAAGATAAAAGCTAGGATAATATCTGTCTCTTTGAGAGATAAGGAAAATAAGATTGGACTGACGATGAGACAGCCTATGCTAGGAGCTCTAAGTTGGATAGAAGAGGAAAAAAGAAAGAAAAGGAAATAACATGGTTAAAAGAATTCAAGTATGCAGAAATTGTAGAAGATTCACAACAGGTCTTACTTGTCCTGTTTGCAAATCAACAAATCTCTCAACAAGCTGGAAAGGTTTACTTATAATAGTTAATCCAGAAAGCGAGATAGCAAAGATGTTAAAAGTGAATGAACCAGGAAGATATGCTTTGTATGTAGGCTGACACGATGAGAGCTATATTCATAGGTCGTTTCCAGCCAATTCATCTTGGACATTTGCACGCGATTAAAAAGGCATTAGAAAAATTTGATGAACTAGTTATCGTGATTGGAAGTTCAAATAAAGAAAATACTTATGAAAATCCTTTTTCTTTTGAAGAAAGAAAGAAGATGATCGAAAGTTGTTTACCAAATATTAAGATAATTGGGATGGAAGACATGGAAAATGATGAAAATTGGGTTGGAACTCTTTTGGAAAAAATAGAATTTGACGTTGTTATTTCCGGTACTGATTTGACAAAAAAATGTTTTTCTGGAATCAAGGGAATAGTCGAACCAGATTTACTAGAACCTGAAAAATATAATGGGACTAAAATAAGGGAAATGATTATAAGAGGAGAGAATTGGAAGGATTTGGTTCCAGAAGAAATCGTTGAATTTATAGAAAACATTAATTGGGAGGAAAGACTAAAACATATAATAGGCGAATAGATGAGGTTGAAAGATAAAGTTGTAATCGTTACAGGAGCTGGTCAAGGTATAGGAAAGGGGATTGCTCTGAGTTTAGCAAAAGAGGGAGCAAAGGTAGTTGTCAGTGATATAACAGAAAAGACAAATGAAGTAGTGAAAGAGATTCAAGATTCTGGTGGCGAGGCAATAGCTGCAAAATTAGATGTAACTAATCCAAAAGATGCAGAAGGCGTTGCTAAGTTAGCAATAGAAAAATTTGGTAGAATTGATATCTTGGTAAACAATGCAGGGATTTACCCTATGAAATCCTTTCCAGAATTAACAGAACAGGAATGGGACAAAGTTTTAAGCATTAACTTGAAGGGAACTTTCAACTGTACAAAAGCTGTGGTTCCAAAAATGATAGAGCAAAAAAGTGGAAACATAATAAACATAGCTTCTATAGCTGGAGCTGTTATAGGTTATCAGACACTAGTACATTATTCTGCCTCAAAAGCAGGAGTACTAGGCTTTACAAGGTCTGCAGCACTAGATCTAGCCCAATATAAGATAAGAGTAAATGCTATAGCCCCGGGCGCTGTCAATACTCCTGGAACGAAATCAGTAGGCGAAGAAGCTATGAAGCAAGTTGAACAGACCATTCCTCTCAAAAGGCTTGGACAACCAGAAGACATTGCAAATCTAGTCGTTTTCTTGGCATCAGAAGATTCAAGCTACATCACAGGTCAAATGATAGTAATAGATGGTGGCTTGACAATTCAGTAATCACTTGATTGCTTCTGGAATTGAATCAATTAAATCACTAGCTAAAACACTTTCTTTTAATCTTTTACTAGCGATTTCTCCAGCCTTTCCGTTTATATAGGCTGCCGCTTGAGCAGCGGTGAAAGTATCATTTCCACGGGCAAGCAATGTTCCACAAATTCCAGCTAAGGTATCACCCATCCCACCTTTTGTCATGTAAGGACTACCTGTCTTGTTCAAAGCAGTTTTTATTCCGTTTGAAATAATATCAACATGACCTTTTAATAGAATAGTTGTCTTAAGTCCTAGAGCAACATTACTGACAATTCTAATCCTTTCTTTCAAGTCTTTACCAATCTTTATCCCAGAGAGAACATAAAACTCATGAGAGTGAGGAGTGATTACAAAATTTTTATTTCCAATAACTTCCATTTTTGTAGCAACAGCATGTATAGCATCAGCATCTATGACACAAGGAATCTTAATTTTTCTCAAATATTCAGTCACAGTTTTGATTGTTGCTTTTTCCCTACACAATCCACCTCCTATGACAACAGCTGTTTTGTTTTTGCTGAATTCAAAGAGTTCTGGCAAATGTTTCCTGTTTAAATAATCTCCTTTCAAAGGGTAGGCTATCAGGTCTGGTTGAAAGGATGCGATGATATTTGCAGCCCTTTCTGGTGCAACTATCGTTACTAGGTCAACTCCAGCCCTTAAAGCAGCCAAAGCGTTCAGAGCAGGAGAGCCTGAATACTGCTTGCTTCCCCCTATAACTAGCAAATGCCCAAAGTCGTACTTGTGGGTCCAACGATCTCTTTTCCTATAGATTTTCTTAAGAATCGATTTTTTTACTTCAACCATACAATATTATTCTTAGAGAACGCGATATTAAATTTAAGGAGGTAGTTTGATGGTAATAAAAATCGGTATCAATGGGTTCGGAAGGATAGGAAGAACGTTTTTTAGGGCCGCGTTAAAAGATAAGGAATTTAACGAAAATTTTGAGATAGTCGCTGTTAATGATTTGACAGATCCAAAAACATTAGCTCATCTTTTAAAATATGATTCTGTTCATGGAATTCTAGATGCCGATATTGGATTTAAAGAAAATGTTATAGTCGTAGGCAAAAATGAAGTAAAGGTCCTTTCAGAAAAAGACCCAGCCACTCTACCTTGGAAAGATTTAGGAGTGGAATTAGTCCTCGAATCTACTGGTCTTTTCAGAGATAGGGAAAATGCGTCAAAACACCTATCCGCAGGAGCCAAAAAAGTGATAATCTCTGCACCAGGAAAGAATCCAGATGCAACAATAGTTCTTGGAGTTAATGAAAATATATACGATAAAGAAAAACACAACATTATTTCCATGGCATCCTGTACAACTAACTGCTTAGCTCCTATGATAAAGGTTTTACAAGAAAAATTTGGAATAAAAAGAGGTTTAATGACAACTTGCCACGCTTATACAAACGATCAAAGGGTTCTAGATTTGACTCACAAAGATTTGAGAAGAGCAAGAGCAGCAAATCTTTCCATAATTCCAACTACGACTGGGGCTGCAAAAGCTATTGGTGAAGTTATAAATGAAGTTGCTGGTAAGTTAGACGGTATTGCTTTGAGGGTGCCAGTTGCAGATGGTTCTGTAGTTGATTTGATTGTAGAATTGGAAAAAGAAGTTACAAAAGATGACATTAATTCTGCCTTTAAATCTTATGAAAAGGAATTAAAGGGGATTTTACAATACACAGAAGATGAGATAGTTTCTGTTGACGTAATTGGCAATCCTCATTCTTGTATGTTCGATGCTCTAAGCACTATGGTAATTGGTGAGAAAGGCAGCTTTGTCAAAGTCCTAGGTTGGTACGACAATGAGTGGGGCTATTCCTGCAGACTAGTCGACTTGATGAAATTTATCATGAAATAAGGATGAAGAGATGAAAAAAGATTTTTTGACTTTAGACGATGTTGATGTTAAGGATAAGACAGTTCTTTTAAGAGTAGACATAAACGTCCCTTATGATGTGACTACAAAAAAAGTACAAGATTCTGATAGACTAAGAGAACATGCAAAAACTATTAAAGAGCTGTCAGAGAAAGGAGCAAAAGTAGTGATATTAGCTCATCAAGGAAGGAAAGGTGACCCAGACTTTATTCATTTGAACAAGCATGTAGAACTTTTGGCAAGTCATATAGGTAAAGAAGTGGAATTTGTTGCAGACATAATAGGAAACAGAGCTGTAGAAAAAATAAAATCACTAAAATCAGGGGATATTCTTCTGTTAGATAATGTAAGGTTTTTGGACGATGAAACTGAAGAAAAAACTTCTGAACAGCATCTGAATAGTCAGATAGTTCGAAATTTGATCACGCTAGCCGATATTTTTGTGAACGATGCCTTTTCTGCTGCTCATAGGAGTCATGCTTCTATAGTCGGATTTACTGAAGCCCTACCATCTTATGCTGGAAGAGTGATGGAAAAAGAGCTTATGTCTTGTGAAAAGACACTGAACCCAGAGCGTCCAAACATTTTTATTTTAGGGGGAGTTAAGCCTAGTGACTGTTTGGAGATAATGAAGCACATGTTCGAGGAAAAAAGCCTTGATAAAGCTTTAACTTGCGGTACTGTGGGTGAACTTTTTTTATTAGTTAAAGGACATGACTTGGGTACGAAGAAACAATTCTTTGAAGAAAAGGGGTTTCTAAATCTTGTGCCAGAAGCAGAAGAGTTATTAGAAAAATATGAAGATAAAATTGAACTACCGGTGGACGTTGCGATAGAAGAAAATGAACAAAGAAAGGAAATTTCAGTAGAAGAACTGCCAACAGATTCTTTTCTACTCGATATAGGAACTAAAACTGCTCAAGAGTATGCACAAATGATTGAAGGTGCAAAAACCATCGTGATGAAAGGTCCTGCTGGAATATATGAAAAACAGGGGTTTGAAATGGGGTCAAGGAAAATCCTTGAGGCAATAGTCAATTCCAAGGCTTTCACCTTGATAGGAGGGGGAGATACTCTATTAGCGATAGAAAAACTTGGAATAGATAGAAAAAAATTCTCTTACATAAGTCTAGGAGGAGGGTCTTTGATTACCTATCTTTCAGGTAAACCGATGCCAGCAGTAGAAGCACTTAAAAAAGCTGCACAAAGAAAATAAAATATGGAAAAAGTAAGGATTCATGTTTATATTTCTGGTTATGTTCAAGGAGTTTTTTTCAGGTCCAATACAAAAGATATGGCTGAAAGGTTTAACCTAACAGGATGGGTAAAAAACCTCCCAGACGGAAGAGTGGAAGTCATGGCAGAAGGAGAAAAAGACAAGATAGAAGAGTTCATAAGATTCTTGAAAAGAGGTCCTTCATTCTCAAGAGTAGAAGATGTAGAAATAAAAATAGAAAAATTTAGTGATGAGTTTGATGGATTTAGCATAATTCATTGATTATAACTTTTTAATCAATTCCAGCATTATCTTATTTCTTAATTCTGAATCCTTTAGTGCTTCTTCTAGTAGCATCTTCTTGAACTTATCCCTATCTATTGATTCCATCAGCATGTTAGTAAGCTTTTCTGTAGTTTCTGAATTTGTCTTTGCTGCTTGTATCATTGAAGACACTACTTTCTCATCCATATTTTCTTCTTTTTTTGCAGGTATACCTAATCTTATCTCTGGCATATTCATCCCTAATTTTAAGTGAATCGTAAAGGATTTATGTTTAACTATATTCTTATTACTTGATTGAAATGCTTTCACTGACACTGTTAACAAAGCTAACGATGCTTAACTTGAAGGATGATGGGGAATTTTTTGATTTATTTTTAGAGTTTTTAGAGAGAAATTTCAGTAGAAGGGAGCTCCTTCTAGTAGTCGTAAAAAAAGACCTCATAGAAAAAAGCCAAAAGATCTATTCATAAGATTTAACCGCCTTAGCAAATTCTGTCAAAATTTCTTTTGGGCTATATTTTTTTACCACACCAGAAGCTACGAGCACACCCACAGTTCCCAACTCCAAAGCTTTTCTTACATCTTCACCGTCAGTAATTCCTGCTCCACATAAAACCTTTATCTCAGGATTAACTCTCTTGATGATCTTGACAGTTTCACTCACTACTCTAGGTTTGGTCTTTGAAACTGATACACCAGTTCCTATTAGCTCAGGCGGTTCATATGCTATAAAATCTGGTTCAAACATTGCTATGTTCTTGACCTTCATTATACTGTCAGAACAAACTATAGAAATTAGGTCATGTTTTTTTGTTTGACGAATACATTCATTGATTTCTCTCAAACTCAACCTCCTTTCTGAATGGTTGATTAAACTTCCAATAACCCTAGCTTTTTTTAAAGACAAAGCAGTTATATGCCCTGTGTGAGCTCCAGGGTCTACAGTGTCTATATGCTGACCAAATACCTCAATCCTCAGTTTAGAAGTGATTCGGAAAATGTCGGTGTATTGTGGTGCAATAGCGATGTTAACTTTATACTCTTTGGAAACAGTCTTACAGATTTTGGCTAATTTCAGGGCATTATTCCCTGTGGCTTCTTTGTAACACTTGAAGTTTACCAAAATTAATGGTAGTCTCATAATTAATTTTATTATATAAAACGAAAATAAATAAAGAGAAAATGGTACAAACAACAGTAAGTTTGATTAAAGCTGATGTTGGTTCTTATGTGGGTCATAACAGGGTTCACCCAGATTTAATCGCAAAAGCAAACGAATCATTACAAAAAGCAAAGGATGAAAATCTTCTGATAGATTTTTACGTAACAAACTGTGGAGACGACCTAGAGTTGATAATGACCCATAGTAAATCTATTGAAAATCCTGAAATCCACAAGCTTGCCTTTGATACTTTTATGGAGTGTGCAGATATAGCCAAATCATTAAAGTTATACGGGGCCGGTCAAGATATGCTTAAGACAGCTTTTTCAGGCAACATTAAAGGTATGGGTCCTGGGGTTTGTGAAATTGCAT
>Ga0209635_10001038_pt1 | contig 20242 bp, 10 predicted proteins | sample DeeMarSWOR230_32_FD_187463 | JGI IMG/M metagenome (GOLD analysis project Ga0209635, IMG submission 187463) | Marine sediment microbial communities from White Oak River estuary, North Carolina - WOR-2-30_32 (SPAdes) (version 2) | ecosystem: Environmental > Aquatic > Marine > Intertidal zone >...
GGAGGATGAGTGCTGTGCTCTTTTGTAATCGAAAGGGAGAGGTGGTGAAGGAGGTGGAATTCTCTGGGGGGCCGGAAGGTCTGCTGATGGATATGGTGAGCCTGGATTTGGATTCTCGGGGGAATCTGTATCTGGCTTATAATTTTGCAGACAGGGTCGAGAAGTACAGCCGGTCGGGCAAGAAGGTATGGTCGAGGAGGTTACTAGGTATCAAGGATGTGGAGCGGAAAAAGGTGTCATCTTTTGTAGTGCCGACCGAGATCGTCTACAAGGACCTTACGCTGGATGAGTCGGGAAATATTTATGTGCTGGGAGGGGAACTTTCCAAGAACCGCAGCCGGGATGTCTATGTCCTGAGCCAGGATGGGGAGCTTCTGACGACCTTCACCCTTCCTCAAGCAAGCCACTGTATTTACATCGATGCAGATAATTTCCTGTACACCAGGGCCAATGAAGGCATCACGCTGAAGAAATACAGAATAATCCTGACTCGAGAGAAATGACGTGCGCAAGTTTTCGGATTGGGTGATTTTATTGGCTTTTGGGTGTCTGACATTCTTTCATTTCAAGGATTTCGATGCATCCTCTGGAGAGAATCTCCTTGCTGAGGAGAAAGCCTGTCTTGAGCAGGGGGAGGCTTCTATTGTGGATCATCTTGGCTTCGAGTGGAGAGAAAGCAGGCAGCATTTGCTCTTTTTTATCGATTTTCGAGATTTCGCCTGCCTGAACTGCCTTGATTCCTTTATCGATTTTTGCCGCCGTCTTCCGCTTCGGTTCCAGAGGGAGAATACGTTGGGTGTCTTGATTCTGGAGCCAGGGAGGGAGGATGAAACGTCCATTCAGATTGCGAGAGTGAAACTCAAAGGATTTGTGCTGTCCAATCATATCGGGTTTCCCATCCAGGCCGATCGATTTCGTGTTTTCGAGGCATTCGCCCGGGAGGGAACATCTGTCGTTCTTTTGGATTATGATAGAGAAATCATTCGAAAATTTCTGTTTCCCTTAAGGCAGAAGGACCTGGAAGAACTCTTGGGGTATTTGAGGATCGAATGATTTGTCTCTGTGTGGCGGAGGGAGCTGAGTGTTGCTTAAGAAGTCTGACCGCAGCATTTCTTGTACTTCAGTCCGCTTCCGCAGGGGCAGGGATCGTTTCTTCCGATCTTTGGGGGCTGCTGCGTGGCTGGTTCTTCGGGATCCCATGCTTTTTGTTTTCCTTTCCAATCCTGGGCTAACTTTTTGAAATGTCTGTCTGCATGTTTAAAGAACATCTTGTAGGATGAGCAGAAGAAGTTAAGTTCTTTGTTCGAGGGACTGTGGATGCGGTCTTTGGTGCAGCCGCCGCGGCAGGTGCGCAGCCAAGGACATTTTTTACAATCCTGGGGGAGGGCGGACTTTTGTTGGCCGAATTGAGTTTGCTTGGAGGAGTTCAGCATATCGATCAGCCGGTTTTCCATGATGTTGCCCAGCCTCCACTCGGGATCGACGAAGAAATCACATGCGTAGACATCACCGTTGTGTTCGATGACCACATACACGCCACACTCCCGCAGGAGGGTACATTCAGGAGGGGGAAGGTCCACATAGATGTGGAAGAGAGAGTCGAAGAAGCGGATGGATGTGGTTGCCACATCTCCATCGAAATCCGCTAGCCACAGATCGAATACCTTGCAGAGGAATTTTCCGTATTTTTCTGGAGAGACCGAGAAGGGAGCGGCTTGAGACGGATTGTTCGGATTGAGCTCCAGGCAGGGTATGAACTGCATGTAGTTCAGTCCCAGGGATTTGTGGAAAGAATAGATTTCCTCTGCGTAGTCCACCGAGCAGTCATTTATCACGGTGAGAGCATTGGTGGCCACGCCCCTGTCCAGGAGAAGTTTGGCTTTATCCACGACCCGGGACCATGAACCTTTCCCGTTTCGAAGCCGCCTGTACTTGTTATGGATGTGTTCTGGTCCATCCAGCGATATCCCGATTAAAAATTTGTATTCCGCCAGAAATTCAGCCCATTCCTCAGTAATCAGAAGGCCGTTTGTCTGAAGCCCGTTGCCCACAGAGTGTCCGCGGCCGTATTTCTGTTGGAGATCTACGGCTTTTTCAAAAAAGGGAAGTCCCATCAGAGTCGGCTCTCCCCCCTGCCAGCCAAAAGATATGTCCCGTTCGCCTTGAGAGAGGACTTGCTTAACAGTCTCCTCCAGCATTTCTTCGTTCATTCGGTGGACCTTCGTTTCAGAGAAAAGTTCTGACTTTTCTAGATAAAAACAATAGGTGCAGGCCATGTTGCAGTCTGGACCGGCAGGTTTGACCAATACAGAAGACAGTTTTTTTCGGCCCGCTCTTCTCTTCATCTCATAATTCGGGGACAGTATACGCGATTACTTAATTCGGTCAATCTTTTTTTTATGATTTGTAATTCAATCCCATATATATCTCTAGAATCAGAAATCTATGTTTCATGGTATCAATTTGCTTCTTTCAATAATTATCAATGATTTCCAATCAATTTAATGGGTAATCCTAGCTTTGTTCAGCAAATAGAGCCCCAATATTATACCTAAGATTTCCGAATGCGGATAAAACACTATCTGTACTCAATCCTTTTGATTCCTACTCTCTTCTTTTGTCTTTACTTCTATATCAGACTTTAATTCGGTGATCGCGTATACTGTCCCCGAATTATTGTCCCCGAATTATTTCCCCGAATTATTGGCAGTTTGGCGTTGGTGGTTTTGAGCCACTCATCCAGCATGCTGTCGAGCTCTTTGACCTTTTCGGGCATCTGCTCCGAGAGGTCGTCTTTTTCTCCGATATCCTCCTCCAGATCGAACAGCTCGAAGGTTTTCCCCTCGTATCTCTTTATCAATTTCCAACTGTCTTTCCGGATGATGCTGTAGGGGACCACATCCCCCCGATAATGGGGAAAATGCCAGTAGATCGCCTCTCGACTCAATGATCCTTTTTGAGAAAGAATTGGTACTAGGCTTTCTCCATCTATGTCCCGGTCTTGGGGGAGTTCGACACCCGCCGCTTCACACACGGTCGGGAAAAAATCCACGCTGATTGCCGGAGTGTCGCAGCTACTGCCCGGCTGAATCATTTTGGGCCAGCGAACGATCAGAGGGACACGGATGCCTCCTTCATAGGGATAGCCCTTTCCTGAACGCAGCGGAGCATTGTCTGTGGAGTGTCCCAATAATCCACCATTATCAGAGGTAAAGATGACCAACGTTCTCTCGGTCAAATCCATCCTGTCCAGTATGTCCATGATGCTTCCCACCAATCGATCGACGCTTTCGATCATGGCCGCATAAACAGGTTTGTTGTGGTTTGTGGGCTTCTTTTTTGCATACTTGGCAACCAGCTGCTCTTTCGCTTCCAGCGGAGTGTGAACAGCATAAGGGCACATGTGGAGGAAAAAGGGGCTATCTTTGTTCTCTTCGATGAACCGGACGGCCTCGTCTGCCTCCCTATCCGTCAGGTATTCACCCTGCTTCCGGGGCCGGAGAGTGGGGATACTGCTGCGTCGTGGATGCTGATAATAGGGGTCAAAATACGTAGGGGGTTGACCGATCTCGCATCCCCCGATGTTGATGTCGAATCCCTGTTTGTCCGGGTACCACCAGAAATGTCCCAGGTGCCATTTTCCGATATGGCAGGTCACGTACTCCGCAGGTTTAAGCATTTCAGCGATCGTGAGCTCATCCAGTTCCATCCAGTAGGGATTGGGAGGACAGAGAAGGGGACGATCCTCAGTGGCCACATATTCTATCGGATTCACCCCCTTGCCTATAGCCGTGTGGGCCTTGCGGTCCAGATGATGGATCCAGTCTGTCAAACCGGTCCTAGCCGGATAGCGGCCGGTCATTATGGAGGCCCGTGTCGGGGAGCAAACCGCACAGGATGCATACCCATTGGTGAACCTCATCCCTTGAGCAGCCAGTCTGTCGATATTTGGTGTTTCATAGTACTGGCTTCCGTAACAGGAAAGGTCGGTCCAACCCAAATCGTCCACATTGATGAGGATGATGTTCGTTTTTTGCCGACCCGGGATGCTTTCCTGTCCAAGTGCAATGGGCAGAGAGCGCAGAGACAAAATCTCAGAACCATATAGAGTCACAGCGCCTACGCCTAAGCCAAGAGCTTTTAATATATCCCGACGTTTCATCGCACCATCCCTTTACTCATTTTTTGCTCACAGATGTATGCGTCACTTCGATTTATTATCTACAGCTTGTATCACTCAAAATGCTGGATGTCAAATTTTGACTCTTCAACAGCATAAACACTATTGACTCTGCTTGAGTGTAGCGGTTATATTAAACCTGGATTAGTTAAAATGCCTTTTCTCATGCTGCAGCAAAAAGATTTTGAGGTCAAGAGCTTCGAGATCTCGAAGCCCAAAATAAAAATCGGAAGAAGCCCCACAAATGATGTGGCTCTTTCCGATCCCTTTGTTTCCCGTGACCATGCCGAGATCTTAGCCCTTGAGGATGGTGGGTACGAGATCAGAGATCTAGGCGGCGAGAATCCTGTCAAGGTCAACGGAAAGATTATCTCCCAGCACAAGCTGAGAGATGGAGACAAGATCAATCTAGGCCAATCGCTTCTGGTCTTCAAGACAGAAGCTGCATGTGCTCCCTCTACGGTAGAATTTCTGAAAGCAGAAGAGATGTCCCAGAAAGCAGTAGAAGTCGCCTCTCTCGATGCCAAGAAAACAGTGCCCTTTTCTTTGGAAGAATGGGATAAAAAGGATCTCTCTCTACTTCAAAGGGACCATCAGAGACTGATGCTGCTGTATGATTTCGGGAAAGCGGTCAATTCCTACCTGGAAGACCAGGATCAAATACTGGATGAGATCATGAATACTGCTTTAAAGACCCTGGCAGCCGAACGGGGCTTTATTGCTCTGGTCGATGAGGGCTCGGGGGAGCTGAGCTGTGAGTTGGTGCGAGGAGAGACAGCCGATCCGGTCCCGGATAAGCTGGAAGTGAGCCGCACCATCGTCCACAAGGTGCTGAACGAAGGGGTGTCCATCCTGACCGTAAACGCCCAGGACGACACCAAGTTCGACAAGGCGAAGAGCATCAGAGAGTACAACATCCGATCAGCGATTTGCACTCCCCTTCTGTTCCAAGATAAGGTTTTAGGAGTCATCTACCTGGATAACCGGGCCAAAGCTGGAAGTTTTAACCAGGATGACCAGATGTTTCTGATAGCCCTGTGTCATCAGGCTGGAATCGCTCTGGGGAATGCCCGGCTTCACAGACGTGTTGTCCAGGAAAATGTGTGGCTGGAGAATTCCCTGAAGCCCAAATTCCAGATCCTGGGAGATTCGGAGAAGATGAAGAGGGTGTTCGAGACGGTCAAGAAGGTCGCACCCACTAACATCACGGTTTTAGTCCAAGGAGAGACCGGCACGGGTAAGGAGCTGGTAGCCAAGGCCATCCATGCGCTTTCCCCCCGCAGGGAAAATTCTTTTGTTCCGGTCAACTGCGCAGCAATACCAAAAGAGCTTATCGAGAGCGAACTTTTCGGTCACGAAAAGGGATCCTTTACAGGAGCGACCAGCTCCCGGGATGGAAAATTCCAGCTTGCTCACGGCGGGACAATTTTCCTCGATGAGATCGGGGACATGAGTTTGGACCTGCAGGCTAAGGTCCTGCGAATCTTAGAAGACAAAGAGCTTCAGCGTGTCGGCGGGAGCAAGACCATCACGGTCGATGTGCGGGTTATCGCCGCCACAAACAAGGACCTTAAAAAGGCCGTCGAGGATGGAAACTTCAGAGAAGATTTATACTATCGATTGAACGTGGTGCCCCTTCAACTCCCCCCACTCAAAGAAAGGAATGAAGATATCCTCCCCTTAGCTGATTATTTTGTTGCGGGCCGGGTGAAAAAGATATCTCCCAAAGCAGCACGATTGCTCGAATCGTACGAATGGCCTGGTAATGTCAGGGAACTGAAAAATTGTATCGACCGTGCCGTGGTTTTAGGAGATGGAAAGGTCATCCAACCCGAGGACCTTCCCTATGCATTGCGCAAAGGAGGGCCGATCATCCCGGCGCCCCTTGAGACTCTTGAGCATATAGAGGAAGACCAAATCATAAGGGTGCTGAGGTACACAGGATGGAACAAGAGCGATGCGGCAAGGATACTCGGCATCACGCGGCAGACGCTGGATAACAAAATCAAACGCTACAAAATCAAAGAATGATCGGCTGACCTAATAAATCTCCTGACTTCATTAACGTCAAAAAAATAGACATAACAGCTCCCAAAATCTGCTCCTGTAGGCCTCTCTTATCTCTTCATTAGGGCGATTTCAAATCCATTTCCCCCAGAATTCAAGAGGTAGTGCCTGCAGATGAACCTTAACAGTATTATTTGGCATGAAACCTGCACTAATTACAGCGGAGAATAAGGATGAAGCATTTAAGCAGGAGGCATGCGATGAGAAAGCAGTGCCTGATTTTTTGTTTGGTTTTTTTAGTTGTTCCTGCACTGGCTTATCCTCAGGCCGGTCAGACAGGTTCTATCACCGGCATTGTCAGAACACCAGATGGAGATCCACTTGCCGGTGTAATCGTTCTACTCAAGGGGCCTGCACTGATCATCCCTGAGATTGAAGCCGTGTCGAATAAAGCGGGTGTCTATACTTTTTTTGCTCTCTCTCCAGGTGTGTATGAGCTGTCGTTTCTCGTTAAAGGATTGGAAAAAGTTGTCCGCAAGGGGATCGCGATCTCTGCTGGGGATGCGATCTCGCTGGATATAAATCTATCGCTGATGGCTCCCGGAGAGGCTGTTGTCGTGGAGGCAAAAAACCCGGCCATCACCCGACCGAGACCTATTGAAATAGAAACACTGGACGATAATTTCTTCCCTATTGCTCCCGAAGAAGAGATGATGGATTCCAGCGGGTTAAAAATTGAACAGAGCATTTTCTTTGCTTCTATCTCTTTTATTATAAAAAGCTTACCTCTATTTTCCTTTTCCGGTCTTTAATCATCCGCTAAAAAATTGGACAATCTATCGCCCATAATTCACTCCTAAAACTTCCTCTATACATCCCTCTCTCAATCCTGATTCTCCTCTTTTAATCAGGAATTCCAGGGGACATAGTTCATAACGTGTTTTGCTGAAGGCTATCTGGCACAAAAACTGCTGAACCTCATGCGATGAACAAATTTTGGAATGCTTTGTTTGGATTTAGGTGTGAGATTGCGATTTAATCATCCAACCTTTTTACCCCTCTGAGGGAGGCTTTCATGGAGCCTCCCTCCCCTCTATAAAAATGGATACTTTACCGAAAGTTTTTTGGGGCGAGCTCGAAGATATTCATAAAACTGTCAGAAAAATTGCACCCACTGACTTTACAATCCTGATACAGGGAGAAACGGGAACAGGGAAGAGGCTGGTTGCAAAAATTATACATATGCTTTCCTCTCGCCGCGACCAGCCCTTCATTCCCATTGCCTGTGGATCCCTTTCGAACGAGCTCGTAGACACTAATGGCTTTGGGTATGAAAGGTATCCGATCACAATCGGTGGCACCCTTTTCTTTGATGAGGTCTGTGATATGAGCTTGGATGTCCAGTCGAGGATGATGCGGATGCTTGAGCTGAAGGAATTCTTGATCGTGAGGGAAAGAAAGAAGATCAAGCTAGATGTCCGGGTGATCGCTTCTTCAAAAAGAGACCTGAGACAGGCCATGGATGCAGAATTGTTCCGGAAGGACCTGTATTATCGTTTGAATGTGGTTACACTCAAACTGCCTCCCCTGAGAGAACGGAGAGAGGACATCATTCCTCTTGCCGAGTTTTTTGCTGCCGGGAGGGTAAAGAAAATATCTCCCCGGGCCAAGCGGCTGCTCAAGCTTTATGATTGGCCTGGAAATGTCAGAGAATTGAGGATCAGCATTGACCGTGCCGTTGTACTCGGCGATGGAAAAGTCATCGAACCAGAAGACCTCCCTCCATCCATTCGAAAGTGTGCAAGGATCATTCCGGCTCCATTGGAGTCTCTCAATCTTATAGAGCAGAACCATATTAAGAGAGTCCTCAAGTATACGGAATGGAACAGGACAGAGGCTGCACGTATCCTTGGAATCACACTCGAAACGCTGAGAAACAAAATCAACAAATACACAATCGAGAAAAAAAAAGGAAATGAGAAAACTCTTAGAATGTATAGAAATTAGACAAACTTCTTATTTGAATTGTTATCCTCTCTGTTTTCAACATGTTCCGCTCATCTGGCAGTACTATGCTGGGACTGTTTGCCTAAATATCAGCCATGGTTAAGCATTGGGCTTTCCAAAACCGAGATCCGGATTCCTTTGTTTTTCCCCTGAAAAGGAGCGGATTCAAGAGAGAGGTCGTGAATGAATGGCACATTTTTTGCTCAAATTGGAACAGAAAGGAGGTGAGAAAGGTAGAACGAGAGACAAATAGACTCAAAATTAAGGAGTGAAGGTATTCGCTCTCGAGTGAAAAAAGTTAAAAAAAAGGAGGCAAAAAGGAAAATGAAAAAGCTCGTTGCGTTAATCGGAGTTTTTTTCCTCATTGCAGTTTTTGTGTCAGCTCAGGAATTCGGAGCTATCAAGGGAACGGTAAAAGATGCGGAAGGTTTACCTCTTCCCGGCGTCTCGGTGACTTTGACCGGATCCAAGATTGCTTCGATGTCAGCTATCTCTTCGGAAAAGGGCAATTTCAGGTTCTTGAATTTACCCGTGGCCGATGACTATGCACTGAAGTTCGAGCTGGATGGTTTCCAGACCCTGGTGCGTGATCGACTGGACCTTATCTTCGGACGTGACCTCGATCTGGATATCACTTTGACGATGGCAACGATTGAAGAAGAGGTTGTGGTCATCGGACAGGCCCCGGTTATCGACAGAAAAAGGGCGCAGGTCGGTGTGAATGTCGGGGAAGAGATGCTAATGGGTTTGCCTACGGCAAGGAATCCTTGGGTTATCATGTCCTTGATTCCAGGGATGCTGATAGACAGAGAAGATGTGGGAGGCAATGAGGCCGGACAGCAGTCTTCATACTTTGGCCACGGTTCTTCCACGAATGATAATACCTGGGGTATCGACGGCGCCAACATCACAGATAATTCGGCTCTTGGTTCAGCTCCAGCCTACGTCAACATCTCGAGTTATGAACAGGTCCAGGTCAACTACGGCAACAATGACATCAAATCCCAGACAGGAGGAGTCCAGGTCAACCTGGTCTCTAAGCGGGGCGGCAACAGCTATAACGGGACGTTTTATCTGGATGTGGAGAGAAATACGTGGCAGGCGGACAATGTTCCCCAAGAGCTGAAGGATATCGGATATTCTGCTGCTGGCGTCAACAGACTCTATCTGTATGGAGCCAATTTTGGAGGTCCGATCATCAATGACCGGGTATGGTTTTATGCGGCTTGGGGTATCCAGGATATCGATGCTCTGAGTCTGGCAGGAGTCTCCGACAAGACATGGCTCGCCTCAGGTTACGGCCGATTGGATTTCCAGATTACGCCGACAACGAAATTAAACTTCTTTGTCGAGTACGACAACAAGCAGAAGTGGAACAGAGCCGACTGGGGATACACCCAGCAGGATCCTGCGGCATTCTGGAACCAGACAGGTCCCAGCTATTTCTGGAAAGGCGAACTGGAACAGGTCGTAGGTAATCTCTATTTGAATGCCAAGGCGAGCTTCATGGGTGGTCCGTTCTGTCTGATGCCGGTTCAGGGGGATAGGACGAGCGACGGCTCTGGAAATTACATGATTTACAACTACTATCCGAGTTTCTATCTCTCCGGAAACATCTATGACTACGGGACCGACAGAGATCAGCTCAATGTGAATGCCAGCGGTATTTATTTTGCCGAGGACATTTTGGGTGCGGACCATGAATTCAAATTCGGTGTGGACTATGTCACCGCTACAACCACCACCTACGCCTACTATGAAGGGAATCTTGCGTTGCAATATGATGGGCCCGATGAGACTCTCCCCACCGGAGAATGGTGGCTGGCATGGACCAACAGAGATTATCTCTTAAACTACCTGTTCAAGCGCTACAGCGCTTACCTCCAGGATACTGTGACGATAGGAAGGGTTGCCCTGAATCTTGGGGTGAGATACGACTACGAAAAGTCATGGGTGAGCAATGTGGATATTCCGGCCTCTCCATGGCTTCCCCAGTACATGCCGGCTATTCAACTGGATGAGTATGATCCTGGCGCCAATTATTCGGTGTTTTCTCCACGTTTGAGCATCGCCTATGATCTGTTCGGAAACGGCAAGGATGTCATCAAATTATCGGTAGCGCGCTACGGCTCTCAGTCCGGAAACAATATAGCAGATTGGGTCAATCCTGTCGGTTGGACTGAGATCGATCTTCTCTGGCAGGATCTGAATGGAGACCAGCGTGTGACCATGGATGAGCTTTATGGGTATGACTGGGATACAGGTGAGCTGAAGGATCCCAACGATCCCAGCTACTGGATCTGGCAGAGCAGCAGCGTCAATCCTTCCGATCCCACCTCGCTCGTTTCCATGAACAGGTACGATCCCAACTTCAATTCTCCCCTCCTGGATGAACTCAGTCTGTCTTACGAGAAGGAACTTCTTACCGATTTTGCCACACGAGTGGAGTTCTTCTACAAGAAAAAACACAGACACACCTGGAGACGGTCCATGGATGCCGATGGGAATCTGGAGACCGAGGAGAACTATTATGTTGCTGGCTATGATGACACAGTCGGTGCGGATTATTATGGTTTCTACGATCTCTATCCCTATGAGTACATCACCAATCACGAAAAGATGTTCGATCGGTATTTAGGCGCCCAGCTTGTGCTGACCAAGAGGCTCTCCAACAAGTGGATGATGAACGGGTCTTTTACCTATGCGGATTGGAGAAGATACTATGAGGGTGAATATCTAGGGATCATCGATGATGTCGAAGGCGATGACGTGATTGTGGGTCTGAACAACCAGGATTATTATGAAGGTGGAGCGGTTGCCCCAGAGAGTTCAGGTTCAGGAGTCAGAGGGATTTTCGTGAATTCCAGATGGCAGTTCAAGCTTTCTGGCATGTACCAGTTGCCACTCGGTGTGAACTTCAGCGGAGTCTTCTCGGCGCGTGAAGGTTATGTCAAACCCACTCATATTCTGGTTCAGATGCCTGGAATCGGCAGCGAAGAGCTTTTCGGGAATCCAGATGGCGGAGGCAAATTCGGCGATCAACGTCTCCCTGCTTTTTGGGTGCTCAACCTCAGACTGGAAAAGGTCTTCAGCGTATCAGACACTTCGTCTGTAACCGTATCTGCCGATGCCTTTAACATCACCAATTCTGCCCACTCCTTGAAGAAAGAGACTCGTATCACAGCAGACGACTTCGATCAGGATCTGAGAATCCTCAATCCCAGAATATTCAGAATCGGAGTAAGATTTAATTTCTAGAAACTCCCTCTACAAGAAGACGAAAGGGCCCCTCCCGCCCAGGGGGAAGGGGCCCTTTTATATTTCGGGGATATATTTCGGGGACAGTATACGCGATCACTTAATTCAACTTATAATTTGGGGATAGGATACACAATCAGCTAATCCAACGAAAAGCGAAATTGAGAATTATGACTTCAATATTTTATTTCCTATATCTCTCCATAATTAGGTAATCGCGTATACTGTCCCCGAATTAATTAACAAATTAATGAACGAATTAGTGAATGAATAAATTTTTTGCTTTATGAGCAACCATTTAGCGATTAAGCACGTATTATTATATGGGGAAGGCTGGAAAAGGCATGAGAGGTCAGTTTACTGCTATAGGGAGATATTCGAATGAGATGCCCTCAATGTCAAACCGAAAACCCCGATACCCATAGCTATTGCACTGATTGCGGAACCCGCCTCCACTCTATCACCAAAACCTTGAAATTACCCCTCGAAGATTTGCCGAGAAGTTCACTCTTTGCGGGAAGATACCAGATTATCGAAGAGCTCGGCGACGGAGGTATGGGAAGAGTCTACAGAGCCATGGATACAAAGATCGATGAAGAGATTGCATTGAAGCTCATCAAGCCCGAAATCGTTCCGGATTCTAAGGCCATCGAGCGCTTCGGAAATGAGATGAAGCTGACGAGGAAAATCCCTCATAGAAATGTCTGTAGGATGTATGATTTGGGCGAGGAAGATGGAACCTACTACATCACCATGGAATATGTGCGCGGTGAGGATTTAAAGAGTTTCATACGAAGATCAGGGCAGTTGACCGTTTCAAAGACAATTTCCATTGCCAGACAAATCTGTGAAGGGCTAGAGGAAGCCCACCGTCTGGGTGTTGTGCACCGTGATCTAAAGTCCAGCAATGTCATGATCGACAGGGAAGGGAATGCACGGATCATGGATTTTGGAGTTGCTCGGTCTCTAAAGAAAAAAGGCGACACTGGAGTCGGCGTCCTCATTGGAACTCCAGAATACATGGCGCCTGAACAGGTAGAAACCTCTGAGGTTGACCATCGTGCGGACATCTATTCCCTTGGTGTCATTCTCTTTGAGATGCTGACGGGAAAAGTGCCTTTTCAAGGAGATACCCCTGTATCCATAGCCCTGTTACATAGGAAAGCGTCGCCTCCGAGTCCAAGAAGTTTCAATCCTGAAATTCCCGACGATTTGAACAGTTTGATATTGAAGTGTTTGGAAAAGAACAAGGAAAAGCGATTTAAGACCGCGAAAGAGACATTCGAAGCACTGAAAAAGATAGGAAGAGATCACTCGACAAATGACAGGATTGAGTCCAAAAAAAGACTCGCATCTACCATGAAGCAGATCAGAATTTTTAAGAGGCCTGCAGTCCTCGCGGTATCGTTGATTGTCGCTGTTTTGGCTATAGGCATTGGCATACGTTATTTCTCAGGAGAAGGTCCGGTTGTGGGACCGGATCTGAAGATGATGGTTGTTCTTCCATTCGAAAACCTTGGGCCTCCCGAGGATGAATATTTTGCCGACGGTATAACAGAAGAAATTACGAGCCGACTGTCGGCTCTTCAAGGCCTCGGAATCATATCCCGAACAAGTGCCAAGCATTTCAAGGAAAGCCAGAAGACAGCCAAGCAGATCGGGGAAGAGCTTGGAGTCGATTATGTGCTGGATGGAACGGTCCAGTGGGATCGGAGTCAAGATAGAAAAGGACGCGTTCGTGTCACTCCCCAGCTTATCCGAGTTTCCGATGACACACAGCTTTGGTCTGAAGGATTTGACCGAGTGATCGAGGACATCTTTTCGGTTCAGGCCGAGATAGCTGAACAGGTCGCCAGACAGTTGGATATAACCATTTTGGCACCAAACCAAGAGGCTCTCCACTCGAAACCCACCGATAATCTCGAAGCCTATAATTTCTACTTGAAAGGAAAAGAGCATGAATATGCTGGATGGCTGAATTCGAGTGATGAGGAATTCGAACAGGCTATAAAAATGCTCGATAGAGCGACAGAACTCGACCCCGACTTTGCCTTAGCCTATGCCCAGAAATCTCTTATCCATTCCAGAATGATCTTTTTCGGTACCGATCAATCCCCGAAACGGCTGGAGGATGCAAGGGGGGCTCTGGACAAAGCCCTGGAGCTGCAGCCTGAACTCCCCGATACCCAGCTAGCTCTTGCCTTTTATTACTATTGGGGTCTTTTCGATTACGATAAAGCCCTCGATGTTTTTGAATCTCTTCAGAAAGCACATCCTAATGTCTCTCCAGAATTGGTCGGCTACATAAAACGTCGACAAGGAAAGTGGGAGGAGTCCTTAGAGATACTCGGTGAGGCATTTCGACTCAATCCCCGCTATTCACAATTGGCTTACGAAATCGGGCTCTCCCACCTGGCCCTAAAGAAATACAATCAAGCCAATGCATGGTTCGATAGAGTTCTCTCCATCAATCCGATGCGCCTGGAACCTCGATTGGGGAAAATAGCCCTTTCGGTTTGTATGAGCGGGAACACCGAAGAGGCTCGCACTTTGCTTGCAACACTCTCTCCTCACCCCTTGACAGATCATATGTGGGTGACGCTGGGAATGTTTGACCGGAGGTACCAGGATGTATTGGATCGCCTCGATTCTCTCTCCTATGATATGTATAAAACACAGCATTTCCTGTTTCGAAAGGATCTGGCGTACGCAGGAGTCTATTGGGCCATGAACGAGTTTCCGACGATGAGAGTCTATGCAGAGAGGGCACGCACAGCCCTGGAGATGGATGTTGAAGCCCGGCCAGGAGATCCGAGATCCCATGCGGCACTAGGTCTCGCTTACGCATACTTGGGCAACAAACAGGAGGCTGTGCGGGAAGGCAACCGGGCGGTTTCCCTTTATCCTGTCTCAAAGGATGCAGCCATGGGACCTATCTATGTGTTGAATTTAGCCAGGATATTCACCATTGTTGCTGAATACAATCAGGCCATAGACCAATTAGAATATTTGCTATCTATTCCCTCATGTGAGTATCTATGGCATCTCGTGACCGTCCCTTGTCTGCAGCTCGATCCGACCTGGGATCCTTTGCGCCGATATCCCCGATTCCTGCAGATGCTTGCACGTGCTTCCCGATAGATTCATTTTACGCATCGTTTTAGGTAGTTTTTCCAGTGACGAAAAGGTTGACGAAGCGGTCCCACATGTTGGGAGAAAAAAAGTTGGAAAACTGGTGTATTTTTTGTCTTCCTTATGTGTTTAACTATTGAGAGAGTCAAATGGAAATTTTTGTAAATTTCTTTTACAAGGCGGTAAAAGTTGTATAAAAACAAGGACAGTGAGACATCCATTTTTCCCCGCAATCATCCCTGTTCTGTTTGGCATGAAAATTGCTCGTTATATCATGGAGGATCAGAACACTTGCACCACATTTTGCGTATATAATTATATAATAGTGATAGAAGAAATAAAATTTTGCGTGAATCGATTGAAGAGAAGATGAGATAAGCGAAAATGAAGATAGCATGCAAATTTTGTCAGTTTGAGAATCCGGAGGATACCCGTTTCTGCTCCAATTGTGGAAATCTGCTTCAGCCGGCAGAGGATATCCATCTGGCAAAAACACTCACACTGAACGCTGCGTTGACTAAGCTGGAAAGAGGGAATCTCTTCGCTAACAGGTATGAAGTTATCGAAGAGCTCGGCAGGGGTGGCATGGGTAGTGTCTATAGAGTCCTGGATAAAAAGATAAATGAAGAAGTCGCCTTGAAGCTCATCAGGCCTGAAATTGCCGATGAAAAGGCCCTGGAACGGTTCAGTGACGAAATGAAATACACCCGCAACATTTCCCATAGAAATGTCTGCAGGATGTTTGATCTGGATGAAGAAAAGGGAACCCATTTTATTACCATGGAGTATATTCCGGGTGAAGATCTGAAAAGCATGATCAAGATGACCCGCCAGCTCGGCGTAAAAACCTCGATCTTTATAGCGAAGCAGATCTGTGATGGATTGGGTGAAGCTCATCGGCATGGAATCGTTCACCGGGATTTGAAACCCAGCAACATCATCATCGATAAAGAGGGGAATGCTCGGATCATGGATTTTGGAATAGCCCGCTCCCTAAAAAAAGGCCGAAAAACGGGTGCCGGGATTTTGGTAGGCACGCCCGAGTACATGTCCCCTGAGCAGGCAGAAGCGAGAGAGGCCGACAAGCGATCAGATATCTACTCCTTGGGTGTCATCCTTTTCGAGATGTTAACCGGCAGAGTTCCCTTCGATGGGGATGATCCGATCGGCATTGCTGTCAAGCATAAACTCGAAAAACCTCCTTCCCCGAAAAAGTACAATCCTGGTATACCGGATGACCTCAACCGTCTGATACTGAAATGTCTGGAAAAGGATGGAGAAAACAGGTACCAGACGACTGAGGAACTTTTCCGCGACCTGATCCAAATCGAAAAAAATATTCCCATAACGGATCACGGTATCCGGAAACAAAAATCCCTTACATCAAAAGAAATAACAGTGAAGTTTGCCCCTGGCAAGTTAGTTCTCCCTTCGATTCTTCTGGTGGCGATTATTATAATAGGCGTTTTTGGATGGAGATATTTTTTCGGCCAATCAGCCGCGCTCTCTCCGGAGAATGCGGTATCATTGGCTGTCGTAAGCTTCGAGAATCAAACAGGCGATAGTACCTATGATTATCTACAGGACGTCATTCCCAACCTCTTGATCACGAGTCTGGAGCAGTCGAAATCCTTCCGTGTCACTTCCTGGGAGAGGCTGCGTGATCTGCTCGAGCAGATGGGCAAAAAAGATGCTTCTGTGATTGACAGTGATCTTGGCTTCGAGCTGTGCCGTCTGGATAACATACAAGCCGTTATCCTGGGAAGTTTTACCAAAGCTGAGAACACATTCGTCACCGATGTCAAGGTGCTGGATGTCCAGACAAAGAGCCTTCTCAAGAGCGTGAGTTCTCAGGGCGAAGGGGTGGACAGCATCATCAGAAAACAAATCGATGAACTCAGCAGAAAACTCCGCCAGGAGGTAGGAATCACCGCGTTCTTACCCAGGATAGGGGGATCGACCATCACCGATGTCACGACGGATTCCCTGGAAGCATACAATTTTTTCCTTCGGGGGAGAGAGGACTTTGAGAAATATTACTTCAATGATGCCCGCCGCTTTTTAGAGGCGGCTGTGGAGCTCGATCCAGAGTTTGCCTTAGCTTACTATTACCTGATAAGGGTCTATGCCTATCTCGGAAACGCAGAGGAGATGGAGGCGGCATCCGAGAAGTTTAAAAAATACGGGAAAAAACTGAAAGGGAGAGAAGGCCTTTACATAAAAGCGCTCCTTTCACAAAGGAAAGATCCTGAGAAGTATCATAAAATCCTAAAAGAATTGACCGAGAAATATCCGAAGTGGAAGAGGCCTCATTATGATCTGGGGAATTATTATTATGTTTATAAGCGAGACCAGATTGACGAAGCGATCGCTGAATTGGACACCGCCTTGGAGCTTGATCCAAACTACGGATACGCCCTCAATCTATTGGCTTACAGTTACATGTCCAAGAACGAATTTGAGAAGGCTTTGGAATATTTCCGCAGATATGCTTCAATCTCACCAGGAGATGCCAATCCCTTTGACTCCATGGGAGAAGCTTATTTTCGGATGGGAAGATTGGACGAGTCTATCGAAAAATTCAAGGAAGCCTTAGAAGTCAAACCCGATTTTGGCTCGGAATGGAGAATATCCTATATTTATGCTCTAAAACAGGACTATGAAGAAGCGATGAAATGGCTTGATCAATTCATCGCCATAGCCTCTACAGAATCGCTGAGGGCTCAGGGATATCTGTGGAAAGGATTTTACTACTATCTCCAAGGAAAATTGCAACAATCGCTTCAGGAGATTGATAGAGCTCAGGAGCTGGCCGAGCAGGCGAACAATTTGCGGCTTGTGGATGTGTCCTATAGGTCGAAAATCTGGACCGCTTACGATTGGGGAAAAGCGGACCTTTTTCAAGATTTTGTCCAAAGCCGGATGGATTTCTGTGAAAGAACAGCCTACAGAACTCCCCAGGAAAGCGCGATCTTTAACATCTATTACCAATGTGTACTGGACATCAAGAATGGTCAGTTAGCTTCAGCCAGGTCTAGACTGGAAGAGCTTCGATCGATCCTATCCAAAATGACAGATGACAAGAGAGAAAGAAACAAGATTACTGAACAATATCTTCTTAGACAAATCTTGCTTGCTGAAGGGTCTGTTGATGAGGCTATGAAAATCTTTGAAGAGATGCCTTCCATTACGCCTGATTTTATGGACTTCTATGCTTATATCTATAGAAACCTTCCCTTTGGGGCAGATTTCTCTGCCCGCGGTCTTCTGAAAAAGGGAGAGATAGACGAAGCCATCGCAGAATACGAGAAGCTGACGACTTTTGACCCAACAGCGGCAACCATCAGGCTTTTAGTCCATCCTTTTGCTCATCTGAGGCTAGCCAAACTCTATGAAGAGAGAGAGCTGAGGGAAAAAGCCATAGAGCAGTATGAAAAAGCTCTGGCCTTCTGGTCAGATGCGGATGAAGGGCTTAGGCCAGTAGAAGAGGCCAGGGAAGGCTTGATGCGCCTCCAGCGCCAGTAATGAGCAAGCATCGAATCCGTTTGATCCACTGGAAACCAGTCGAGGCTTCCCAGGAAGCTGAAAGGCTCCGTACTGCCGGTTATGAGGTGGTATTGGAATCTCTGACCCCTGCATCGCTGCGTGAACTAAGGGATGATCCTCCGGATGTGGTAGTTATCGATCTATCCAGGCTTCCCACTCAAGGAAGGGATCTGGCCCTTACTTTTCGGAAATTCAAATCAACCCGCACCATCCCTCTTGTCTTTGTCGAGGGCGACCAGGACAAAGTAGAACGCATCAAAAAATTCCTGCCTGATGTCGTATACACCTCTTACAGTCAAATCCAAGGTGTTTTGAAACTTGCAATTGCCAACCCCCCTAAAGATCCGGTTGTCCCTCGTTCTGCTTTCGATGGGTACGCGGGAGCACCGCTTCCCAAAAAATTGGGGATCAAGGCCCATACAGCCGTCTGTCTGATCGATGCACCCCAGAATTTTGAAAGGACTTTGGGCAATTTACCCCAGGGCGTATCCTTATATAAGAGTACCATAGACCTCAGAAAGGGCCGTTGCGATCTTGTCGTCTGGTTTGTCACATCCAGAAAAATTCTCGAAAACAGGATGTCAGGTATCAGAGAACGGATAGGGAAGGGGGGCGTCTGGATCGCGTGGCCAAAAAAAACATCTGGAGTTTCCTCTGACCTGTCCCAGACCGTTGTTCGTGAGGTGGGCCTTGCTTCTGGATTGGTCGACTTTAAAATCTGTTCTATCGACAAGACTTGGTCAGGTTTGCGTTTCAGCCTCCGCACCCCGATATAATGCTTTCAAGAAATTCTGCTCAGTCATTGGATTTTCTGCCTCTCTAGCTATCTTTTATGCCAGACCTTCAGTGGAAACTCACTTGCCTTTTTATGAGGGCTTTTGCGATTTCCTCATCCGTGGAAAGGGCATGCGGAGGTCTCGGATGATTGGCGTCGAAAACCCGCATGAGGCTCTGCTTTTCGACGACAATCCTGCTCTCGTCGATCTCGTTGAACCTGTCGGGATCAGTGATTTTTTCTAATGAAAGCTTGAAATGTTTGCCAAAAAATTTATAAGCTCCGACTCGTTTTGATAATCCGTAATCATGGTCCTCATCGGCTAGATGGAGATTCTCCACACGATTTTCCGCACCATAAAGACGATAGACATTCCGGATGTAAGGAAATTCCACATCCGGAGTGTTTTTGGTCCAGTCCTTTCCACAGGAGATGATCAATTGAGGACGTGGTGCAGCCAGCGCTGCAATCTCTGCGTTGTTTGTCTCGTGGTGCTGACTTTTATGTATCGGCATGCCGCTCTCGCAGTTGCATCCGCCAAAAAAATGGGCAGAGACCATTACGGTGGGAACCGATGCCGCTACCCTGTTGTCGACTGCGGTTAAGAGAAAAGTCTGTGTTCCGCCTCCTGATGCTCCTGTTATGCCGACGCGCTCAGGATCCACTTCGTCGAGCGAGAGGAGAAAATCCACTGCTCGGATACTGTTCCAAAGCTGCAGCGTTAAGACTCTTGGGTGGTCATGGGTGGTCTGTGCGGAATCTCCCCATCCAACCATGTCGTAGGAGAAAACGACGGCACCCATGATGGCCAAAATTGCGCAGCGAATTTGATGATCGGGACGGAAACGACCGCCTCCGTTTGGAATTTTAAAGTGACCGTGTGGACAGAGGATTCCCGCAAAAGGAGCATCGCCCTCTGTCGGACGATACAGGTTCCCGGTGACGTAGAATCCAGGCAGGCTTTCAAAGGCCACGTTTTCGACTGTGTATCCGTCATACGTCCTTTTGCTGTGGATAATCGGATTGAAGGTGCATTTTTCCGGAATATACAATAATCCGGCTCCCCGTAGAATTCCCTTTTGAATATTTTCCGCCCTCTGCTTCCATCCCGCGAGGTCGGAGTAGCTCCGGGCGAATTCAGCGAGTTGATGCCGGGCTGCGGCCTCACTGAGATAAGAGCCTTGACAAAGTACGGATTCCTGATTCGAGGATTCCGGGTCAGGGATCTCCTGCGAATCAAGGCTGAAGGTGGCAGCCAATAGGACGACAACAGATGTTAGAAACAGAATGAAATGACTAGCAGAGCGGTTTGCTTTTTTCTCTTTCATGATAAACCT
>Ga0209635_10001042_pt1 | contig 20223 bp, 29 predicted proteins | sample DeeMarSWOR230_32_FD_187463 | JGI IMG/M metagenome (GOLD analysis project Ga0209635, IMG submission 187463) | Marine sediment microbial communities from White Oak River estuary, North Carolina - WOR-2-30_32 (SPAdes) (version 2) | ecosystem: Environmental > Aquatic > Marine > Intertidal zone >...
ATGAGATCAAAAAACGTATAGATATAGCAAGAAAGTATGAATTGATATCAGTCTGTTGTTCTGGCGATATTGATGAAGGTAAGGAGATTGCAAGATTCAATCCGGATTTCATAGCTTACGAACCACCGGAACTCATTGGAACAGGAATATCAGTATCCCAGACGAAACCAGAAGTGGTTACAAAAACTGTTGATGAAGTTAAAAAAATCAATCCAAATGTAAAGGTTTTATGCGGTGCAGGAATAACAAACGGAGAAGATGTTAAGAAAGCTTTACAATTAGGGACTTTTGGGGTATTAGTTGCATCTGGTGTTGTTAAAGCCAAAGATCCTAGAATAGCTTTAGAAGATATGATTGAATCATTTAATTAAACCCAAAAACAATATTAATCTTAATTCTACAAATAAGATACAATAATCGTTTCTCGTGATAAAATGAAAAACAACGTTCGATTATCTCCGACAGGAATTGCATGTTACTATGAATGTCCTAGAAAATTCTATTACATTTACATTCGAGGTATCGAAGAAAAACCTAGACCATCGATGGTCAGGGGGAAAATTGTGCATCGTGTGTTAGAACATTTCTTTACTTTTGTTGATTTAACTGATATCGAAGAAGGGAATAATTGGCAGGAAGTATGGCAAAAATTCAGAAAAGCTTTATTCTCACTCTTAGAAACTGAATGGAAACAGATTGGAAAGATTTATGATGATTGTTTCAAGGATCAAGCGCAAAAGACAAGGTTCTTTAACGAAACAAAAGAGTTCTTAGATTTCTATGCGATAAAACTGGCGTTTTCTTTAATGAACAAGATGAAGGAGTTGGATAGAAATTCGGAATGGTTTGAACGGGATATAAAGAGATTTTTTTACCCGAAAGACATGGAGATGAAATTGGAGATAAAAGAGGAAAATATAAAAGGGTTCGTTGATAAGACCATGAGTCTGTTTGGAAAAGGAATAGCAATAGTCGATTACAAGAGTTCAAAATGCCATTTACCTCATTTCATCCCAGAAAGCCATTTAAAACAGGGTAAAGCCTACGCATTTTTATGGAATGAACTGCACGGTGAACTGCCTAAGCATATATCTTTCTACTATCTCAGGACTGGAGAGAGTGTTTTTTATCCCATATCTGAAAGAGACATTGAAGAAATAAGAGAAAATATTGAGGAAATAAGATCTAAGAAACCTGTGATCGTCGAATTTCCTAAAAGAGAATCAAGATTATGTGATTTTTGTGATTTCAAGATATTTTGTTTTAAGAAGAAAGAAAAACCTAATTAATCCGATTTATACGATTTTAAAATATTCTATTTCGAAAAAAAATGTATAAATCTTGAATCTGAATTTTAATTTATGCCTCAGTAGCTACAGTCCGGTTAAAGCGCCGCACTGGTAATGCGGAGATCCCGGGTTCAAATCCCGGCTGAGGCTTATGTTCTATGATCAAACATTTTAACCCAATCCAATAATAATTAATCAGGTGTAAGTGTGGAGAAAAAATTCATTTTAATTGTCGTATTGACTCTGGTCGGTATTATCGGGTTGATTGGCTTGCATAGAACTGGTATGTTCATCAACCCCGTTGGTCAAGTGTTAGGCCCAGCATGTGGAAATAATATCTGTGATGCAGAAGAAACAAAATGTTCTTGTCCTGATGATTGTGGTTTATGTGAAGTTTATCTTGGAACTTGCAAGATGAATTATTGTGTTGATGAAGATTGCATAACTGAAATGATTGAAGATTGTTGTGGGAATCAAATATGTGAAACTGGCGAATGTGGAAGTTGTAAGTATGATTGTAATAGCAAAGATTGTGGTTTATTCTCTGTGGATTTAAGTGAAATAGTTAACGGAGAGAAAAATGGTTATATTCATTTCGATGTGGATAAAAGAGATACTTCAAGTTACCTAACTTTTTCTATAAACTCTTACGATGAAGATGTCATGAGCTTGGAGGTAACATACGATTGTTGTAAAAACGATAGTAGCACTTGCAATCCCTTAAATTTGACAAGAATTACACAGAATTATTTTTCCAACCCAGAAAAAGCTACCTTGAAAAAAAAGTTAGAGAGAGTGTTGAAACTGAATAGTAGAGGGAGTGTTGATTATCTTTTCGGTTTTTACTTCTTTGACAACTCTTTCATCCCAAGAACGCGTGAAGGTTATTTAACTACGGGTCAATATTGGACTCATTGCGATTTATTTTTCCAAAGCTCAGAACCTGAATATTCTGTTATCAAGAGTTATGATATATTATTCGATGTCGAATGATCATTCAAACATAGGTCGCTTTCTTGAAAGAATAAACCTGTTGTAAGCCAAGTAAAAGAATATCAAAACTATTATCAAGAGTAACCATGGCAGCCATGCTATCGCTGGTACAACAAACAAACCAATAGGCAAAGTAGGCCATGTCCAAGGTTTTACTACTTTAAGATTTGAAATAACCGAATGTTCTTTTTTATTTTGAGCCATGACAGTGAATCTATAATATCCTTCATCAGCATCACAAGGAACTGTAACATAAATAGTGATAAACTTTCTTTCATCTGGGTCTAGAGTAACTTCTTCTGGCATTCCTGTTATCCATCCAGGTTCTTCTAAGTTCAAGTTAAACGTATCAGTAACTTTACCAATGTTTAAAATAGAAAACACTACTTCATTAGATTTACATGTTTCTACCCGATACTCTTGTTTAACCTCTATAAGTGGTTGACCGGTGGAAACAGTGAAGTCTTTCGATGTTGAATCTGATGTATACGAATTCCAGACACTAGCCAAAAAAGTGTATGTATCTTCAGCGTCTTCAGGAATGTGTACTGTAATTTTACTTTCTTGACTCCTAGAAGGTGATATGCTGAATATATCACTAAAGTATATTCTAGAAAAGGCTTCAAGTCTTATCTTTATGTATTTCTCTGTCGTAGAACCACAATTTGAGACTTCAGCAACGATTGTAGCATCTTCACCAGGTTTCAGATATTCGGTTTCTAAACCAACATTCAAACAGTGAATATCTTCAGGTATTCCTTCTGGACCTAAAATGAATGTTCTTCTCGATGTATCTGCAGTACGATCTACAGTAGCTACAACTTCAATAGTATGAGTCCCCCTCGAATAATCTCTCGTGTCTATGGTGAAAGTGAATGTCTTCTTAATTAAATGCGAAAATCTCATGGTTATAGAATCTATCAATCTACCGTCTACATAAGCCTTAACAAAAACATCTTCAGGGAGAGTGCGTGAAATCTGTAAACTTATAGGAACTGATGCTAAAATTGTATCCCCGATTTCAGGGAATTCGGGACTTATTGTTATCCAACCAACTTCAATACCATCAGATATAAGGAAACAATCTTCCACATCGAGGCTTGCGTATTCAACTTCCTCCTCATCACCAGCTTTAACAACCACCTTGACTTCGTGTCTTTCCTCCTCTAAGCTATCTGCATCATAATCATATTCGACTTTAAAGGTTCTTTCCTCATCTTCATCCATTCTCTTTTCTTCCTTTTCTACGAAATCCCAATGTCCGTTTTCCTTAATATAGAATTTAGCTACAACCTCTGTATCATCAGGTCCTTTATCCAAAGTAACTTCAACAGATAATTCGACTGTTTCACTCTCGTCAATACACACTGTAGACGGATCAACTTCCAAGTCATCTAATTTTAATTCTATTTCTTCCTCTACGAAGAAAATGTTAGAATCCATGTCTGAAACGTTATCGACAGTGGCATTTATTTTTACCTCATGACTACCAATCGAAAAACCTGAAGTATCGAAACTCCAAGTGACAGATTTAACTTCTCCTTTTCTCATCGAATGAGTTGCTGTATGTTCTAAACTGTCATCCACATACCAGTCAATTGAAACTAAGTGATAACCTGAAGGTGCATCGACCAGTTCCACTTTCGCAGATAAAATCGCTTCTTCTCCTTCTTCAACGTGACGAGGACTTGTATCTGTATCGTAAACGTCTACTAAAAAGGATTCAGCATTGGCTATAGGCAATGAAATAGTAAAAAGAAATAAAGAAAGGGTTAAGACAGTTGAAATAAATATGAATTTCATGAGTTTTTTTACTACTGACATATAGTGATAAGATTCATGGATAAGTACTTAAATCTTTCGTCGGGGCTATAATAGATAAGATGAGAAGGGCCAAGAAGTCTTTGTTTAGGAGTAGAATAGCAAGAGAAAGAATAGAAAGATTACTTACTCTAGCAAGGGAAGAATTTAAAACGAATCCCGAAAGAAGTAGGAGTTATGTGGAATTGGCCAGAAAAATAGGTATGAGATACAATGTTCGCTTGACGAAAAAACAGAAGAGAAGTTTCTGTAAAAAATGTAATCAGTTGTTGATGCCTGATGAGACTTCTCAGGTTCAAAGAGATTCTAAGAAAAAACTCATAATTATTAAATGCCTAAATTGTGGTAATATATACAGATACCCATACAAGGTTAAATCATGCCATTAAACTTAAAAGTCATTAGCATATGCTTAATCGTCGTTTTGATAGCCGTATTTGTCATGTTCTACATTTTCGATAACATAGGTAAGTTGATGGTTCAATGCGAAACAGATAAAAGTTTAAGTATCTGTAAATCAGGTACATTACCCATCATTATATTGATGTTGTTGTTGATAGCAGGTGGATTGATAGTTGTAGTCAATGTGACAACGTACATATTGATATCTGGTGCTTAGATGAGAGATGTTGACCCGAAAAAATTCGTCGAGGTTTGTAAGGAGGAATTGAAGAAGATAGATGCAATTAAGCCACCAACTTGGGCACAATTCGTTAAGACTGGTATGCATAAGAAATTGCCTCCTAGACAGGAGGATTGGTGGTATGTAAGAACAGCCTCCGTACTCAGAAGAATCTACCTCAATGGACCAGTCGGTGTTGGAAGGTTAAGGAGTTATTATGGTGGGAGGAAGGATAGGGGGTATAAACCAGAAAAGTTTAAAAAATCTGGTGGTAATATAATCAGGAAATGCTTACAACAACTGGAGTCTGCTGGTTTGATAGAGAAGAGTAAGAGTTCGAAGAAGGGAAGGATAATAAGTGAATCTGGGAAGAAGTTTTTGAATAAAATTGTTTTAGAGGTGAAGAAATGAATTATTTAACACCCGAACAACTACAACAACTCCAAGAATTAGAGGAGTTGAAAAAGGTTGTGATGCATAAGATATTAACAAAAGGGGCTTTAGAAAGACTTGGTAGGGTTAGAGTTGTGAAACCCGAATTGGCTATGCAACTAGAATTATACTTGATGCAACTCTATCAGGCAGGTCAGATAAAGACAGTGCTAGATGATTCTAAACTCAAAATGATTTTAGATTCTATAGTTAAAAAAAAAGAATTCAAGATAATAAGATGATTGAATGGGGAGGACAAAAAAAGTTGGGTTGACTGGAAGGCTCGGACCGAGATATGGAAGAAGAGTTAAGGTCATGCTAAAAACAATTGAAAAAAAACAGAAGGTTTTATACGTTTGTCCTTCTTGTAAGAGAAAGTCTTTGAAGAGAATATCAGCAGGTATCTGGAAATGTAAGAAATGTAATGCCAAGTTTGCAGGTGGTGCTTATTCTCCGACAACAGAATCGAGAGGGGGTTGAATGAATGGCTTTCAAATGTTTAAAATGTAAAAAAATTATAGAGGAAGTAGACGAAAAAATCAGATGCCCGTACTGTGGGTACAGAATATTTGTTAAAATGAGGGCTGAAGTGATAAAGAAGGTCCAAGCCAGATAATACTTAGACTTCTATAATAACAAATTTATAATCTATCGTTGATTGAATGAAAGCCATACTGAAAATAGAATGCAAGAATCCGAAGCTAATCAAGAAAAGTTTACTTCCTGATGCCAAGAGTAAAAAAGATATAACTATTACCTTGAAAAATGATAAAAAGAATTTGATCATAGAAATCGAAACAAAAAAGATAAGTTATTTAAAAGCCATCATCAATTCATATTTATCTTTAGTCAAGATGTTGAAGGAGTTGGAGTGAATGGTTACAGAAGATGATAAGAAATTTGTAGGTCAATTTCAGGCTTATCAGCAACAACTACAAGCGATACTCATACAGAAAGAAAATTTGAAATTACAATCTTTAGAGATTGAACGTGCTTCAGAGGAATTGGAAACGAGTAAAGCGAAAGAAGCTTACAAAATCGCAGGGCCGATAATGATAAAAAAGGATTCTGCTGAATTAAAGAAGGAGTTAAAGGAAAGAAAAGAAAACTTAAATCTCAGGATTAAGACTCTAGAAAAGGCCGAAGAAAGGATTACACAAAAATTAAAGGGAATGGAACCAAGACTGAGAAAACTGATAAAAGAGTGATTCCATGAAAGATATAGAACCTATAGTTAAGTTATTGAGTGGAATAGTGGAAGATAGGACTGTCCCAAGAAACATAAGAGCGGCAGCAGAGGAAGCTAAAAAGGATTTGACTGAAAAGACTGATAACAGTTGGGATATTAGGTTGAGTTCTGCTATATCCGTTCTCGATGATATAATAAACGATCCGAACATGCCCATGCATACAAGAACTCAGATATGGAACATAGTGAGTATGCTAGAGACAGTAAAGAGAGGATTATGATTCATTTAAATCCTTAATATACTAAAAATATTTAAGTTTAATTTTCAAATCCAAAATTGAGGTGTGAAAATGATTTTAGAGTCTATCTTTGGTAAAGGAAAGGAATCAAAACTTGAAGAAGATGAATACCTCGAAATAGAGGCTTTGGGAGAAGAAAGGGGAAAAACTAACATAAGAATCGAGACTCTGAACGATTACAGAGATGTAGAAGGTGTACAAAGACATGTCAGAGAAGGGAATGTAGTTTTCTTAAGGATTAGGAGAATGAGAGAAAGAGATATGGGCGAACTGAAAAGATCTGTTGAAAGACTGAGAAGAACTGCTATTGCGATGAACGGAGATATAATCGGTGTTGATGAGGACTTTCTAATACTGACGCCGCCTTCTGTTAAGATATACAGGGGGGAAGTAGAAGCGAAGGTTGAGTGATTTTAAAGGTTATTCGAGAATCATTACCTCTATTTCCGGATTTTCCTGTCGTATTTTTTTCCTGAAAGATTCTGGGTCAGCATCAGTTCCTTCTATCTGACCATAGTGAATTGGTATCACTACTTTTGATTTTATTTCTAATGCTGCTTTTACTGCATCATTCTCATCCATAGTGTAAGTCCCGCCTATAGGTAAGAGTGCTATATCTGTGTTTATGATGGACATTTCTGGGATAAAATCGGTATCGCCGGCGTGGTAAACTTTTACACCACCAACATCAATGACAAAACCTACTCCAGAACCTCTTGGATGAAAAGGTTTATTAACATTGTAAGCCGGAACTGCCAAGATATGTATTCCCTTTTCTTCTAATGTTCCACCTGGAATAATCGTCTTTACATTACCCGATAGCTTTCTCGCAGATTTTTCAGTTGTGACTATGATTGTATCGGGGTTTTTGATCATGTCAACTTTTCCTGGGTCACAGTGATCGTAATGATCATGTGTGATTAAGATAAGATCGGCTTTCTCTGGGTTCATTGGAAGTATGAATGGATCGAAATAAACAAGTTTTCCTTCTCCTTTAATCATAAAAGTAGCATGACCAAGCCATTCTAACTCAATGTTGCCATATTTCAAATGATCGCCCCCTTGAATAATTATAATTAAATAAATTAATTTTGGAAAAACTTATTTTCAATCAAGATTTATATCGTAGTATCATAAATTTTATCGATAAGTGATTGTATGGAAATAAAGATAAGTACTAAAATGCTGATATCATTAATCTTCATCTTCCTGATGATAGGTTCAACTTTTGCTTTTGCTCTATTGAATGCATTCAGGAGCCCAGAAGAGGAAATCAAAATACCAAATCAAAGAATAATAGATTATGAGTTAGACGACAGACAGAGAACATCTCTTTTAAAGAGATATTATACGTTAATGGAATACCGTTATTTCACTGGTTGTTTAGAATGTGGAAGTGTGAAGAGTAAATTAGAGAGTGTTACACAAAATTCTGAGAATCAAATTTTTCTTCAAGAGATTGTGTCTGAAAATAATGTAACTTCTAGTCTCACAATAACAAGCCTTAAAGGCGGTAAAACTCTGATAAATCCTTCGGGTGAAGACATAGAAAATTTAATATGTGATTTTTTAGTAAATCAGCCTTTATGGTGTATCACTTCTAAGATTTGAGTTGTTTTTCCATTTCTCTCAATTCATTCAAGAATCTTTGAACAACTCTTGGTAAATCTTTCTCTTGAACTTTGATAGTTTCAGCTGCCTGCCTTAATAGTTTCTCTTTTTTCTTCAGTTCTTTCAATTCCTGTGTAGATATCATTTTCTCTTTCTCCTAATTCTTCTTAACTCCTTTCTTTTCATTTTCCATTTCTCAAACAATTCTTTGACTGCTTCTGGCACTTTTTCCTCTTTAACCTTCAACAACTTCGCGGTTTCTTCGAGTAAAGCTTCTTTTTCTTTCAAGTATTTCAAAGCAACAGGACCTACCGTGAACTCAATCCTAACTATACCATCCTGTATTCTTTTTGTCTTCAATATAGTGATGAATTCTACATCACCCGTCTTTTCAAGATGTAAACCACCACAGGCCTCGTGATCTAAATTACCTATTGAGACGATCCTCAATTTATCTTCGGGAACTACACCACCTTGATATATTCTGAATCCATACTTCTTTTCGGCTTCACTTCTCGGCAATAATTCTATCTTCACAGGAATATTCTTCTTTACTATTTCATTAGCCTTTTCTTCTATCTTGTTGACTTGTTCTTCTGTTAAAGTATCGTAATGAGTTATATCAAGTCTCGCCTTCTCAGATGTTTTCTCTGCCCCATGTTGCCAGATATGATTACCCAATATCTCTCTAGCAGCAACGTTTACGATATGAGTTCCGGTATGATGTTTTCTAAGTATGTCTCTTCTGTATTCGTTTATACTGCAATTAACGATCTTTCCCTTTTCCAATTTTCCTATAACCCTATGAAGAATAACATCACCAACTCTGTGAACATCGGGAACGGGCACATTGCCAATAAAACCAACATCAGACTTTTGTCCCCCACCTTCAGGATAAAAATATGTTTTATCAAGAGCGACATATTTGTCATCTATCATTTTCAATACCTTTGCTTGAAATTCCGTTTTCTTTGGATCTTCATAAACGAGTAGTTCTGTTGGTGGTATACCACTGACGTTTATTTCCACTCCTAAAATCGTCTCCTTTTCACCCATGTGTTTTTCTGTCACTTTTGTATAGAAATCAGTCGGCACCTTCAAATCTGGAACATAATCTTGAACCAATTCTGGAGTAATACCTTCGGAGTCATATAACTTTATCAACCTTTCTTCATCTATCACTTCTCCTTTCTGAACAAGTATTTCCACTATTCTTTTTGTCCTAAGTTTTGTTTCATTAAACCTTCTCTTTTCAATATCGAGAACTTTTTGTATTTCATCAAGATGCTCAGATAGTTCTGGGCACATCAGCCTTAGATGCCTCGCATGTAAATTACAAAGATCAAACAAATCTATATCCCATCTAAAATCATCGATGAAACCCAAGGCCCTTCTCAGAATAACACGAAGGTTATAACCACCACCAACGTTAGAAGGTAGAAGACCATCTGATATAGCAAAAGTTAAACCCATCGTATGATCTGATATGGCATACATTGCCTCTAATGGTTTAATTTTTTGATCTAATAATTCCAATGTTACTCCGAGTTGATCTGCGATTTGATGTCTCATCTTATTTATGTTATTGACCTCGTCCAAATTCAACGTACCAGCAAGTTTGGAATATTTCAAGAAGAATTCTGAGTCATATTTTATTCCTGTTTGTTTTTTCATATATCTCAAGATTGGTTCAAAGACAATATCATAAGAAGTTGGTGTCCCTTGGGTTATCCATGAAAACCTTTCCAAACCAGCACCCATATCAATAACTTTCTCTTTCATTTCTTGTACATTTGAGTTATCTGTTCTGAATTCCGTGAATACGGCATTCCCAATTTCTAGACCCTTAACAAAATACTCTAGAGATGGACCAAAGGCTCCTGGTCCGACCCAAAGATCTTCTACGAAATTTATGTCTTTGGGTTTTATATCAAAAGGTCCAGATAAAAGTCTGAAATCCAATTCAATGCATCTATCCCTCCAGTAACCTTCTCTTCCATCGTAAATAGAGTGTTGACCTACCATACAAAAACAACTATAATGTCTTCCTGTTATTCCTACGTTGGGAATATCGTTAAACCTTAAACAGAATTGAGGGATGATCAAGGGGTTGGCAGGGAATTGAAATGATACGCCTTCTTTACCCAATCTTTGGAAATCTATTATTGAAGCAATCGTGAAGAACAAATCAGGTCTCCATCTACATACAATTGGATAACGCCTGACGCTAGCGTGACCATGTTTCTTAAAAAAATCTTCAATAATCTTCCAACTTTGTATGTAATCAAATCTTTTTTTCGTCGGTGGATTACCTAAAAATTCATAAAATTGGCATGGTTGATCAGGACAACTTTCTCTTTTATTATCGAGAGTCCAGAACCCCTTTCCACATTTATTACAAACTTTTCTTACAAAACCTTGATTGATTAAAAAATCGACCTTATAATGTTTCTCCCAATTCTCCCGAAAATTTAAACGTAATTTTTCTTTCATTAACATGATATCTAAGATATCTGAAGATGAAATTATAAGTTTATTTTTTACTAAAAATTTTACGTTGTTCTTTCGATGTTGAAAGGCAAAAAAAATGAAATTTTAGATGAATTATTTTTTTCAATGAGATAACTATAAATAGGGGTTGCATACAATGAGATAAATAATAATAACATGAACCTTTTTTGAAGGTGTGCTCATGGCAGACTGGGAAGAGGAGTGGATGGACGAAGAAGATGAAGAGGACTGGGAAGAAGAAGAAGCAAGCTGGGAAGAAGAACTAGATGAATGGTAGTTATTTTAAATGAAGGATGGTAAAAATGGCAAAGAAGAAGGGCAAGAAGAAGAAGAAATAAATAATTTAAATTTTGAATTACTTCCTTTCTTTTCTTTTTTATTTTTCAAATTTAGAATTCTGTTCAACTTAATATATTAGTGCATTAACAAGGTCAGCTCTAGTAACAATTCCGATGAGTTTTCCTTCGCTAACCACAGGTAATCTATTGATATCGTGCCTTTCCATCAGTTCTGCTACTTCTAACAAAGTCGAGGAAGGTGATATCATTATAACATTCTTAGTCATCACTTCACCTACTTTTGAACAGGTTATCTTATCTAACTCTTTCTTGAAATCCAATTGTAGTTTTTGCATCTGAGCAAGTATTAGTATCAAAGACCCTAAACCAGGAGAATCCATAACAGGTAATTTTCCGAGTTTTATATTAATGAATTTCACTATGTCTGATATACTTATAATTCCCACAATTTTCTCGTCTTTAACTACAGGGGCACCGGCTATTTTTAATTGAGCAAGTAATTTGGCTGCATCAAATACAGTATCATCTGGAGATAATGAGATAACATCTTTGTTCATGAATTCTTTTACTGTCTTCATGTATGGAATTTTGATTTGTGAGAATAAAAATTCATTCGATAACTGTTCCGTCACTCACTTTTTTTTCGGGTTTTATCAAGACAACTTTATCTCCTTCAACAGCTGCTAGTATCATAACTTCTGATAACTCTCCCATTAACTTTGCAGACTCTAGATTTGTGATAAAAACATATTGTTTTCCTTCTATTTCTTCTGGTCGATAATATCCCTTTATTCCTGCAACCGCCTGCTTTACTTCTCCACCTATGTCCACTTTTAATTTTAAGAGATTTCTTGATCCAAGTATCTCTTCAATCTTTTTTATCGTACCCACCTTCATCTCCATTTTTTTAAATTCTTTGAAAGTTATCATACTATCCTCCTTTTAGCTTATCTTTCTGTTTTTTAATCTCTTCGCCTTCAATCTTTTTAAAGAGTATCTGTGGTTTATTAATCTTATGTCCTGACTCAATTAGCATCTTTGAAATGGAATCCCAATTTTGATCATGAACAGAACCTCGTAGGTTCAACTGTTCCCATAACTTTTCAGCCGAGAAAGGTAAGAAAGGTTTGAGTAGTATGGCTAATGATCTGACTGTATTAACACAGAGGTAAAGGCAGTTAGTTGCTCTCTTTTCGTTTGCCCAGGGTTCACATTTCTGGAAGTATCGATTGCAATGCATAGAAAACTCAATTATTTTTTTCAGACTCTTTTCCAACTCTATTTTTTCTAGATAATTACCAACATCCTCTTCTACTTTACATATTCTTTCTTCGAATGCTGTATCAAGATCGTTGTAATCTTCCTTCGGTTTTGGAACATTACCCTTGAATTTAGACCAGATAAAACTTAAAGTTCGGTGAATAAAATTCCCTATGTTTGCAACCAATTCATTGTTGATTCTGGAATGAAAATCGTCCCAATCGAAGTTAACATCGGATTGCTCGTATGATGTAATAATGGAGAGATAATATCTAAGGTAATCTGCTGGAAATTCGTTTAAAAAATCTCTGAGACTTACATACCATCCTCTACTCTTCGAAAATTTCTGGCCCTGCAAGAGTAAATGTCCTCTCGTAGGAATGAAATCTGGTAGTTTGAATTCACTCACACCTATTCTCATCGCCGGTAAGAAAAGATAATGATGGTAAACAATATCCTTACCAATGAAGTGATAAATCTTCGAAGAGTTCCAGATTTTTTTACCATCTACTCCTTTATCTGAAAAATATTTTAATGCCGTGGAAATATAACAGAGATGATTATCAAACCATCCATATAATACTTTACCTTTTGCTTCTTCTAATCGAATAGGAACTCCCCAAGATATATCACGTGTTATATCCCAATCCCTTAATCCTTCTTCTATCCATTTCAAGACATAATTCTTAACTTCAGATTGTAAGTTTTTATTCAACCTTAGCCATTTACTTAACTCATCAGAAAATTCTGAAAGTTTTAAGAAATAGTGCTCGCTTTCTTTTATTACTGGTTTTGATCCACATATAGCACAATGAGGTTTCAATATCTCTCCAGGTTGGAATGTCTTACCACAATTTTCACATCCGTCTGAATACTGCTCATCTGCTCCACAAAAAGGACAAGTTCCTTTAACATATCTGTCTGGCAAAAACTTTACACAATTTTCACAGTAGAGTTGTTGAATAGTTTGCTTGGAAATATGACCTTTCTCAAATAGTTTTTTAAAAAAATATTGTGTTAATTCTACATTTTCTTTTGAACTAGTTTTATAAAAGATGTCAAAAGATATTCCAAAGTCTTTGAAGTCTTTTCTATCCACTTCATTCCAATGTGCCACAAGTTCTTCAGGAGTTTTACCTTCTTGTTCTGCTTTTATCAGAATTGGTGTACCAAAATCATCTGTTGCACAGACATGGATAACATCGTTTTTCTTTAACCTCTGGAATCTTGTGAAGATGTCTGCAGGTAAGTAGGTTGATGTAACATGACCGAGATGGATCTCGCCATTTGCATAGGGCAATGCACTAGTAACTATAATTTTTTCTTTGAAACTTATCACCTCACCGAGAGGCCGAAACAAACAATCTATATTATCAAAGTATATATGTCCCAAACCTATAAAACTTACATATGGTGTTTAAATACGATTATGGGCGCCAGAAGGAAATAAAAAGTATAATTCAGTTGGAAGAATTTATAAAGAATTTGCCAGCAAACAAAATTATACTCTTTCTCATTGATCCCAGTAGTTATATGAAGAGGAACTTGGATACTTTGAAAATTGTTGTAAATCAAAATAAGTTTTCTGGAATTTATATAACCGTGAATAGGCCCTTTGATACACTAATCAAGATAATGAAAGAAGATGATATTAACACAGAAAAAATATTTTTTATCGATTGCATAACAAAGATGTCACCTGAATCAAGTTTGTTTTCTTTAAGCTCAAAAAGCAAATTAGAAAAGACAGAAAATTGTATATTCATACCTTCGCCATCAAGATTAACAGAGATTGGTTTGGCGTTATCAGAGGCATTAACTGGAATAGAAAACCCTAAAAATAAATTTTTGTATTTGGATTCTTTATCAACACTCTTAATTTACAACGAGTTAGACACTATAGTAAAATTTGTTCATTTCTTGACCACAAGGATAAGGTTATTTGGTATAGTGGGTATAATAATGTGTGTTGAAAAAAGAATAGAAGAAAAATTATTAAACATATTATCAGAAATATGTGATATAATCGTTGAAGTGGTGGAATAAAGATGACTTTTCTATTATTCTTTTCACTCGGAAGCTCAATCGCAGGACTCTGTATTATAATTTTGCTTATTATCTCGAGTCAAAAATTCTTAAAGGGGGAGGTAAGAAAATTCATCGAATCCATGATGCTAGGAACTGCGTTCCTCTATTCATTTACTTTTGCACAAGTTTTGACAGAGTTTTTATCAGTCGAGAAATCTGTATTTGATGTAATAAAGGGAGTTTCCCTTTTTTTGGCTTTTGTATTCTTTATTTTTTCTACGGCGCAGATTTACGAGATTTCGAAAGTTTTAGGGTTTGCATCGAAAAAAACCCCCAAGAAGCTTAAAAAAATATTAAAATCATAGAATATTATCAATAATAAATTCCTTTTACTTTCTTCTTTTTCTCTTCTTTACTTAATGGTTTAGGAGTCGAAGGAAGAACTTCCCAGCCACACTTTGGACATTTATTACCCATAAAGAACATGCCACATCTTTGACAAGTTTTTCCAACTTCACCCATGATATCATGTTTCAATTCGATTTGTTATTTAATAAGTTTACTTACTGAATTCATCTTTTATAAGTAGCATTCACTTTCGAAGTTTGAACAAGAATCTCATTGAAATCTTTATTCCAATCAGTTTGTATGGTCGTTGTTTCACCGGGCTTCAAAGGATCTTTAGGTTTATTTATTATTTTAGTTGTTTTATTGTCGACATATATCTTAAAACCAGAGAGTTGTAATCTACCCATATTAGAAATTGTTATCAGTAAATTATTTTCTACATCTCTTGATACTTCAACTACTTTTAAGTTCCTAATAATCCGCCATATCCATTCTACTGCTCCTGTCAAGGAGGTAGGCAATCGAGGTAACCAAGGGCCTATTATCGGTATTGATCTCAAGCTAGGAATAAAACCAAGGATGAGGAATACCGCTAACAGTGTAAGTCCGATTAATACTAAACCTAACAGAACATCCTTAACGATTCTAATTACAGAAAAAACAATTATCGCCAAGAGTATGATACCTATGATTATGGGAATGACCATGTTTGTTTATTTTCTTACCATACTTAAGTGTTTTTCTATGTTCATCCCAACTCTACTCCCTTTAAAAAGTTTAAAAACATTTCTATGATAAGACTTAGGGGGTGTTCCCTTTTTTATTTTTAGGAGGATTCTGATGGAGCAGAAAAGAGGTAAACAAAAATATAAGGATGAAATTTTGATAGAGAGTGAAGAGGAAATAGAAAATTGGAAGAAAATTTGAAGAAGAAGAAATTATTTCTTCTTCAACAAAGGGAGTCCTGTCCTTTTGCTTTCAATAACTATATAACCTTCAGGCATGTCAATGGAATTTGTTGGATCCTTGGAAAAGAAAAATATTCTCTGCATTCTTCCTCCTCTTAATCTCACGTCCTTAGAGTGTAACCAATATTCATCTCCTTTCGAATTTCTATAACTGAACATACCCTCACCTCTTATTCTTTTATCTATTTTTGGGACTTAAATCTTTATTCAACATATTTAATGTGTCATGATTCTTAAACTAGTTTTTTCTTGATGAAATCATTCCTAGGATGTTTTATCCATAACTCAGTTTTGATAGAATGTTCTTTCCCTATCTTCTTCAATATTTCAAATTGTTTTTTTTCTCTGGGGGTAGGATAATATTTATTCTTATGACATTCCTTTACTTCGACTATCTTCTTGATTTTATTTTTTTGGGGTGTTAAAACCACAAAATCCACTGTCCCTCCTATGGCAACTTTCATTACATTTTCTTTTCCATACTTCTGGATTAGTTCCTTTTTTGCCTTGTACTCGGCTTTATATCCCTTTCTCATTCTATCTACATCCATTATTCTAAAATAAAAATAAAATGTTTATCATACTTCGATTTGGATTTGATATTTAGATATAATTCAACAGATCCTTGATAGAATTTAATATAAGGTCGGCTTTTACTTTACCTTTCATTTTTTTTTCTGTTCCTGTTTCGACAAAAACTGTTTTACATCCAATCTTCTTAGCAAATTCTATATCGATCTTGACTTCATCACCCACGAATACAGATTTTTTTGGATTATCCAAATATCTCAAAACTATTTTTCTCATATAGGAAGTTGGTTTACCCAGACATTTGGCTCTGGTATTAGCAGCAAATTCTACAGCTTTTACCCAACACCCTACACCAGGAATCATCCTGTTCCCCACGGTCCATCTTCTACCCATTATACTCGTCAAGAGTTTTCCTCCCCGTTCAACTGCATCTGTTGCTAAAGATAGTTGTTCATGGTCAAAATCCCAATCTTCTGTTACCACGACAAAGTCTACTGGTGGTTCTTCTTTTACTTTGACTCCCGCATCCCTGAGATCGATCTCAGTTCCTATGTTTAAAGCCAGTGCAGTTCCATTTCTTTCTTTTATATAATAACCAATGACTATACCTGCGTTTATTACTTCATTGAAACTAACTTCAATTCCAAATTTTCTAAGCCTATCAGCAATGCCTCTTCTCGATTCTATTGTATTGTTAGTTACAAAAAGAATTTTTTTCTTCAACCGTCTTAACTTTTTCAAAACTTTTTTTGCCCCAGGGATGAGTTTTGTCCAATACCAGATTGTTGAGTCAAGATCGAGAATGTATGTATCTATGTTGTCAAAATCCATAACAATAAATGTATCCGATGAAAAATAAAGGTATATGCAAACTTTTCAGAAAAGACTCGATGAAATAATCGATAAGATAACTTATCTAGAATCGAGAAGAATTAGAATGGCTAAGTTTCTTAGAGAAATTAACGAATCATTTAAAATAGGACCGAATGAAGAGATATTAGATGAAAAAATCATCAACAAAGTACCTGATCGTGCATTCAAATCTTTCAATATTTTGGGTGTGGATGGTGGTATAGTCAAACATAGTTATCATGGTTTAGATTTAATGCTGATGAGATCTGTTGGTGTTAATTTCAAATATTCTGATGGAAAAATGAATGATGTTAAGTATCATCCAAGTTCTAATCCGATACCCAATCCAAAAATAATCGTCGATTCTTTCTCTGATCCTGAATTTAATTCTTGTTATAACTTCGAACGCCAAATAATGGAAATAAAATCTGCAATAGAATCCATGGAAAGGTTTAAACCTGATATCACTTTCTTAGACGGTTCTATCATTCCTCATTATGTTCCAAGACCAGATAATCCCGTGCTTAAAGAATATTACAACAAGTTGATAGAAACTTACAAATCATTGTTCGAATATTCGGTGAGTAATGGGATCATATTGGCTGGTGTGATAGAAGACAGTAGAGGAATAAAATTCTGTGATATTCTGATGCGATTGGTACTGTCTCAGGTTAAATCAGAACTTTCAAAGGAATTAAAGTTGATATTAGAGAAAACAAAAGATAGTAACTTACTTTATTACGCGTTAAAGACGGGGGAGAGAACCTGTGTTTTCAATTATTCTAAGAACCCAAGCATCCATCCTATACTGAAAGAGTTTGAGGAGATGGGTAGTTCATTTTATAGCTTCTACATAAAGACTGTTGATTTTGATAGGCCACTGAGAGTTGATTTTCTGGGATTTGGGAATGAATTGGATCTTGTGGAGAAGATTTCTTGTATATTGATCCAGACTAGTGGCCATTCAGGATATGGTTTACCTTCTGTCTTGATAGAAGCTGATCAAAGAGCAAAGTTATCAGAGAAAGATTTGGAAATGTTCTACTCTGATTTAGTCAACAGAATCGGCAATATTTCGACCTTGTTCAAGATGAGAAGAGAGATAAGACCTTTTTAAAGAATCACATTTTCAGACTTAAATCAACGCCGTTTAAACTAATCTTCTCAACATTTCCTGATATAGTGACAGAATCTCCGTTCTGTTCTATATTTCCTTTGAAATATGAAATATCCAAGTTATCGTTGTCTAAAGCGAGAGGGGACCAATTGCTGAGCCTGAGTAATCCTGAAATTCCTGATAATGTCATCCTGTCATTTCCCACATCACTCAAAGAAAAACTACTAGGAGTTCCAACTAAAAGAAATTCAATCTTATCTTCTCCTGTTTTGGGTGTGAAAAAGATTCCATTCAAATCGACGGATGCTGACTTCCCAGATATTCTTACATTACCAGTTTCGTCAAAGAATACAGTACCAGTCATGCTTTCTGTCTCAAAATCCATTTCGCTTTTGTCTTTAACTCCAATGTTTTGGTCTCCTACAGAAGCTGTTTCATAAACTAACTCACATGTAAGAGAGTTTTCCACAAGGTTGAATTCTATTCCTTTTAAATTCCCTGGAGAAGTGGTTATAGTTACTTGGAGTGTTCTATTCACGTCTACAGGAATTTTAAACCTTCCTGTGATGCTCCTTAAAAAATCACCGATGGCTTTTGTGTACCTCGCAAGATAATTTTTATTTAATTCTCTTCCTTTCTCTGAGAACAAAAGTAAACCAGTTATTCCTATTACTATAAAAAGTACAAGCCACAGTTTCCAACGCATGGTCCCATTTATATTTATAGTAGTATAATGATAAATTTATGCATAACTTTAAGGTGGTCTTTTGAACGGTTTTGGAGAGGGAATTTGGGGTCAGTTAATTAGTCTCATCATGTTTTTGATATTCATTTTTTTCTACTCAAGGATAATGGTTCAACAGATCCTATTCAAATTAGAGAAGAGTGCTCAATTACTAGAAAGTATGTCATCGAAGGCGAAAAAAACTGTCCTCAAAAAAATCAGTAAAAAACCCAATAGGGCACTTAAAAAAAGAATAAGCAGTTTTCTAGAATTCTTTGCCATCGCTCCTGTCAGTTTGGATCCATATGGCCTTGTTAAAAAATTAGAACATATTGTTGATCTAGAAAAAAGTAGGTTCAAGTACTTTGTAAAACAGGTTGCTCCTAATTTGGATTCAGAAAAAAGATCTAACGTGATGATGGGCTTGTCTGGTGCTATTACTTTGTATCAGTTAACAAAATTAGTAAGACATTTTGTGGAATTAATTAAGAAAACAAAGAGTATTAATTTGGCTATGCTCTTGCAAATGCAGTTACCTTTGATAGAAAGGTTGGCAAGGGCATTGTTAAATGGAACTGAAGCATTGAGTAATGGTTGGCCTGTGGGTGATACAATAGGGGCTTATGTAGCGTCGAATTTAATCGGAAATTCTAAGATTAAAGAAGTTGATGATGAAACTATAGTTTGTAGAAAAAAATACAAAAAAAGAGATGTTATCATAATAAAGGCTAAAGGACCAGGTGGGAGGACAGGAAATCCTGGTAGAGTTGCGGAAAAATTTTCTAAGAAAGAAAATATTGCAAAAATAATAACTATCGATGCAGCAATGAAATTGGAAGGAGAAAAAACTGGAACAATCGCAGAAGGCATAGGTGTGGCTATTGGTGGTGTTGGAGTTGAAAAATCTTACATAGAAAATGTTGCTGTTAAAAGAAATATTCCATTGGATTCGATAATAATTAAAATGAGTCAGGAAGAGGCAATAACACCAATGAAAAAAGATGTATTGAATTCTGTTCCGAATGTTATGAAAGCATTAGATGAATCAATAGAAAGAACAGAGGAGAAGGGAAATATAATTATCGTGGGCGTCGGCAACACATCTGGTGTTGGAAATAATAAAAAAGAGATTGAAAGAGCGAAGGAAATTATAAAGAAGAACATAAGGAAAATGGCTGCTCTGAAAAGAAAGAAAAAAAAGAAGTTTAAGTTGCCGTTTTAAGTGATTCTATGAAGAAAGGTCTTTTTGTTGTGTTTGAGGGACCTGATGGAGCAGGTAGTTCTACACAAACTGAATTACTGGCAAGATGGCTCGAAAGGAGGGGGGAG
>Ga0209635_10001046_pt1 | contig 20175 bp, 14 predicted proteins | sample DeeMarSWOR230_32_FD_187463 | JGI IMG/M metagenome (GOLD analysis project Ga0209635, IMG submission 187463) | Marine sediment microbial communities from White Oak River estuary, North Carolina - WOR-2-30_32 (SPAdes) (version 2) | ecosystem: Environmental > Aquatic > Marine > Intertidal zone >...
GATTTCTTATAAAGGAAATCAATCCTTTTTCTATGTCAAACTCCCTACGGTCACTCGCAATTGGAGAATCTCTTTTGCTGTATGAACATTAATCCCGTCACTTTGGGACAAAGCCAAATATTCAGGAGCCATTTCCAAACTGGTTTTGACGTGAACAATGGCTATTTCTTATCATGCGATTTGAATAAGGAAATGCGCGTTTTCTGGTATAATTTGAAGGTTCAAGCCTTAACCTGGATGATCCATTGAAAAAAAAGAACGAGATCGGTCGCCGAAAGAAAACAGCAAAAAAGCCGCCTCGGGCAGCATCCTCCCCCAAATCACCTGTCGCAAGGATCAAAGAAAGCCATACTCCTTACTTAAAGATCGAAATCAACAAGGAATTCAAGATCGCCCTTGATCTCCTTCAGGACACTTCGAAAAATGTCTTCATCACCGGTAAGGCCGGCACTGGAAAATCCACCCTTCTTGAATACTTTCGCGAGAACACCAGGAAGAAGGTGGTCGTCCTGGCTCCTACCGGAGTTGCGGCTTTGAATGTCAGGGGACAGACCATTCACTCCTTCTTCAAATTCAAGCCCGATATAACCCTTGACAAGGTGAAGAGAATCTTAAAGAGCGGGAAAAAAAATGTCTACCAGGCAGCCGATATCATAGTCATAGACGAAATCTCTATGGTCAGGGCAGACCTTCTGGACTGCGTGGACCGGTTTCTCCGGCTCAACTGCGTCCATAAAGCGCGGCCCTTTGGAGGCAAGCAGATGGTCTTTATCGGAGACCTCTACCAGCTCCCGCCTGTCATCAAGGGAAAGGAAAGAGAGATTTTTAAAAATCACTACAGGACAGGCTATTTCTTCTCGGCCCATTCCTTTGAGGAGCTGCCCATGGAGTTCATCGAGCTCGAGAAGATCTACAGGCAAAAAGATGATCGGTTCATTGAGGTTCTGAACGCCATCCGCAACAGCACTATCACCGATGAGATGCTGGAAGTCCTGAACTCGCGGCATGATCCTGATTTCGAGCCCGCAGGGGATGAATTCCACATTTCCCTCACCACCCTCAACCAATTGGCCGACAGGATCAACAGCGAACAGCTTCACAGAATCAAAGGGCCAGCCTTCGATATAGAAGGGATCATCAGGGGGAATTTTGACAGGAAAAACCTGCCCACTCAGATGGTGATTTCCCTGAAGGCCGGCGCCCAGGTCATGCTGCTGAACAATGATCCTTACGGAAGATGGGTCAACGGCAGTGTGGGAAGGGTGGAAGAAATCCTGGGGGCTGAGAGAAGATCTCCTGAAATCATCGTCGTGGAGCTTGCGGACGGAAGGCTGGTTGAGGTGGAGCCTTTTACCTGGGAAATATTCGAGTACCGCTATGACGAGGGATCAAACAGTATCCAAACCCAAACAATAGGCTCGTTCACACAGTTCCCCTTACGGCTGGCCTGGGCCATTACCATCCACAAGAGTCAGGGCAAGACTTTCCAGAGGATGATCCTGGATATCCAGAGAGGGGCTTTCTCCCCTGGACAGGTCTACGTGGCTCTGAGCCGCTGCACAACGCTGGATGGGATCGTCCTGCGTCAGCCCATCCAGAAGAAGCATGTCTTCATGGACTGGAGGGTTGTGGACTTTCTCACCAAATACCAGTACAAAATCTCGGATGAAAAGATGCCGCTGGAGGAAAAAATAGATTTCCTGCAGAGAGCCATAAAGGAAAAACAGCGCCTTGAGATTGTCTATCTGAAAAGAAGCGATGAAAAGTCGAGGCGGATTATCGAGCCTTTATACGTGGGAGAGCTTTCCTACGAGGGAAGACCGTTTTTAGGTCTTGAAGCCTACTGCCATTCGAGGAAGGAGAGGAGAAATTTCCGTGTGGATAGAATCCTGGAGATGAAAACTTTAATAGAATGACAACAATACAGAAAATGGAAAAGAAATACGCTCTTTGTCTTGAAGTTTTAAGACTAATATAAATAGAAGATATATTCACTCTTAGCAGGAGTGAAAGTTTTTGTTGGCGAATATACAGTATGGTGGGCCATTGTCATCCATACTGTGGGCGGAATCATCATGGTTGTTTAGGTAAAGGGGATCAAGCATTTTTTCTTGAACAGGAGATTTGCAGACAATAATATCATCAGTGATGTCCAAATTTAATTGAAAAGAAACACTAGCCATAATATGTTGTATTAACGTTTGACATTATTAACGCTTTGCGTTAACATTCCGTTATGATCAGGGATTTCCGATGCAAGGAAACTGAAAAGATATTCAATCGTCAATTCTCTCGGAAATTCCCAGCTGATATTCAGCGTACTGCCCTTCGCAAATTGGCTTTACTTGATGCTGCAGAATCGCTGGACGACCTGAAGATCCCTCCGTCGAACCGGTTGGAGAAGCTGACTGGAGATAGGAAAGGGCAATACAGTATTCGTATTAACGACCAGTGGCGCATCTGCTTCGTATGGTACCGCGGAGATGCGCAAGAGGTTGAAATCACAGATTATCATTAGAGGAGAGAGAGATGAGTATATCAAAGATGCCTCCTATTCATCCTGGTGAAGTTCTTCTTGAGGAGTTTCTCAAGCCTATGGGGATTAGCCAGTATCGCCTGGCGAAAGATATTTCTGTCCCACCCCGACGGATCAATGAGATCGCGCATGGGAAACGAGCAATTACTGCTGATACAGCCCTTCGTCTATCTCACTATTTCCGGACTTCTGAGAGGTTTTGGATGAATCTCCAGACAAGATATGATTTGGAGATAGAAAAGGACCGATTGGGTGATCGTCTTACAAAGGAAATACATTCAAGGGTGGCTGGTTGAGCTAAAATAGAAAGCTTCTTTCTCAACTTAACAAGCAAATAGCATTTTTAAAAAAGGCTTTAAATGGAAAAGAAATACGCTCTTTGTTTTGAAGCTTTAAGGCGAATAAAAAAAGCCGGTATTCTTAATGAAATAATGATTATTGGAAGCTGGTGTATTTATTTTTATAGAGATTATTTTTCTGATGTTGATTATAGCTCTTCTATCAGGACAAGAGATATAGATTTTCTTATTCCAATTCCTTATCAAGTTTCTAAAAATGTCATTTTGGTAAGGTTATAACCATGTAAAAAGAGCATTAAGAAAAATTTTTCGTTATATTAATATTTGAAAATAGTTGACTTTTATTAAAGAGATCATTGACAGATGTACATTAATATGCTATGTTCACTAAAAATGAACAATTTATGATAATGTACATATAGGGGAGTTCCTATCATGAAAGTAAAAAATACAGAAAGAGATGTTTTGCATATAGCGTTAGAAATGTTTCGTAAGAATACCGGTCTGACTCTAGAGATAGAGCCTTATCCGTTGCAGGTCACCTATAGGCCTGATGCTGTAATAAAAATAATATGGCAGAACTTAAAGTTTTTATTTGAAGCAGAAATTAAAAACAATATCACACGGGCTACACTTGGTGGAGCTGTACAGAGGCTAAATTTTTTTAAAGAAAAAGGCATTTTGATCACAAGGTATATCACTCCGCAAATTGCAGATGAATTGAGAAAAATGAATATCCCTTTTATGGATGCTGCAGGAAATGCGTATATAAATGAACCCCCTTTATTTATTTTTTTAAAAGGTAATAAGCTAATCCATGACTATCATGTTAATCGCCCAACAAGGACATTCCAACCCGCAGGATTACAGGTATTGTTTGCCTTTTTATGTAATCCAGGTCTGGAAAATGCACCGTATCGAGAAATTGCTAAAAAGGCTGATGTGGCCTTAGGGACAGTTGGCTGGATAATTTATGATCTAAGAAGATTGAATTATCTAATCGAAACCAAAATAAGGAAACGCAAGTTAACTCAAAAAGAAGATTTGTTAAATCGTTGGGTAACTGCTTACCCTGAGCAGCTTAGGCCAAAAATGATAATGGGTTTTTATACCGCTGATAATTTAGGCTGGTGGAAGAATGCAGAAATAGAAAATTTTAATGTTTTTTGGGGAGGAGAAGTTGCCGCAGCTTGGTTAACTAAGTACCTTAAACCTCAAAAAATTACAATTTATGCGAATCAGCCGATTAGCAGATTCTTGATGCGAAATAAAATTAAGAAAGATCCTAATGGTGATATTGAAATACTTCGAGTTTTTTGGAACTTTGAGGTAGATTGGCATAAAAAGAAAGTAGTACCACCATTATTAATTTATGCAGATTTACTCGCAACAGGAGATGCGAGAAATATAGAGACTGCGAGGATGATCTATGAGAATGAGCTTAATAGATATATCAGAGAAGATTGATAAAAGAAGACTGGATGCTATTGAAAAAATTTCTGAAATCGCCGGCCCGCTGAAAATTCCATTCTTTATTGTAGGAGCTTCAGCGAGGGATTTTTTATTAAATTACGGTCATGATATAGCTACAATTCGGGCCACACTTGATGTTGATATCGGAGTAAGAGTTCCTGATTGGGATCGTTATGGAGAGCTTAGAAAAGGCTTGATAGAAACTGGAGAATTTATAGCATGCGAAGAAGCTCATAGGTTTAGGTCTCAAGGTGACATATTTGTTGATTTAATACCATTCGGACCTATAGCAGATAGCAATCATAATATTAAGTGGCCACCTTCTCAAGAAGTTGTAATGAAGATCCTTGGTTTTGAAGAGTCATTCCGACATGCTCATACTTTAAGGTTGAGATTAAAACCTGTCCTTGATGTGAAAATAGTAAAATTAGCTGGATTGGCACTAATGAAAATAATTTCATGGAAGGATAAATATCCTGAACGAGACAGAGATGCAATCGACTTAGCGCTTATTATTCAAAATTATACTGATGCCGGCAATTTCGATCGCATTCTGAATGAAGAATCTGATTTACTCGATTCAGAAGAATTTGACTATGTCCGTGCTGGAGCAAGGGTACTGGGCAGGGATATGGCAGATATTTTAACGTCACAAGTCGAAAAAGAAGTCTTAGATATATTGAATAAAGAAACTGGAGAGCAGGATAGGTATAGACTTGTAGAAGATATGGTGAAGAGCGCTATAGGTCAAAGCGGTGATTTTGGATATATGCTGAATTTGTTAGAAGATGTAAAATCGGGCATTCTTGAACGACACTGATAAAAAAAATACGGTCCTTGTCTGGATGTTCTTGGATGAATATGAAAAGCCGGGATTCATGTCAATAATATACAAATTGGAGACTTTTGGCCTGGAACAGGAAAATGAAATGCTGTATCTCCTAAAAAATGCCTATTTAAAATTGGAGCTTATGGAAACGACAAGTAGACTGGTTTCTAATTCCAAATGCCTCCATTTTCTCTTCCCTTCATTGTGCATGCCTATGGATAGAAAGAACACACTCCAATATCTCTACAAAAATACAAATGATTCCATTAACAAATATCAAGACGCAATCCGTTTTCAATTTGAAATCATGCGACAGCCTGTCAATTTTGAAAACTATCTTGATGATCGCTGGAATCAAAGCATTCCCAAGCTGATCGATAATGCAATAATCCTCTTGCAAGGAATTAGTGTTAAAAAAATTCCCAATTGATTTCATAATTCAAATATGATAGCTACCTAAAAGCGAAGGGTTGATCGATGAATCTGGAGCAGCGTGCCCGATCTATCTTAAAGCTCTCAAAATTCACAGGTTTGGACCTCACATCTCATTTCCTCCGTGAAACCAGCACCTACTTCCCTGAAGCCAGAATCCCTCGAATCCACAACCTTACCGAAGGAATCTATAAGCCAGCCTCCGACAAGTATGCCTTTTGCATATGGAGCCGTTCTGCCACTGGACACGATCGCGAAATCTATCCAGATATATTCCTCCCTCAGCCTGATGGAAGCTGGATCATGCACTATGCCGCCAAAAGCGGCCCTCTTGACTCTGCTATTAACAATTCTCTCTTTGCCTGTATGCACAACAAAATGCCTCTCCTTGTCATCGTTACTTCAAAGCCTAAAGAATCACATGGCGGTGCTCGGTATAGAATGTTAGGCCCAGCACTTATAGAAGAGTTCGAACCTTCAAACCGGAGATTTAAGGTAAGAGGTTGCAGTCCTCTTATTGCCGCACAGCTCATTCAGCCAGATAAAGAAGAAGAAACAGCCGATTTCATGATCCGCAGCCAAGTCATCATGCCTTTTCAAGTCAGAGAAACTCGACCTGAATATCTGACAAAGCGAGAGACACGAGAAAGAGTTTTCCGCCAAATCATTCTGGAAGAATATAAACATGTATGTGTTGTTTGCCATTCTAAATTTTTCCTGAAACTTCACGAGATTGAGCCAATCATCGAGGCTGAAGCAGCCCATATCATTCCTGTGAAGGCTCAAGGGCCAGATGATCCAAGGAATGGCTTAAGCCTCTGCAGGCGCCACCACTGGTCTTTTGATAAAGGACTTTTCACGGTAACAGAAGACAGAGAGATTGAAGTCAGTTCTTCAGTTCTTCATGCAGAACGTCAAAAATTTGATCTGGAAGAATATGACGGGAAGCCAATAATCTCGCCTGCCCATGAAATATACCAACCCCATGAGAAAGCTCTTTACTGGCATAAACAAAATGTTTTTAAATTCAGATAATCTTTATAAAAAAAGAAAAAACACCCAAAAACCTCGCCCCTAAAGGTTATTGACCAAAACTGGCACAAGGTGTAATATTTTAGACAAATAAAGAAGAGAATTTTTTCATAATAGATCGGGCAAGATTAATATGAAAGCGGGGGGCTCTAAAAAAGCACAACAACAATGAACTTCTTCATCGGTATCACAGACCAAGCCTGGTTTGATTATCTCTCATCCCTTGCTGCCACTGATGAAGTCAACTTCTGGCAGCCATCCGGAAAAACCACATTTAGAGCTCTCCACCCAGGAGAGCTGTTCCTCTTCAAGCTCCACAGCCCCAAAGACCATATAGCAGGAGGTGGATTTTTTGCCCATTCAACTCTCCTCCCCATAAGCCTGGCCTGGGACGCCTTTCAGGAGAAAAATGGAGCAAGTTCGCTCTTGGAAATGCGGCATCGTATCGCCCGATACCGCAGTACAGAGGACCCATTTGCGGATTTCACAATAGGCTGCATACTCCTAGAACAGCCCTTCTTCCTGGATGAATCAGAGTGGATTCCTGTTCCTGAATGGAACCGAGGCATTAGAATAGGCAAAACTTTCAAACTGGATTCAGAACCAGGGAAATCCATCTGGGGTAAACTCCAGGTTGTACTATCCAAAAGACAATTGACTTTCGAACCGGATCTGAGAACAGAAGAAGAAAAAGCCAGATATGGCAAAGAAACATTGATAAAACCCAGGTTGGGGCAGGGAATCTTTAAGATTGTTGTCACAGATGCTTACCGACGAACCTGTGCCATCACGCAGGAACGGGTGCTCCCGGTCCTAGAAGCAGCCCATATCAAGCCATATGCCGATAGCGGCCCTCATGATGTCATAAACGGCGTGCTTCTCCGGAGTGACATGCACAAGCTCTTCGATAGAGGATACCTAACAATAACGCCAAAGCTCCACATTGAAGTCAGCCACCGCATAAAAGAAGAGTTTGAAAACGGAGAATATTATTTCACTTTCCATGGAAATCAGATTCATCCTCCTCAGTCTTTAATTGAGCGTCCATCTCAAGAGTACCTGATTTGGCATAATGAAAAAATATATAAAGGATGATCTAGGCATTAGAAAAAATGCAAAAGAGTTTATATAAAATAGAGAGAGAGGCTTAACATGACACCAAGACTGACATTCAAAAAAGATCGTTCTAATAATAGCGGCGCCACCTTAGGCTTCGAAAAAAGAATGTGGGAAGCGGCCGATGCCCTCCGCGGCTCCATGGACGCGGCTGAATACAAGCATGTCGTCCTCGGCTTAATCTTCCTTAAGTACATTTCGGATTCTTTCGAGGAACACCGTGCGCACCTCGAATCCGAGCGTGCTTCCGGTGCCGATCCCGAGGACCCCGACGAGTACCGCGCGCTCAACATCTTCTGGGTGCCACGTGATGCCCGCTGGTCGCTCCTCAAGAACAATGCGGTTCAATCCACAATCGGCCGCATCGTAGACGATGCCATGGAGGCGGTCGAACGAGACAACCCGTCCCTCAAAGGTGTCCTTCCCAAAGATTACGCGCGCCCTGCTCTCGACAAGCAACGCCTCGGACAGCTCATCAACCTTATCAGCAATATCGGCCTTGGCTACGCCGAAAGCCGTTCCAAAGATGTTCTTGGTCGTGTTTATGAATACTTTCTCTCCCAATTCGCAAGCGCCGAAGGGAAGAAAGGAGGCGAATTCTACACGCCGCGTTGCATCGTCCGGCTTCTCGTCGAGATGATCGAGCCATACAGGGGACGCGTCTACGATCCTTGTTGCGGATCGTCCGGAATGTTCGTCCAATCAGAGGAGTTCATCAGAGCCCATGGCGGCCGCCTCGGCGATATCGCCATCTATGGCCAGGAATCGAATTACACGACATGGCGGCTGGCCAAAATGAATCTTGCTATTCGTGGCATCGAAGGCCAGATCGCTCACGGCGATAGCTTTCACAACGACCGCTTCCCAGATCTCAAAGCAGACTACATCCTGGCCAATCCTCCCTTTAACGTCAGCGATTGGCGGGGGGAGCTCTTGAGAGAAGATAGGCGATGGAAGTATGGTATTCCTCCCGTGGGCAATGCTAACTTCGCCTGGGTTCAGCACATGATTTACCACCTTGCGCCAACCGGCCTTGTTGGATTTGTCCTTGCGAACGGCTCGATGTCCTCAAATCAATCCGGAGAGGGAGAAATCCGCAAGAACATCATCGAGGCCGACATCGTCGATTGCATGGTGGCATTGCCAGGACAGCTCTTTTATTCGACGCAAATTCCAGCATGCCTCTGGTTCCTGGCACGAGATAAAAAGAATGCCCGTTTCCGCGATCGCCGGGGAGAAGTTCTCTTTCTTGATGTCCGAAAACTTGGAACGATGGTGGATCGAACGCATCGCGAACTCACGAGCAATGACATTGCGCAAATTTCAGACACCTATCATGCGTGGCGAGGCGACAAAGATGCAAGCAAAAAGTATGAAGATGTCCCTGGCTTCTGCAAAAGCGCAACGATAGAGGAAATCTGCAAGCATGGCTATGTCCTGACGCCAGGCCGCTATGTTGGAGCCGAACCTTCCCCTGAAGACACCGAGCCTTTCGAGGATAAAATGAAACGGTTAACTGCTACATTAAGGCAACAAACAGAGGAAGGGCTAAAACTCGATGTTACCATCAAAGCCAACCTGAAAGAGTTGGGATTTGGAGATGAGTAAAAACGAAATCCTAAGGAAGGTAAGAAATGCGCTTAAAGATTTTTTCCAAGAGGAACAATCTCTTTTAGATGTGAACGCAAGTGAACGTTCTATTTCTCATAAATTCGCTGAGTATCTACAAAAACAATTCCATAACTTGGATGTAGATTGCGAGTACAATCGGCATGGGTCTGATATCAAGAGACTTAAATATTACCTTCCCAAACAAACTGAAGTAGACAAATTAGAGGCGAAAACGATCTTCCCTGATATTGTCGTCCACAAACGGGGGAATGATAAAAACAATACCGTAGTAATTGAGATAAAAAAGTCCAATTCAGGCCAGGATCATACTGCCGACATACAAAAGCTGAAAGCCTTCACAGGCAGCCAATATAAATATAAGCTTGGCATTTTTCTCGTAATCAACGTTGAAGCAAAATGTGTCACAGGTGTGAGATGCTTCACTTCTGGTAAAGAGGAAGGCGATATTAATGTTGCCGACCTTACGGAGCTTAAGCATGGCGAATGATTGGCAAATAGCTACGATAGATAAAGTTGCAGAAAAGGTTGGCATGGGACCGTTTGGCTCTTCAATCAAAGTCGAGACCTTTGTTCCTGAAGGAATTCCAGTTATAAGCGGTCAGCATCTTCATGGATTCCGGCTAGACGAAACGCCAGGATTTAACTTCATTTCTCCCGAACATGCAGATAAGCTGAAGAATGCTAATGTACAAAAAGGAGATATAATCCTTACGCATCGAGGCAACATCGGCCAAGTCTCATTCATTCCTAGCAATTCAAGGTACGAGCGGTATGTCATTTCTCAGTCGCAGTTCTATGTAAGATGCGATCGACATCACATTATTCCCGAGTTCATTGTCTATTATTTCAAGAGTCCTGAGGGGCAACATAAGCTTCTGGCCAATGCTGCACAGGTTGGAGTTCCATCAATCGCGCAGCCTGTAACGTACTTACGGAGTTTGGATATTCCTATTCCACCTCTTTCTGAACAGCGCGCCATCGCTCACATCCTAGGCACGCTGGACGACAAGATCGAGCTTAATCGACAGATGAACGAGATACTCGAAGCAATTGCGCGGACAATCTTTAAATCCTGGTTCGTCGACTTCGACCCTGTCATCGATAATGCCCTTCGTGCTGGAAATCTAATTCCCAGCCTCTTGACCGAAAAGGCTGCCCGCTGCCGCGGAATGCTCGCTCGCGCTAAATCCGAAGGACGTGAGTCCTGCTTCCCCAAGCACATCGCCGCCTACTTCCCTGACCACTTTATGGACTCCGACCTAGGCCCCATTCCAGCGGGGTGGAGAGTAGTATCACTCCCTGATGTGGTTGATATCAATCCCCCTCGTATATTAAAGAAGGGAGAAGTTGCTCCATACCTCGATATGGCTAATATGCCAACAAGATGCCACATGCCGGATGTTGTGATCGAACGGTCCTTTGGCTCAGGAATGCGATTTATAAATGGCGATACTCTGGTTGCACGAATAACGCCTTGCTTGGAAAACGGAAAGACAGCATATATTGACTTCTTAGCGGATGGTCAAGTTGGATGGGGATCTACCGAGTATATAGTGCTACGTCCGAAGCCGCCACTTCCAAGCGAATTAGGATACTGCCTTGCGCGGAGCACAGAATTCCGCGAATTTGCCATCCAAAGTATGACAGGGACGAGTGGTCGGCAGCGTGTGCCTCCAGCTGCCCTATTCCATTACCTGTTAGTTAGACCTTCAGAACTTATTTTACAACAGTTCGGTATAGTTGTGCAGCCTCTGTTTTCGAAAGCTAGCCAAGTAGCCAGAGAATCTTGTACCCTTGCCGCTCTGCGTAACACGCTATTGCCCAAGCTCATCTCAGGCGAGCTACGAGTAAAGCATGTGGAGCGGTTTATTGAGAAGGATGTATGATGTTAATTAACGAGAATCAACTGGATGAATGGGTGCGCGGAAATGCGCGCGATGCGCAAGGTATCATTGTAGAACTAACGTGGCGTCTTGTTGCTGCGTCATCACCAAAACCGAAGGATAGGCGCTTTCCCTTAGGAGGTAGCATAGGCCAACCTGGTCCCGACGGAGTATTGGATGTCAATTTCCCCTTCGAGCCGTTCGTTCCAGCTGGAAGATCCTATTGGGAAATTGGCACAGGATTGAAAGCTCAAAACAAAGCAGCCTCTGATTATAAAAAGCTTACTGACTCAACACCTGAACAGGTACGTCGAGAGTCTTCATTTGTATTTGTAACCCCTCTTTCTGGAGCGCGTGACTGGCCATATGCATGGAAAAAAAATGCACAAGCTGCTTGGCTCGAGGAGCGCCAAGCGAGAGGTGAATGGAAAGATATTCGTATCATTGATGGAACTAAACTAGTCGATTGGTTGAGTCAATTCCCGGCGGTAGAACGGTGGCTTACGCACAAAATGGGGCTGCCCACCCAACAAATCGAGACGGTTGAGTTGCACTGGAACGTGCTCCAAACTATTGGTGCGCCTCCTTCTTTGACTCCCCAGGTTTTCCTTGCAAATCGAGAGCTTGCTTGTGCCAAGCTCAAAGAAGTTTTAGATGGCAATGCTGTCCAAATAAAACTGGAAACACGCTTCCCCGAACAAGCAATTGATTTCGTTGCTGCTTATCTGGCAACACTTGAAAAAGAAGTACGCGTGGATATTTATGGTCGGAGTTTAATCATCTCAGGTGTCGAAGATTGGAATGCAATATGTGAACACTATGAGGGCTATATCTTGGTAGCCGCACCCAATCTCGATTTGGCTGGTTATGGGGGAGCAATGTTACTTGAGAAAGCTCGGAGAGCAGCCCATCTCGTCATCTTTGGTGGTCCGCCCAGCGGCATCCCAGACCAGAATGCTGTCTCTCTTCCGCAACCAAGGGTTTATGAACTGAATAAAGCGCTTGTGGATGCTGGTTACAATGAGGAACGAGCTCGGATTCTCGTACAAAAAAGCGGAGGCAACCTAAGTTCATTACTAAAGATCCTTCAAAACATTTCTTTAATACCAGGATGGGCTCGTGCCCCTGACGCCGCAAACTTGGCTATCTCTGTGTTGATTGGTGCATGGAACGAAAAAAATGAAGCTGATCGTAGAATTGTAGAGACCTTAGCGAGCAAACCTTATGGGGAGTGGATAGAGAAAATACGGGTTCTAGCGAATCTACCAGGTACGCCACTAACATATCAAGATGGTAGATGGAAGTTTATTCTTCGTTATGAAGGATGGTGCACACTGGGACCAATGCTTTTTGACGAACACTTGGATCTCTTACAAAGCCTAGCGGTGACTGTTTTACGAGAGAAAGATCCTAAATTTGATCTGCCCGCAGAAGATCGGCCTTCTGCGCAAATTTACCAAAAAGTCCTGACATACTCACAATCGCTGCGCAGTGGCCTAGCAGAATCTTTGGCTCTTCTTGGAAGTTATCCCAGAACGCTAACTTCTGCTTCATTTGGGAAGCCCAATACAACGGCAATCCTTGCAGTACGCGAGATCTTGAACAATGTAGACTGGGTGCTCTGGGCGAGCTTGAACGATGTATTACCTTTGTTAGCAGAGGCTGCTCCGAAAGAGTTTTTAGATGCAGTTGAGGAGGCTTTAGGCAAAACCCCGTGTCCTTTTGACGAGTTGTTCGCTCAAGAAAGCTCAGGCACCTTTGGCGCTACTTATATATCAGGATTGCTATGGGCATTGGAAACTCTGGCTTGGGATCCTGAGCATCTCATCCGCGTAGTGTGTATTCTAGGAGGACTAGATGTGCGGGACCCTGGAGGCAACTGGGCCAACCGTCCGTCCAATTCTCTCACTACGATTCTCTTATCTTGGCTTCCCCAAACCTGCACACCAATCGCGAAACGTCGCTCCGCTGTCACCATATTATTAAAAGAGCATCCAGATGTGGGTTGGAAATTACTGCTTACTTTGTTACCACAGTCGCATTCAGCCTCTTCCGGCACCAGGAAGCCTGCGTGGAGAGAGACGATCCCTAGTGATTGGCGGGAAGGAGTAACACATACGGAGTACTGGGAGCAAATTAACGGCTATGCAGAGCTGGCCATTAAGGCAGCCGAGGGCAACGCCCAAAGGCTCTCTCAACTTATTGAGCACTTAGCTTATCTACCGCCCTCTGCCCAAGAGCAACTCCTGAATCATCTTATATCGCAAACTATTCTCGCACTTCCAGAAGCTGATCGACAGCACTTATGGACAACTCTTGTGAACCTTGTTAACCGTCATAAAAGGTTTGCGGATGCAAAGTGGGCGATGGGCCCTGATCAGATCAAAGAGATCGCTGCAATTGCTGAAAGAATTGCGCCGAAATCACCTGATCTTCGCTACAAACGGCTATTCAATGAGCGTGTCCTAGATTTGTACGAAGAGGGGAATAGCTATGAAGAACAGGCAAAAAAGCTAGAAGTGCGTCGCCAGCAGGCAGTGCTTGAGATCGCTGAAACAGGAGGTACCCAGGCAGTCATTAATTTTGCTAGATCTGTACATTCGCCTTGGAACGTAGGTTATGCATTCGGATTTGTTGCAGGCCCTGGAGTTGACGGAGAGATATTGCCTAATTTCCTCAATACAGAAATGGAGGCGGAAAAACATTTCATCGGCGGATTTATCCGAGGTAGGTTTCGCAACCAAGGTTGGCCATGGGCTGATAGCATCGACACACAACCTTGGACACAGGATCAAATAGGGCAGTTTCTTTGCTATTTACCGTTTAGCCCAGAGACATGGGAGCGTTCAGCGTGTCTTATCGGCAGTGACGAATCACCATACTGGACGAGAACGACTGTAAATCCATATGAGACACAGTCCGGACTTGAACTGGCCGTGGACAAGCTAATCAAATATGGCAGGCCATATGCGGCGATTCAGTGTCTGGCTAAAATGCTGCCCGACAAGCAGCCGATAAATAACGAAAAAGCTGTTCGTGCCCTACTTGAAGCACTTAACTCGACTGAAGGTGCAAATGTGATGGATGTATACGATATAATAGAGGTAATCAAAGCGTTACAAGAGGATCCCAAGACAAATTCGGATGATCTTTTCCGAGTCGAATGGGCCTATTTGCCTATTTTGGAGCAGCATCTTGATTCTTCGCCCAAATTGTTGGAGCGTAGATTAGCAAGCGATCCAGAATTCTTCTGCGAGGTGATTAGATTGGTGTTTCGACCGTGTAAAGAAGAGCGCTCGAATAAAGAGCCGACGAAACTAGCAAAAAACATTGCAAGAAATGCCTATCATCTGTTAAGCAATTGGATAACTCCCCCTGGTTTATGCGAAGACGGAAGCTACGACAGAGAAGCGCTAGTTTCTTGGTTAGATGTGGTTAAGAGGAAATGCGCTGAAACGGGCCATTTAGAAATAGCAATGCAGAGGGTTGGACACGTGCTCATTTACGCACCACCCGATCCTGACGGGCTATGGATTCATCGTTCAGTTGGTGCTGTTCTTAATGCCGAAGGCTCAGACCAGATGCGTGTTGGATTTAGGACTGAGCTATTTAATTCTCGGGGGGTTTATTGGGTAGATCCAACAGGAAAACCAGAGAGGGAACTTGCAGCCAAATTTCGTAAGCAGGCTGAGGAAGTAGAGGTAGCAGGTTACCATCGACTCTCGACTACACTCAGGGAGTTAGCAGAATCGTACGATCGTGAAGCAGAACGCATCTTATCGCGAGAACCATTCGATGAATGAAGAATCGACTGTGCGGGATTTCACCGAGTCCACTGTCGAAGAAGCCGCCCTTACATGGCTTGAGTATCTGGGCTACGCAATAAAGTATGGCCCAACAATCGCCCCTGGTGAGCTTTATGCAGAGCGCAAAGACTATGGTCAGGTCTTGCTTAGCCACCGATTTCGGGACGCTCTCGACAGATTGAATCCGGCGCTTCCTCCTGAAGCACTCGAAGATGCCTTTCATAAAATAACCCGGCCTGAGGGGCCTACACTTGAAGCTCGCAATCGAGCCTTTCACAAGAAGTTGGTGGAGGGCGTGAACGTCGAGTATCGGCGAGATGACGACTCCATCGCCGGCGCTCAAGCTCGAGTGATCGATTATGAAAAGCCTGAGAACAACGACTGGCTTGCCGTCAACCAATTCACAGTTGTAGAGAACAAGCACACACGGCGACCGGATATCGTGATATTCGTAAACGGTATCCCTCTGGCTATACTGGAACTCAAGAATCCGGCTGACGAAAAAGCCACAATCTGGACGGCTTTCCACCAGATTCAGACATATAAAGCTGAAATACCATCGATTTTTACGTTTAATGAGGCGCTTGTTATTTCGGATGGCGTCGATGCGCGGATTGGTACACTCACGGCGAATCGCGAATGGTTTTTGCCCTGGCGCACGATTGAAGGTGTAGAGCTGACCGGAGCGCATTTGCCTCAGCTTCAGGTGCTTATCCAGGGCATTTTTGAGAAAAGACGGTTCCTCAATCTAGTCAGGCATTTCATTACCTTTGAGGACTGGGGTGGCAGCAAGCTATTAAAAAAGATGGCCGGTTATCATCAGTATCATGCTGTCAACGCTGCGGTTGAAGAAACGATAAGAGCAAGCCGTCATCAATTAGAGCCGAAAGAAAGAACGGGCGAAGGAGGGGAAGCGGCATTAGGACGAAGGCCTAAAGGGGCTAAGCCTGGTGATAGACGCATTGGGGTGATATGGCATACACAGGGAGCCGGAAAAAGCCTGAGCATGATATTCTATGCCGGCCGGATTATTCTACATCCCGAAATGAATAATCCGACCATTGTCGTCATTACGGATCGCAACGACCTGGATGGACAGCTTTTTGGAAATTTTGCTCGCTGCAAGGACCTGCTGAGGCAGCCTCCGGTTCAGGCTGAGAGTCGCGCGGATCTCAAAGAGAAGCTCCAGGTCGATGCAGGAGGGGTTGTATTCACGACGATTCAGAAGTTCTTTCCGGAAGAAAAAGGGGATCATTATCCGATTCTATCAGAGAGACAAAACATCGTTGTGATTGCTGATGAAGCGCACCGAAGCCAATATGATTTTATTGATGGCTTTGCCCGACATATGCGCGATGCGCTGCCGAATGCCTCGTTTATCGGCTTTACGGGAACGCCCATCGAGCTGACCGACAAAAATACGCGGGCTGTATTCGGAGATTACATAAGCATTTATGATATTCAACAGGCCGTGCAGGATGGCGCGACAGTGCCGATCTATTATGAAAACCGGTTGGCCAAACTCGATCTCAACGAGGCCGAACGCCCGAAAATTGATGTTGAATTTGAGGAGGTAACGGAAGGCGAAGAGGTAGAGCGCAAGGAGAAGCTCAAGACAAAGTGGGCACAGCTTGAGGCGATTGTTGGAACAGAAAAGCGACTGAAGCTCATTGCCCAAGATTTGGTGAATCACTGGGAGAGCCGGCTTGAGGCGATGGACGGGAAAGCGCTGGTCGTTTGCATGAGCCGCCGGATTTGCGTGGATATGTATAAATCCATTGCCGCTATTAGACCTGAATGGCACCAGGAAGAAGATCGCGAGGGCATAATCAAGGTCGTAATGACAGGGTCAGCTTCGGATCCGCCGGAATGGCAACAGCATATCCGCAATAAGGAGCGAAGGGAAAAGCTGGCTGACAGGTTTCGGGATGCACAGGATAAGCTTAAGGTCGTGATCGTGAGGGATATGTGGCTTACGGGATTTGATGCACCCAGCCTCCACACCATGTATTTAGATAAGCCCATGAGAGGCCACGGGCTCATGCAGGCCATTGCCCGGGTCAATCGTGTCTTTCGGGATAAGCCTGGAGGACTCGTTGTCGATTATCTTGGATTGGCTGATGAGCTTAGACAAGCACTGGCCACTTATACTGAGAGCGGAGGGAAGGGGACAACATCGATTGATCAAGCTGAAGCAGTGGCCGTGATGCTGGAGAAATATGAGGTGTGCTGCGGTCTTTTTCATGGATTTGATTGGAAGTTGTGGGTGAGTGGGAAGCCGGAGGAAAGAGTGGCGATTTTGCCGGCAGCCCAGGAACATATTCTTGCTCAGGAGAATGGCAAGGAGCGATTGCTTAGGGCGGTGACAGAGCTATCGCAGGCCTTTGCGCTTGCAGTACCGCACAAGGAAGCAATGCGGATACGCGATGATGTCGGATTCTTTCAGGCGGTGCGGTCTGTGGTGGCAAAGCGTGCAGCTGGAGATGCAAGGCCAGAAGAGGAGCTCGAACAGGCCATACAGCAGATTGTATCAAAGGCTGTGGTGCCGGAAGGGGTTATTGACATATTTGCGGCGGCAGGATTGAAAAAGCCTGACATCTCTATTCTTTCCGATGAATTTTTGGCGGAAGTAAGAGGGATGCCGCAAAGAAATTTGGCAGTTGAGGTGCTGAGGAAGCTGCTTGCAGGTGAAATTAAAACAAGGGCGAGAAAAAATGTGGTGATGGCGAGGTCGTTTGCCGAGATGCTGGAAGAAGCGATAAGGCGCTATCAGAATCGGGCTATAGAGACGGTAGAGGTCATTGAGGAGCTGATTAAGCTTGCGAAGGAGATGAAGGAGGCGGATAAGCGGGGGGAAGAGCTCGGGCTAGCAGATGAAGAACTTGCATTCTATGATGCGCTGGAGACAAATGACAGCGCTGTGAAGGTGCTGGGAGATCAAGTGCTTAAGACCATTGCGCGAGAATTGGTAGCCGCAGTCAGGAAGAATGTAACTATTGATTGGATGGTCAGGGAGAATGTGCGGGCTGGATTGCGGGTCATCGTCAAGCGGATACTGCGGAAATATGGCTACCCACCTGATAAGCAGGAAAAAGCGACACAGACAGTACTCGAGCAGGCCGAAACTTTATCCGAGGAATGGACGAATGAAGAAAGTCAACTGGCAGGACATTGAAGATAAATAGACGATAATAAGCGTTTTTTAGAATGATATATATTTATAGGGACTGATAAGGAGGCAAAATATGAGCAAAGATGAAAGAACCCTCTGGGGAATTCATGCAGGTAGGGCAGGAGAAGCTGGAGATTTATTCATAAAACATAACGTGATCGCGCTGGGTTGGGTAGAAATGGGAGATCTTAAAATATTACCTCCTAGTCGGGAAGCATTTAAAAAGAAGCTACAAGAAGCTAATCCTGACAAAAAAGAAGGATACTATCCTGTCGCAAGCGGGCAGCTTTACCGCTTTGTCCATGAGGCAAAAAATGGAGACCTTGTTGTTTTTCCTAATAGATTTGATCGAAAAATATACATAGGCGAGATTATCGGAGAATATAAACATAATCCAACTTTGGATGCCCGCTTTCCTCAACAACGAGCCATAAAATGGCTGAGTTTTTTTCCGAGAGCGGAATTTTCTCAGGGAGCACTTTATGAGATTGGCTCTGCAATGAGTTTTTTTCAAATTAAAAATTTCGCAGACGAGTTTTTGGCAGCTTTGAGTGGAAAGAAGGTAGAAAAACTAGTAGATAAGGATGAATCCATTGCCTATGTTGCGGCGGATATAGAACAAAATACAAGAGATTTTATATTAAAAAGGCTTACTCGCGAATTGAAAGGAAATTCTTTAGCAGAATTTGTGGCACATTTGTTAGAAAAAATGGGTTATAGGACGAGGTTAGCTCCAGAAGGACCGGATGGGGGAATTGATATCATGGCTCATAAGGATGAGCTTGGCTTTGAGCCGCCAATCATTAAAGTCCAAGTTAAAAGCACAGAAAGCAACATCGGAGATCCGATTGTATCTCAGCTTTATGGAAAAGTGGATAAGCCAGAATATGGCATGGTTGTGGCCTTAGGTTCGTTCACTAATCAAGCAAAAAATTTTGCTCGCAATAAAAGCAACCTTCGCCTTATCGATGGAGATGAACTAGTTGAACTTATTTTGCAGCATTACGAAGAATTTGATTCTAGATATAAGGGATTGATCCCTCTGAGGAAGGTCTATGTACCCGAGCCGATAGAAGAGGATTAAATCGATACTTTAAAAATAGGATTCATTAGATTCTATTGAGTTTAGCTATTAATAAAAAAAGGAGATTACTAAGGATCAAGCTGAATGCATAAGAAGATTAAAAAAATATTGTTTCGCTCCATTTTGAGTTCAAAAAATAATAGGTTTAATTTGAAGTTATGAGAATGTAAGAAAAACTGTATATATTTCTTTAAAGAGTTCTCTTTTGAAATGAATAAGCCTAGTTATTGTTATTAGGATGGATTTACATAAGGATATTACATTTTTTTAAAAATCTTGAATAAAAATTTTACTTTTCTATATCATTCCACGGATTAGACATAGCGTGATGATTTACCCATTTTTCTCCATCATAATAAAGTAGCCCACTCTCAAGCTCCTTCTTGTATTTTTCCTTGTTAAGCTCACTCTTTATTTTAACTTCAAGCAACAGCTTTTTATGCAGACGTTCAAATGCATGACTTAAGCGCACTCCTTGGAGATTTAGGTTGCAGTCAAATCGAAAATAAATGCCTGACACATGAGTTTCGGCTAAGATTTGGCGATTATCTTGAATATAAATGTTTTTGACACACTCAGCCGGAGATTCCAGAATATCTAAATCAGTTCTGGGAAGAAGAATGTAAAATATTTCTGAACCCGATGTGAGATCATCGCATTTATATTTGCTATTTATCTGAGGTGAACTTCCTTTTAGTTGATTCGAATCAAAAACAATAATGCAGGCTTTTGCATATTCATTATTCTGTCCAATAGCAATAATCTCCTTGTTTCCATTTCCATTTAAATCAAAGAAAGCCATGCCTCCCAGATGTCCTGAATTCCAATACTCACCTAAGATTTTACCATTTATATTTAGAACAACAAGAATGGTTGAGAAG
>Ga0209635_10001055_pt1 | contig 20095 bp, 16 predicted proteins | sample DeeMarSWOR230_32_FD_187463 | JGI IMG/M metagenome (GOLD analysis project Ga0209635, IMG submission 187463) | Marine sediment microbial communities from White Oak River estuary, North Carolina - WOR-2-30_32 (SPAdes) (version 2) | ecosystem: Environmental > Aquatic > Marine > Intertidal zone >...
GAGGTTGGTGAACTTCCAGACTATTTCGTTTACAGATTTATCCAGAAGCTCAAAATCAATGGTGGCGGTCTTCAGGAATTCTCTGGCCTTCTTTCCCTCTTCCCCGCTGAGGAACTCGCCGTAGACGATCTCGCCGTCATCCACGTATCTATCCGTGATCACAGAAGGATTGCGGGTGAACTGGCTGTCCTGTTTGATCACGGGCACCACTTTGCTGACCAGGCCGAGCCTTTTCATCTTGTAGGCGCTCCACAGCTCACAGGACACACAATTCCAGATCGCGTCTTCAATGCTCAAGAACCAGGGAAGAAAATCCGAAGACCCTCCGTCCGGGGCTGAACCATGCCGCGGACCGGCCTGACCGAAAATCGCCGTGTCCGCAGAGATGGCTATATCGCAGGCCATCCCGATCTCCTGGCCGCCGGCAATCCGCATCCCGTTCACTCTGCATATGGTCGGCTTCTTGCACATCAGGATGGAATCGACCATACCGTTGAACAGGTCCATGTATTCACCGTATTCGTTGGGCTTTCCCGCATAGTATTCCGCGTACTCCTTGGTATTTCCGCCAGTGCAGAAAGCCCTGTCACCCACAGCCGTGAACACAGCCGCGACCACACTCCTGTCCAGAGAAGCGCTCTGAAAACCGGCTATAACCCCCTTCACCATTTGAGTGGTGTAGGAATTGTATTGGCCGGGATTGTTGAGGATGATCCAGGCTGAATAAAGGCCCTCGACCTTTTTCCCTGAAGTATCGACGATCGGTCGCTTCTCATACATCGTGCAGGGGGGCTCAGTCCCCCAATGCTCTTTCCCCCAAAGGGAGTGATCCTTGGCCTTTTTATCTTTTTCTAGCCAATCCAATCCCATATCAGCCTCCTTTTAATGAGAATATAAATCGATTTATGTCCAATCTAACGCCGTCTTTACAGGCAGCATGCTACTTTTTCAGCAGGACTATGTCAAGAAGAAGGCAAAATCCGCGAATTTCCCGTGAGAGAAGAAGTTTGGCTATCTTAAACCAACCAGCTCTCTTCCAGATAGTGTGGGTAATATACACGGGAATGGCGCTCAAAATTTGAAGGGAGCGACATCATTTCTGTGTATTTTAGTCATTCAATTCCCCACAATAAATGGAAGAGAAGTACTCTCTTGAACGCTCTTCAAGCGGCGCCTTCCAGCTTCTCTCTCAAGGCCTGGGTGAACTCAGCTTCGATCTTTTTCGCTTTCGCTTTTAGAACCCGGTCTCCGAACATGGCCAGCTTGCCGACTATGGAAGCGTCACACCTGTAAGAAACCTCGACTTCACCTGCCCCCGTCTCTTTGAGGTCTATGCTGGTTTTCTGAGTGAAGCGGCCGGCTTTGCCCAGGTCCATCCCATCCCCTCCCATCTCCACATGATTCGGGGGTTCGACTTTGGTCAGGATGGATTTGAACTTGAAGCGGACCGAGATCGGGCCCACCTTTTGCTTGACTACACAGTCGTATGTTTTTTCGTCAATGAGCTCGATTTTTTCCGCACCGGGCAGGCAGGCCTTCAACGTTTCCGGCTGCAAGAGCGTATCCCACAGTTTCTGAATCGGTGCTTTGAGAGTGAATTTGCCTTCTAATAACATGTTTCCTCCCGCAGTTAAACCCCTCTATTCCCTCAGCGGAGTCACGCAGGCGCCTAAGGGGATGCTGAGGGAATGACGTTCAAAATTTGAAGTGCGCGACGCCATTTCCGTGTATTTTTGCCATTCAATTATCCACATAAAATGGAAGAGATTCGCTTCATTTGACCTTTTCTGCTTCTTTCTCCAGCAGGTCAGCCAAGATCTTATAACCTTTGTTGCCGGGTTCCATGGTCTGGACGAGCAGGAGCTCAATAAAATTGAGCCCTTTCGAGTTCACCCAATCCTTGTGAGCCTGGTCGCCAGTCCCGAATATATGCCGGGCCAGGTCCATGGTATCCGGCCATATCTTTCCACATGATGGACATTTGTAACCCAAAGCACAGCCTCCTTACTTTTTTTCTTTCTTTCCTTCTTTTTCTTTCTTTCTGAGTGCGTCCAGCACCTTTTCCGGTGTTATCGGAAGATTCTTGACGCTGACACCCGCGGCATGGAAGACCGCGTTGCTCAGAGCCCCTGCGGTCGGATTGGTAAGCCCTTCTCCTGCCTCTTTGGCTCCGAACGGGCCCTCAGGCTCATAGGTCTCGACTTCCATAACCTTTGTCTCGGGCATCTCAGCTGACCTCAGGATCTTATAATCTACCAGATTCGGGTTCAGTATCTTTCCTTCATCCATAGGCATATCCTCGGTGAATCCATATCCGGCGGCCATGGCTATGGCTCCTTCCAGCTGTCCTTCCACACCCAGGGGATTGATCACCTGGCCGCAGTCGTGGGCGGTGACGCAATTCTTGAGCGTGATTTTCCCGGTCTCGGGATCGACCTCGGCTTCAACGGCCTGAACGCCGAAACTGTAGGCTGGTGATATCATGCCCTTTCTGTGAGGGGTGTAATGGCCCCTGGCAATAATCGGCTGTCCGTCCTTTCCGCGGATGGCTTCCTTGACCACGTCAAAATAGGACAGGCCCCGTTCAGGACGCGCAATAAGGTGGATCCAGCGGTCCTTTATATCCAGGTCATAGACGATATTCGGGGATAGCTTGGCTGCCGCAAACTCGATGATCTGCCTTTTGGCGTCCGCAGCCGCCATCTTGACCGCATTTCCCTGCATCAAGGTTTCCCGGCTCCCCCAGGCTCCGAGGTCGACCGGGCAGTTATCCGTATCGCCCATGTGAAGACGAATATCCTCGGGGCGCACCCCCATCTCCTCGGCACAGATCATTACCATCGTTGTATTCGAGCCCTGCCCCATATCCTGTGATCCGACATAGAGGTCCACCTTTCCGTCATAGTTGACCTGAATCACTGCCGAGGAGAAAGCATAAGGCGTGTCAAACCAGTTGAAGATCCCTCCGGACATAAAACCGTAAGCTGCGATGCCGATTCCGCGGTTCGGTGGAAGTTTGCCGCGCGATTTGATCCACTCTTCAATCTTATCGAGACACTGGCTGAGGCCGCAGCTCTGGATCGTTGCCTGCCCGGGGACTTCGTAACCCGGGTACATCGCGTTCTTGCGCCTGATCTCTATCGGATCCAGGCCCAGGTCATCGGCTATGAGATCTATCTGTGTCTCGGCAGTGAAGGTAGCCTGTGGTGCCCCAAAACCACGCATGGCTGAAGTCGGGGCGGTGTTGGTGTAAACCCGGTATCCGTCATAACGGTAGTTCGGCCAGGTATAGGGAAAAGTCTGGAAAAAGCCCGTCAGGTAAAGGGCCGTGGCACCCATGGAGGTGTAAGCGCCGCCTTCGGTGAACACCCTTGCCTCTTTGGCCACAAAAGTCCCATCCTTTTTCACGCCGCTCCTCAGATAGTAGAACATGGGTGTGCGGCGCTTGGTGGCCTGGAACTCTTCCTCACGGGTGAGCGTGATTTTAACCGGCTTGAAAAGCTTCATGGACAGAAGCGAGCTGCAGAACTGAGCCGAGTCAATCTCGAACTTGCTCCCAAAGCCTCCGCCCGTATACCGTGAAATGACCCTGACATCGCTCTCTCTCAGCCCGAGCATCCAGGAAAGCAGAACCTGGATATAGTAGTGGGACTGGGTGGACGTCCATACGGTCAATCTTCCTTCAGGAGTGTAACTGGCCACTGCGTTATGCGTCTCCATGCAGACATGGTGCTGCGGCGAGCATCTGAACCAATCTTCCCGGATATGCTCGGCCTTCCTGAACGCCTCATCCACATCCCCCCATTCGATATGACGGGTGACGTTTATGTTCCGTTCAGCACGTTCGTGAAGCTGAGGCGCCCCTTCCTTGATAGCCTCAAGCGGCTCGAAAACAGCGGGTAAAGGTTCATATTCCACCTCGATCAAATCCAGCGCTTCTTCAGCCGTATCCTCATCGACCGCAGCCACGGCCGCTATCGGCTCTCCGATGTAGCGGACCTTGCTTCTGGCCAGGATCTCCTCATCGCAGAGCTCTTTGTACCGTCTCCAAATCCCCTGTTTTACTCCCAGGGTATCCTGGCCGGTGACAACGCCTTTGACTCCGGTCAAAGCCAGCGCCTTTCTGGAATCGATTTTGAGGATTTTGGCGTGGGGATACATGCTTCTCAGGATCTTGCCGTAGAGCATATGGGGCAGCTTGACATCAAAGGCATACTCCGCCCTCCCGGTTATCTTGGCCACACCATCGATATTATGAACGGGAGTGTTGATAACGTTGAACTTTTTCATCGACTTTTCTCCTTGTACTCACCTTCGGCCACAGCTTTGACCGCACGGATTATGCTGTTATAACCGGTGCAACGGCAGAGATTGCCGTGGATGGCTTCTTTTATCTGTTCTTTGGTCGGTTTCTTTATTTCCTTCAACAACGCAGTCGCGGACATCAGCATCCCTGGGGTACAGAACCCACATTGAAAAGCACCGTGGTCCAGAAACGACTTCTGGAGGTCGCTGAGCTCCCCTCCCTCGGCCAATCCCTCGACCGTGTTCACCTCAGCGCCGTCAGCCTGCATGGCTAAAACCGAACAGGATTTGACCGGCAAGCCGTTGAGCATGACCGTGCAGGCACCGCAGGCACCGGTATTGCATCCTCTCTTGGTCCCGGTAAGAGCCAGGTCGTCCCTCAACACCTCGACCAGCAGCCTTTTGGGATTGATGTAAAGTTCCCTGTATTCATCATTGACTGTTATATGCAACAATAGCTTTTCCATAGTCAGAGACCTCCTCAGTGGGCCAGATTTTGGGCGTTTTCCCAGGCCCTCTTTACCGTCCTTTTGGTCAGAGCCTTGATGAGATGCCTCCTGTACTCTTCGCTGGCATGGATATCAGCGACCGGGTCAGCCTCCTCTGAAGCCCTGTTTCCGACCTGCTCGAGCAAATTTTCAGTGATCTTCTTTCCTTTCAGCATCCTCTCAGCTTCCTTCGCCCGTAAAGGGATAGGGGCAGCTCCGCCGAGGACAAGGCGGGCCTCTTTACAGCGGAGGCCATCCTCGTCCAATGTCAGGGAGGCGGCAACGGATACAATGGGCTGGTCATTCTTGATTATATTGAACTTTTCGTAGACAGTGGCTGTCCTTGGAGGAACCGGCGGCACCTGGATTTCAAGCAGGAGCTCTCCTTCTTCGAGAACGGTCTCAAAGAAGTCAATGAAAAATTCTTCAAGGGACAGATTCCGGATTCTTTTTTTATTGGCTATACTCACCCGGGCATTCAGAGCCATAAGCAGCGGTCCCGGGTCGCCGGCAGGGTCGGCATGAGCCAGGTTTCCGCCTATGGTCCCCCAGTTGCGGGTCTGAATGGAAGCCAGGCTCTCTTCCATGTCGACCAGTACCGGGAAGTGTTTCTTGACTACCGAAGATTTCTCGATATCCCGGTGAGTGGTTGTGGCTCCGATCTTTAGCCCTTCTTTTGAGCTGAATTTGATGTAACTCAGCTCCTTCACGCTCTTGATATCGATCAGATTCTCAGGTGCCACCAAACCCTGGCGCATGAGGATGAGCAGAGACTGCCCCCCGCAGATAATTTTGTAGTCATCTTTGTGCTTGTCGAGCAGGTCAAGTGCTTCTTTGACCGAAGTCGCCTTTAAATAGACAAAATCCCGTATCATTTCCCTTTCCTTTCTGCAAACTCATTGAGGACTAACCAGGTGGGGCTCGGCGCTAGCTGGGAAGGCAGGTCAAACTTCTCTTTGGCCTTTCTCCGCCGCGGCTCCCGCTCAGCTCTCTCCTCAGGATCCCCTATATATCCCCGATATTTAGAGCAGTAGCAAAGATAATAGTGCCTTCCCCTGTATTGCGCACATTCACGGCACAGCTTATTGGTAAAGGGACACAGCATTTTTGTCTTGGCCATAGGCTATCCTCCCCTGGCAGCCAACTCTTCCTGTTTATAAGTTACAGACGAAAAACATCTCTTCAAAATCTTAATCCGATTTCAGGCGTCTTTTATCTATAATGGCGACCAGTAAAAATGTCAATAAACTCACCATCCAGCAGAGATAGATAGGATGGGGAAGGTGGATCGTTTTAAAAAAAGAAGGGATCTGAGGGAAAATCAGCCAAAGCGCGAGGGCGGACATGGAGGTGAGCAGGGTCCAGGTGGCATGACCGCGCCGGCACACCTGAGGCCAGAACAGAGTCATCAGGGTCACCAGGGTATAGGCTGTGGTCAGGCATAAGCCGATGAGCAGCGTGTTCAGGATACCGGAGACAGAGATAGCCAGAAGGTAAGTGAAAACGCTCAGGATGAAGACCGACACCCGGGAGACGACCCTTTCTCCTCTTTCATTTAAATCCGGGGCAAAAAACCTCTTGATCACGTCGCCCACAACCAGAGTCGCGCTTCCCACCAGCAGGGCAGAGGCGGTGGAGACATCCGCGGCCCAGAGCCCGGCCAATACCAGGCCGGCCACGATGGGACTCAGGCCCAGAACTGTCCGCGGCAGAGCTTCGGTGGCGATGATCCCCGGATGGAGGATGGTGGCAGCCAGGCCGATGACAGCGCTGATAAAACCCACAGGGAGAATGATCAATCCGCCCAGGATAAAGCCTTTGCTGGCAGATGAGGAATCCTTGGCTGCAAACGAGACTTGAACCACGGACTGCACGGAAAAGGTCATGGTGCACATCACCATGAACCAGCCGAGGATAACAGCCCAGCCGATCGCGCCCAGGTCAAACCCGGGATGACCGGCAGGAAGGTTGGCAGCCAGCTCTCCGAAGCCTCCGATCTTGCCCACGGCTATGACAGCTCCCATTATTACACCGACGTAGATGAGGACCACATTGATGATGTTGGTCAGTCCAGCGGCCCAGAAGCCGCCGATAAGGGTAATCCCCACAAAAACGATTGCGGTGACGAACATGCCCGTCTTGAAAGTGAACACGTCGGGAAGAAGCGAGGAAAGAATGGCTCCTCCGGCGATGTACTGGAGGGAGGTGATAACCACCTGGAGAACGAGCTGACCGATGACGCCTATGACCCGTCCCGGCACACTGTAATGTCTCTCGAAAAGCTCGGGAAGGGTGCTGACTTCCATCTGGCGGTAGCGGCGGGCAGCGATAAGGCCGACCAGTATCGCGCCGGCTGCCCAGGCTGCGTTGTACCAGCCCGCTGATATTCCGTTCCTGTAGGCGCTCTCAGCCACTCCGATTGTTGACGCCCCACCCACAGCCAAGCCTGTGAGGAGTGGTGCAACCACCCAGAAAGGAAGGCCCCGACCGGCCAGGAGGTAGGCAATCATCCCTCCCCGGCTCAAACGCCGGGTCATCCAGGTGATGACATACAGAACAACGATATACAGACAGACAATAGTTAAAGGAATCCAGTTCATGCTTCCCTGTTCATTCCTCTCTTATTCATTATTCTCTGAAAATTTGGCTTTATCCAAAAGTGACGGAACCTCCTGTCTCCGCGAGGATTTTAAATCCCTTTTCTATGAGATTGCCACGCTTCGCTCGCAATGACACAAGAGCGAAATTGCCATACTCGCAATGACACAAGAGCGAAATTGCTACACTCGCAATGACACAAGAGCGAAATTGCCATACTCGCAATGACACAAGGGCGAAATTGCCTCGCTCGCAATGACACCAAATCATGAAAAGGAGCCTGGCTCCTTTTTACTTTTTAAAAATTGGGGACTGTCCCCAATTTATTTATCTGACGATTCGGAGGCGGGCATCGACGACCACCGCACCTTTGCCCTTTTCTAGAGCGAATACCGGGTTGAGGTCCATCTCGCTGATCTCAGGAAAATCGGATGCCAGCTGGGATAGACGCATCAGGATCTCTACGAGTTTATCGACGTCCACGGCTTTCTCTCCTCTCGCTCCCTGGAGAAGAGGATAGCCCTTGATGGACCGGATCATCTCCAGGGCATAATTTTCAGAGAGAGGCGCCAGCCTGAACTGGACATCCTTGAGAATCTCGACGAATACACCACCCAGTCCAAACATGATCGTGGGCTGAACGCCTGGATTCGCCTTGGCTCCCATGATCACTTCCTTGCCCTCTGTCATGTGCTTCTGGAGGATGTAGCCTGGCTTGTGCCTGGCGAACTTCCGGGCCATCTTTTTGAAGGCGGCAAGCAGCTCGCTCTTTTCATTCAGACCAAGGACAACGCCTCCGGCTTCCGTCTTATGGATGATCTTCTCGGAATCCACCTTGAGCACCAGCGGATAGCCGATTTTCTCGGCAGCCTTTTCCAGTTGGTCTTCTTTCTTGACCTTCACAGTGGGGACAGTCGGGATGCCGTAACGCCTGAGGAGTTCGAACACCACATCCTGCGCCAGGAACTTGTCCTTTCCTTTTTGTTTTTCGAGCAGCTCCGCGGCTTTTTTCCTCTCGACCTTGAATCTTTTGTAGACAGGCTCTTCTCTCTGGATGATTTTCCCGTACTCGGTCATCGACGAAAGAGCCCGGGCCGCTGTCTCGGCAAAGTCATAGACCGGTATATTGCCCTCCCGGATAAGACGGATGACCTCCGCCCATTTCTCGATGGTCATCACCTGACAGACAACCGGCTTCTTTGATGTTCTTCCCAGCTCACCCAGCTTGCAGGCGATTCCTTCACAGTCGACAAACGGAGCGGTGACGAAAACCAGAAGGAGCGAGTCGATGTTCGGGTCTTTGAGCAAGGCCTGGACCGTGCCTCCGTACTGTTCAGGCCCGGCCGTAGCCACGACATCGACCGGATTGGAGACGATCGCTTCCTGAAAAACAAGCTTTTTCAGGGTAGTGACTGTCTTCGGGCTCAGCTTAGCCAGTTTCAACCCGGCATTGATGCATTCATCGACCGCGATAATGGCCGGTCCGCCCGTATTAGTAACGATAACGACTCTATCTCCTTTGGGAACAGGCTGGTTGGAAAAGGCGATGGCAGCATCGATCATATCCTCCTGGGAATGAAAGCGGAGCACCCCGCTCTTCTTGAAGATCACATCCGCTATGGTCTCCTGTTCGATCAGGGAGCCGGTATGAGAGGCAACCGCCTTAGTTCCTTCTGATGTTTTTCCTGTCTTCAGGGCCAGGATGGGCTTTTTCCTGGTCACCCGGCTGGCCACCTCCAGGAAACCTTCCGGGTCTTTCATCGTCTCGATATGGACCATTATGACCTTGGTCTCCTCGTCCTGGCCGTAATAATCGATGATCTCGTTCATGCTCACATCAGCCTCGTTGCCAAAGCTGGAGTACATCCGTATCCCCTTGCCGATCCGGTAGAGGTGCAGCTTCAGAGTCTCTCCGACCCCTCCGCTCTGGGCGACAATGGAGATGTTGCCCGGGCTCATGGGCACAAAGGTGAAATTGGCGTAGACCGAAATGGCCGGGTCGGAGTTCTGAATGCCCTGAGAGTTCGGGCCGTATATTCGCATGCCGTACTTGTGGGCGATCTCCACGATCTGCCTTTCCAGCTGGAGGCCTTCCTCCCCCACCTCTTTGAAGCCGGCCGTATGGACGATGGCAAACTTGACTCCCTTCTTGCCGCAGTCCTCCAGCACGTAAGGAACCAGGGTGTTCTTGATGGAGATGTTCACCAGGTCCACCTCATCGGGAATCTCGGTCACCGAAGTATAGGCTCTGAAACTTTTGATGAACTTTGATTTGGGGTTGATCGGATATATGGGACCTTGAAAACCGTGGTCAAGAAGGTTTTGCATGACAATGTGGCCGATGCTCAAAGGATTGTTCGAAGCTCCGACAATGGCCACTGACCTTGGTTTGAATAAGGCATCGAGCATTTTATCCTCCTTTTTCTTCCAAAGCGAATAAGGCAGCGCCGAAGGCGCCTGTCAATTGAGGGAGAGGAGGCACAAAAATCTTTCTTTCCAGTTTTTCCTCAAACATGGAGACCAAAAAAGGATTGTGCGCCACCACTCCCCCGCTCATGACTATATTGCCCTCCAAAGGGTCCATCTCGATGGCCCTTTTTATGATCGAGTGAAAAATCCCCTTGACCAGGTCTTTGACTTCCACCCCTTCCCTGATCTTGGTCAGGATTTCGGTGGCAGAAAAGACCGTGCAGTAGCTTCCGATCTGGACCTCTTTCTCCGACTTTTCAGCCAGCTCGTTCAGCTTTTCCAGCTTGATCTTCAAGCGGTTGGCCATCTCCTCCAGGAAGGCACCCGTGCCCGCTGCACATTTGCGGTTCATCTTGAACCCGGTCCTGTTCCCGGAAGCGTTGACCTTGATGATTTTGCTGTCCTGCCCTCCGATATCGATCAGGGTGTGAGAGTCTGGATAATAATGGAAGCTCCCTTTGGCATGGCAGCTGATTTCCGTTTTTGTGTCATTGGCAAAGGCGACGTTCCTCCTCCCGTAACCAGTGGAGACGACGAAGTATTCATCCTCAGCCTTTCTCTTCGCCTGCTTCTTCGCTTCCTCAAAAGTCCTCTCCGCGGCAGCCTTGAAATCAGCGCCAGAATCTTTAACTGAATGCCCCAGAATCTTACGATTTTTATCGATGATTACGGCTTTGGTAGTGGAAGCTCCGACATCGATTCCTGCAAAATGGCTCATTATAAAATTATAATATTAAGAAAGCTCTATTCGCTGGACCCTTTCGCCCTGCGAAGAAAATAATGTCATTTCGGCACCAACGCAATAATCGTCTGAGCAAAATGTCATTGCGAGCGAAGCGCGGCAATCTCATGAGTATTATGTCATTGCGAGCGAAGCGCGGCAATCTCATCCTTCATTAAGTTAATTTTTCTAGAATATATATTCCATTCATTTATATGAAATATAGACATGATAATGTCTTCTTGCCATTTTCTTCTCAAAAATGCTTCCATTTATCATTATGGGATTGCTGCGCTTCGCTCGCAATGACACCACTAATCCGCAATGAAACTTGACTGGAGATATTTTTGCCTGCCTATTATTGCTTTCGAGTTCCTTTTATAAATCTTCCTTTTTTATCTCGATTCCAGCTGCTCGACGAATGCTTCGATGTTGGTCTTGGCCTGCTCCTCTGAATAACAGCGCAGGTCATTCAGGTCGCCGTTAATGGTGAGGGTAGGAATTTTCAGCTTTTTCTCCAATCTTTCTGGCATTCCGTACCGGTTGTTGGAATTATTCGGACAGGTTTTGGCATCATGGAAGAGAATCCCGTCAAGTTTATATCTATTGGCCATGTTTTCAATATAGCTCTCTTTAAAGTTCTCATCCCTGACGATGAAAATCTCCGTGTAGGCCCGGGCCATGCTCATGAAGGGATCTTTGGGATCAAAAGATTCAAATATCCAGCTGTTGCAGTAAGTGGAGGCCACCACAGCCGTTCGTAGGTCAATAAAGAATTCAGCCAGGTCTCTCAGCTTTCCCCAGATGGGCATGCCTTCCCAGTAGAGCCGGAATTTCTCATCCTCCACAGCTCCCTCTTTATTTTTAATCTTCTCATTCAGCTCGTCAACAAGCACCCGATAATATTCCACTGCCTGAGGAGATCCCCTGAGAACAACGGCTGGACCCATATGGATCGTCCCGTCAAAGAAGCTAATGGGAGCCGGAATAGAAGTGTTCGCCTCGAGCACTTTTTTCCACCCTAGGGTGCATTCTCTGGAAAGGGATAGGACTTCCCGGAATTTATCAATGTCGAACTTATTTCCTGAAATTCTCTCAAGGGTTGGAATCAAATCCTCGATTTGCTTGACAATGCTCTGGAGATATTCGTCCTTTATCTCTCCGATGTTTCGGTAGGTGTGTATCCCGATCGACGGAACGCCCAATTCCCGGGAATACCAGTCAAACCAATCCTGGACATCGCGGCACTGATTGGTGTTGTAGACCAGAACGTCGGGTTTGGCCACGCCCTCAATTCCCTCATAGGCGCGGGATAGCGGTGTTTCCTTTTTGATGAAGGAACCGATGTCGCTGGTCAGGTAGGAACATATATCCGGAGAATATCCGATGGCGTTGGTCACGGGAATGTAGTCAGTAGCTTTCCGGGAAGAGCCCAGAACCGCGCCGTGATTCTCAGGGTAATGGACCACAAATCCTAGGCTCAGCAGTAGCTCTGCCGGTCCCACGCTGGTGCACCAAGCGACTTTCGGCGATCCTTCCTTTGCGGCTCGGTCCATCTCATAAAAATAATCGGCCATGATTTTCCTTAAATGTCCGGTGGATTGTATCTTTTTGATCTTGCTTACTTTTTCCTGGCTCATCTCTCCTCCTTCATCTAAAGACAGAAAGGTTTATCATACTCAAATGTGATCCTTTTTTGCGAGGAATGAACAAGAAATTTTTCCCTTTGTAAGAATACCAAAATAACAATATAACTTGGCCAAGTCAAGAAACTCCTTTGATTTCTATTTACCGTCTCAAGGTAAGCTAGGTTGATCTGGTTTTGGGATGAGTGAAAACCAAGATGCATTAATAATCTTTTTCAAAAAAGCCGCTCTAGCGTCTGATATTAGGGACAGATTTCTGGGATTGAATTAAATAATCCTAGGATTTAGAATGAAAATAGGGAGCCAAGAATGAAAAAGAAAACCAAGATTGCCTCAATCGTTATATTTTTTTCAGTCCTTATAGCTCTTGTCTTCTGTGGAAAGCAAAAGCCTGAATGGAAAGGGACAATCGAGGAAGAAAATGGAGTGAAAGTCGTTAAAAATCCTGAAGAATCCTATTATGGAGAGCTCAGTTTGGATTTAGAAGAAGATCTAGTAATAGGACAAGAAGATGATGAAAATTATCAATTTTATCAAGCTGATGACTTAGCTTTAGACAGCGGAAATAACATTTATGTAGCGGATGGAGGCAATCACCGTATTCAAAAATTCGATAAGAACGGAAACTATATTTCAACTATTGGAAGGAAAGGGCAAGGTCCTGGGGAATTCATAGGGATTTCTGATATTTTAATTGATCAACAAGATAATTTATATGTTTTAGGCGGGGAAAGAATTCAAATATTTAACAGTTCAGGTGAATATTTAAACGGATTTGAACTGGAAACATCTCTTTCAAATTTTTTCCTGGATAGCGATGGATTCATATTCGGGATATCTTTTATAAGTGATAGAGAGGGGAATAAAAGCAAAGTTGTGAAAATAAGTTCAGAAGGGAAGCTTATAAAGACATGTGCAGAATTTTCAGAGCATAAAACTGTTAGAAGAAAGAGTGGAGAGATGTTTCTCTTTTTCAGAGCTTATCACTCCTACACGCACAGGCTTTCATTAACCGCACTGGATAGTAAGACATTTAGCTATGTAGATACATCAAAATACGAAATCTTTGTCATTGATAAAGACGGCAAGCTGATATCCAAAATCCAGGCGGATGAGAAATCACACTCAATCACACAAAGTGAGAAAGACTTCATCGTTGCGCAGCTTGAGGAAAAAATATCAAGGTCTGGAAGAAAATGGCCGAAAGGAGTGCTCGAAGAGGCTTGCGACTTCCCATCATCTCGACCTTTTTTCTGGGGCATGATAGCCGACGATTTACAAAGGCTGTATCTTTGGCGGGTGAAGTCCGTTCTAGACGAGAGCGAAGAACAAATATTTGATGTCTACAGCAAAGATGGTTACTTCATTCATCGGATTAAAATGGCTTTTTTACCTGAGTTATTTAAAAATAGCTATCTCTATAATATAGAGGAAGACGAAGACACAGGTGATGTATTTGTTAAACGATACAGGATAAAAAACTGGAACCAGATAAAAGAAGGAATCTGATATATAAAACTATAGCAAGAGGAAAACAAAGCAATTAAGACACCGGCTTTTTTGGATTGAGAAATAAACTCAAGAAAGGATGAATTATTACAGGTGGATAAAATGAAAAAATTAATCTATTTTTTCCTAATCCTTTCCCTATTTCTCTGCTGTGTTCCGAAACAGGACAAGGTTGAGAGGACTATTGAAGATGGAGTGGAAGTAGTCCTCAATCATGTTGAACCTTATAAAATCCCCGGTGAGCCCACTACGTTAACTCTCGAAGAAAAATTTACGATCGATACTGAAAGCGATGAAATTGCAGAATTGGGATTGACTGAGATATGGGCTGTAAATGTTGATTCTGAAGGAAATATTTATTTGTGGAATACGCCGTTGACTAAGGGAGATCTGATTTTTAAGTTCGATGGCAGCGGGAATTTTTTAACTTCCTTTCTAAAAAGAGGTCAAGGTCCGGGTGAGGTTCAATCCCCGACATTCCCGATTATTACCGAAAAGGATGATTTCATAGTGGCGGATTATTTTCCCAGGAAGTTGGTATTTTTAAGCTTAAAGGGAGAGCTGGTCAGGGAGATCCCTTTTAAATCCCAAATAGAGGCCGCATATGCGTTAGAGAACGGCAACTATTTCGTAGTGGAAAGCAGACGGACTCCTGATGGCAGTTACACGGAAAATTTAATGACACTCTACAATTCTGAATTAGAGGAGATAAAGCGGCTTCGCAGTCAAAAGAATATAAACGAAAGAGTGGCAGCGAGAATTAAGGGGACCTTAAAGCAAGGTAATTTCATACTCTGGGCTATATCCAAGGGGAAAATTTACATCGGAGATAATGATAGAGAAGATTATGAAATTTCAGCATATGATTATGAAGGAAATGTAGTAAGAAAAATCAGGAAAGAATACCAACCAGTAGAAGTTACTGAAGAGTTCAAGAAAAAAATCCTTTCGGAATACGAACAACTTCCCACTGAAGAATTACGGGCCATTGGGAAAAAGGTCTATTTCCCGAAATACATGCCGCCCTATCGATGTACCTTCTGCGATGACAAGGGGCGGTTGTTCGTCATGACTTTTGAGAAAGGCAAGAGTGAGGGAGAGTACATGTATGATGTTTTCGATGTCGATGGCCGATTTATCGATCGAGTAGGTGTGGGAAATTACGGAATTTGGAACAAACCAATCGTAAATCAATTAGTAATAATAGCCAAAAAAAATCTTCTCTATTACCTACAAGAAAATGAACGCGGATATAAAGAATTAGTGGCTTATGAGATGAATTGGAAATAGCAAATTTTTTGAGCACTTAAGGATACTGATAAAAATGGAATTCAAAAATCCTAAAGCCCTGGCTCTGCTGGATTTCATAAGACGGCTGAGCGAGTTAGAATTTTTATAGGGGATAAAAATGAAAAACAAGGCTAAGGTCTTATCAATCGCTTTACTCCTTTCAGGTTCAATCATGCTTATTTCGTTTGGCGGACAAGAAGCTGAATGGAAAGGAAAAATTGAGTATGAAAACGGAGTCAAAATCATTCAGAATCCAGGAGATCCTCTTTATGGTGAGATTAAGCTTGAGCTTGAGGAGGATTTAAGCATAGGGAATGAAGAGGATGAGAATTACCTCTTTTATAGGGCCAGAGACATCCAGGTTGACACAGAGGGGAATATCTATATTCTGGACTCCGGAAATCACAGATTGCAGGTTTTTGACAAGAACGGCAAATATCTTCGCACCATCGGGAAAAGGGGGCAGGGCCCAGGAGAATTCAATACACCTTTATGCCTTCAGTTAGATGACGAGACAGGCAATATCTTTGTTGCAGATTATATGTCAATGACTTTTGTTATCTTCGAGAAAGAGGGGAAATATATCGATAAAGACATTCATCATGCAGAGCTTCTGCATGATTTTTATGTAGATTCTGATGGATGTATTTGGGGAAAATTTTCTTTGCCAGGTATAGACACGTATCGCTTCATAAAGAAATTATCTCCTGGAGGAAAAGTCGAAAAGACTTTTGCTGAAATTTCATTCCATACACAAAGGATAGAAATATCACGTACAAGCGAAGGAAATAGAGGAACGTTGAGTGCTTATATGGTTAAGAGTGGGTATGAAGACGACCTTTTTATTTCCAAAATTGATGATCATACTTTTGTTTATGGCCATTCGAAGAAATATGAATTAGTTGCCGTTGATAAAAGTGGGAAGACGCTTTTTATAATAAGAAAAGAAGAATCTCCTATAAAAATAACGAAGAGTGAGAGAGATAGAATTATAAATCGGATTAAAGAGGGTATCATGAAGCAGGGACATTATGTCCCCGACGTATCCTTAAAGTTTCCGGATTACATGGCTTATTTCTACTCAATAATCACAGATGATAAAAGCCGAATTTATGTCCGCAAGAATCCTGTCTCCCGTGAATCAGACACAAAACATGAATACGATGTATTTAGCAAAGAGGGGCTGTATTTATACAAAATAAACGTAGATCATTATCCAGGAGTAATAAAGGATGGCTATATCTACACCCGAATTGTGAATGAAGAAACTGGATTGGAACAAATCAAGCGGTACAGAATTAAAAACTGGGATAAAATCAAAGAGGGAATATCCTAAAAAGTCTAAATGAACTGGAATCCAAATTCCTTTAAAGCCCTGGATTCCTTTTATTGGAAAAGGACGTTGGAATTTGCCACCATTCAGCGAATTCAATTGAGCAAGAAGGGATAATGAAAAAACCAACGCTTTTTATTCTTACTTTAATAATGATTTTATCCGCTTACTGCTCAAAAGAAAAATGGGAAGGGAGTGTCTATAAAGAAGCTGGAGTAACTGTTGTTGAAAGTAAGGGCTCGGGTATCTGGGGAGATAAGATCAATGAAAAAGTCACTTTTAAAGAAAATCTTTCCTTGGGAGTTGAAGAAGGAGAGGAATTTTTGGTGTTTCATAGTGAGCTGGACGTAGAGATTGATCCCGAATCCAACATTTATGTCTTGGATAGTAGAAATCACAGGCTTTTAAAGTTTGATAAATTGGGTAATTTTATCTGGGAAACAGGAAGAAAAGGAGAAGGCCCCGGAGAATTTAGAAATCCCTCTGAAATAGCACTGAGTTTCTCTGGCGAAATATGGGTCTTAGATAGCTCTGCTTTTATCCACATATTTGACGCCAAAGGGAAATACTCACGGACAATAAATTTAAAGAGCAGGTGCAAGCATTTTCAATTCTTACCTGATGGACGATTCCTTATAATCAGTACTACAATTGGACAGATGGGATTTTCTGCTGAATATTACTCCGGTGAAGGGAAATTACTTGATGAATTTCCAGAGGATTATCGATTTGGTCCGGAATTTCCCAATTGGGTGGGAGGGAGTTTAGGAGGAGGCGGATACAGAGTATTAAACAGCAAAATATACATGATCTTGCCTGATAAATATGAAATCAGGGAATATGATCTCAACGGAAAGCTCTTGGGCAAAATCAAAAGAGACATTAAATTAAAGCCTCCTGAGGTAAAAGTATTTGAGAGAGGGTTTGAAATGAGAACTTCAAACATTATGGGACCTTGTTTTCTCTATAAAAAGAAAATGCTCTTAAATACTTTTATGTTATTTGAAAGAAATGCCCAAAGTGAGGTTGAACTCAATGTTTTTCTTGACTTCTTTAATGAGAAGGAACAGTTTTTAGGCTCATATAAGCTCCCAGAACATACACGGCTCAAGGCCATTGACCATGAAAACCATTTCTATTTTGTTCAGGAGGATCCTTTCCCAAGAATTGTTCGCTCTATATTGGAGATAAAATAAATAATAAAAAAGAACAGTAACTGGCGAAAGAGCCAATAATGAAAACAGAGAAAATATTTATCTCATTTCTCATTTTCATTGTCTTTTCCACGCAAATTTTCAGTCAGAAAATAAACTCTGATTCATCCAAACAAGCAGAATTGGAAACAATACTAAAGAAGTGTGCAGAGTATTGTGAAAAATTGAGTAATTCCGTTCTTGATTTTGTCTGCATCGAGAACATAAATGAACAATTCTTTTACAATTATAGAAAAGGACATTATTTTATTAGCCAGCTTATCGAGACAGACGCGAAGAATACCTACATCTATGATTATCAATTGATTCGGAAAAATAAAAAAATACGAGAGCAGAGGATGCTCCTTGAAGTAAATGGAAAAGAGATAAAACACAAGAAAGCTCCTCTGATAACACAAAGATTCTCCCATGAAAGAGTGATTTTCGGCCCAACCGGACTATTAAGTCAATACTGGCAACAATATTTCAATTACAGAATAACAGGCGAAGAAATATGGGATGGAATCAATGTGATAATCATTGAGGCTACTCCCAGTGATCCGGATAAGGTCGAACATCTTTATGGAAAAATCTGGGTCAATAAAAACAATTACAGCATCTTGAAAATAGACTGGAATCCGAAATCCCTCGGAAATTTTTTTAATGTTCTTGTCTTAGCCAAGAAATTTCGGGCAAAACCGATTATCACTTTCTCATCTGAATATGGACTTGAACAAAAAGGCATCCGATTTCCTTCGAGATATTCCATAAAAGAAGAATACATCCTCAATAATAATAGATTGATTGAAGTCTTATTCCCAAAGGGATTAAAAAAAATCAACAGATTCACGTTGTCTGAAACAGACGTATCCTATGAAAATTATAAATTCTTCACCGTGGAATACGAAGTGAAGTATGAGAATAACTTAATAAAAAAAGAACTAAAGCATTGAATCAAAGACTGAATTCGCTAAAGCCCTGGCTTCCTTGAATTGAAAAAGGCAACTGAGCGAGTTAGTATTTTAATTAGGGGATAAAAATGAAAAAGAGAATCAGGGTTATTTCGATCGCTTTGTTTCTTTCTTTATCTATTATTCTCATCTCCTGCGGGAAACAAAAGTCGGAATGGAAAGGGATAGTAGAGAAAGAAAATGGAGTCACAGTCGTTAAGAACCCGAAAGAACCGATGTATCGGGAGAAAGTTTTCAGTCTGGAGGAGGAACTGTCTATTGGAGTAGCCGAAGGAAGAGCAGAATACATGTTTTCAGAAATAGGAACTATAGCAGTAGGTGATGAGGAAAGAATTTATATTTCTGATTGGAAGGAAATCCATATTAAAGTTTTTGATAAGGATGGCATGTATTTAATTACTATTGGAAGAAAGGGACAAGGGCCAGGAGAATTCGAGAGGATTTCAGGAATGCAGATTACTCATCAAAAAGAATTATTGGTATTTGACATGAATATGCGGCGAATTTCATTTTTCACTGTTGCCGGAAAATTGATTGAGACTCTATCTCTAAGTGAACTGCGACCTTTTAAATTAAATATGAATTCTAAAAGAAACTTTATAATTACATCGTTTACATTAGATTTAATGACCAATCAATCAATAACTGAATTTAAAATTTATGATGCTAATTTGAGTTTACTTAATACAATTGCAGCTCCTGGCCCAAGGAGCCTCTTTAATCCTTTTGAGCCGTTTTTTATTTGGGAACTTGCTAAAGATGACAATATAGTCTATGGCTACAACAAGACATACGAACTGCAGATTTTAGATTCTGGAGGAAATTCAATAAAGAGAATAGAAAAGGAATACGATCCGGTGAAAATCACAAAAGAGGAGAAACAGGAAGCAGAAAAAAAATATTCTTCACCTAATAAAATTGAATACCCTTCATTCCATCCTGCATACCACAACTTCACTCTTGATGATGAAGGCAGAATTTACGTTCAGACTTTTGAAAAAACAGAAGATGGGAGGGGATATTATTACGATATCTTTGATGCAAAAGGGAGATACATAACAAAAATTCCTCTCAAATTTACACCAAGGATCCTGAAAAAGAACAAGCTCTATACCATCGAAGAAGATGAAGAAGGATATCAGGTAGTCAAACGGAATAAAATTTCATGGAAATATTAATGAACTAAGGCCGATCAAAATCAAATCCGCTAAAGCCTTTGTTTTCATGGGTTGATAAATATAGCTGAGCAAATTAGCACCTGAAATATGAATTCATCTCCGGATACTCAACAGGATTTTATTTCTTCAATTACGATTCTGAAGATGCGTCCCTTGTTTTTATTCTATTGTAAACGCAATAAATGCTTTTACCATTGTCATTGCGAACCCCAGGGTCGTGGCGATCTCTTTCTTTCCATGACTACGAGATTGCTTCGTTTCACTCGCAATGACATATTATCTAATGCGTTTATACTAGTTGACAGAGAAAGACGTAGATGGTATGTATTACTTCTTAATTTCCCAAGACTCCGGTTGATTCATACATTTCTGCTAAAAGTGCATTATGGATCAA
>Ga0209635_10001056_pt1 | contig 20093 bp, 20 predicted proteins | sample DeeMarSWOR230_32_FD_187463 | JGI IMG/M metagenome (GOLD analysis project Ga0209635, IMG submission 187463) | Marine sediment microbial communities from White Oak River estuary, North Carolina - WOR-2-30_32 (SPAdes) (version 2) | ecosystem: Environmental > Aquatic > Marine > Intertidal zone >...
AAGATGAGAGGTTTTTCTGCATGGTACAGTGCTCAAAACCTTTCGTACAATGAGTTGCTGTTGATGGGCAGTACTAAAAAGAAACGAGATAAGGTCTTTTTCATCAATTTTTCACAGCCCTCGCACAATCTCAAGAAGATTTAAATATCTGGTAGATTCACATTTTGACATTTCTTATTAAAAAGCTTATTAGCTAATTAGCTAATAGGTTAATATGTTATGAAAATATGATACAGCCCTATCAAAAAATCACACAGTTGAAAATTTTAAAATTATTCCTTGAAAATCCTTATGATTAATGAGGCAGCGTTTTAATTAGAAAACCATATTTAAAAATTTATATAAGGATTGCTTAGCAACGAATTTGTCCGTAATGTATTGATTTTGCTCTTTAAGTTATCATTTCCTGCATCTGGAATCGACGATTTACTAAATTATAAATAATATTATCTCATTCCATTCCTAAATTATTATTGTACTAATCAGGGAGGAATTTAATGGCTTTGGAATGGCTACCACGAGATAATAAATTGAAAGATCATGATTTATGGGGTGATGAGCATTTTGGTAAAGAATCGCCCTGTACGATGTATGAATTGCGTCCTATAATCAATCAAGAAGGGAAAGAGGTAAAAGGGCTGAATACCGCTTGGATTATATTGAACAACCCTCAGCAGTACAACTCTTATACAACAGATATGGTCAAAGGTGTTATTGCAGGCTTCAATCGGGCTTCAATGGACCGTACTGTTGTCGCAGCGATATTTACAGCTGTTGGAGATAAAGCCTTCTGTACAGGAGGAAATACAAAAGAATATGCTGAATACTATAGTGAACGACCCAATGAATATGGAATTTACATGGATTTGTTCAATGCTATGGTAGATGCAATTCTTGGATGTAAGAAGCCGACCATATGTCGTGTGAATGGTATGAGAGTTGCTGGTGGGCAAGAGATTGGAATGGCCTGTGATATTGCTATTTCTTCAGATATGGCGTTATTTGGTCAAGCTGGACCAAGACATGGCTCAGCTCCTGACGGTGGTTCAACAGATTTCCTACCTTGGTTTTTAGGTATCGAAGATGCAATGTGGAATTGTATTTCTTGCGAACTATGGTCTGCATATAAGATGAAAAGTGTTGGTCTGATCAGCAAGGTTGTACCTGTACTAAAGAAGGGAAATAAATTCATAAGAAATCCAACAGTAATCACTGACAGATATATAGAAAATGGCGAAATCGTTTATGGTGAATTTCTGAAAGGGGAAGAGTTCAAGAAAGCAAGAGAGATTGTAAAATCTACTCCAACAGATTTTGAACTCCTTGACAAAGCAGTTAACGACGTAGTCTGGACATATACTAATCTTATGCCTGGATGCTTAATCAAATCTATAGATGGTATTAGATTAAAGAAGAAGTTCTTTTGGGATCAGACAAAGCTTGCTAATCGCCATTGGCTTGCTGCCAACATGGCTACTGAAGCGTTCCTTGGTTTCCATGCTTATAACACTCGAAAGCAAACTGGTAGCGATGTTATAGATTTCATAAAATACCGAAGATTACTGGCACAGGGGCATCCATTTGATGATAAACTAAAAGAAGCGGTTCTACCAAAGACTATGAAGAAACCTAAATCCTAAGATTTCTCGATTGTGTAATAAAGTTTTATCTCAGGGATTTCCTCGAAGATACGTGGTACAACCTTGACAGGCATACCGATTTTAATTTCTTTATCTGGGATATCTTTTATCCATGATATTAATCGACCTCCTTCTTCAAGATCGACCACTCCTAGCGTATAAGGTGCTATATCTTCGAATCCTTTTGGCGCAGCATATATTTTGGTATAACTATGAAGCGTGCCATTACCTGAGTATTCTATCCATTTAAAAGCATCATTCATACATTTGAGACAATCTGCACGAGGTGGAAAATACTTCTCACCACACTTTTCACATTGTGTGCCCATGAGTTTTCCTTTTTGAAGATAGTCTGCAAACTTATCGACTTTTGTATATGGTGTAAAGTTGATTTTTCCAAAATATTTAAATGGCATCTTTTCTACCTCTTGAAGATATGAACAAAGCAATATTGCCCTATTCCACCAACATTGTGTGTAAGTCCAATCTCCGCGCCGGAAACCTGTCGTTTTCCAGCTTCTCCTCTAAGTTGCTTAACGATTTCTGTGGCCATAGAAACACCTGTAGCGCCAACAGGGTGACCCTTAGCCTTTAAGCCCCCGTCCACATTGACTGGTATTTTGCCACCATTATAGGATTGCTTATCTTCTATGAACTTTCCACCTTTGCCTTTTGGGCAGAATCCTAGATTTTCATATGCCATGATTTCTGCGATAGTAAAGCAGTCGTGAACCTCTGCAACCTGAATATCAGATGGCTTAATACCTGCCTGTGAGTAAGCTTGTTTTACAGCTTCAACTGCGCTAGGAATCTCGACAAGATTTGGTCTTCGTAAAACTGACATTTGCGCAGATGCAGATCCTAAACCTTCAATCCAAACTGGAGTATCTGTGAACTTACTTGCAAGCTTTTCATTTGTCATAATGACACATGCAGCACCATCGACATTAGCACAGCAGTCAAAGACTTTGAGAGGATAAGCTACATCGTCTGAGCCAAGAACTCTTTCCAAAGAAACCTCTTTTTGGAAAAATGCATTAGGGTTTAAGGCACCATAATAGTGATTTTTGACTGCCACGAGCGCTATTTGTTCCCTTGTTGTTCCATACTCGTGCATATGTCTATTGGCATAAAGCGCATAATATCCAGGAAAGGTGGTACCAAATATTGATTCCCATTGAACATCTCCTACCCTACCCATAAGTGCAAGAATTTCTGGTGTAGAAAGCTCTCTCATTTTTTGTATTCCGATAACTGCTACAATGTCATGCATTCCAGACTTAATCGCCATATATGCAGTTCGAATTGCTGCACTTCCAGAAGCACATGCTGCCTCAGTCAACCATGCAGATTGTGGGTTCATACCTGTGTATTCTGCAACAACGCCGGGCAGGGAGCGTTGCTTATGGTATTCTGGAACTGATCCAACTATCAGAGCATCAATATCTTCTCTTCTCAGATTCTTAGTATCATTTAATGCTTGCTTGAACGGCTCAAAGGCAAGTTCTTGGACAGTGGCATCGCTACGATCACCGAATTTGCCATGTCCTATTCCTACAATACCTACTTTCACTTTTTCACCTGCTAAATGTACTGTCCTCCATCGACCTGGATTACCTCACCAGTAATGTGCCTGGCTCTTTCACTACAGAGAAAAACTACCACGTTTGCAACATCCTCTGGAGTGGCGATTCGACCTAACACAGTTTCATCTATCGCCTTTTGAAGGAATTCAGTTGGAATATTACTGGCCATCTCTGTCATCACCATACCAGGTGCAACAGCATTAACATTTACATTGAATTTACCAACTTCTTTAGCAAGGGATTTTGTAAGGGCGATTATACCGCCTTTTGAAGCAGAATAGTTACATTGTCCGAACTTCCCTCTAAGGCCGTTTATAGATGTGATATTTACGATTTTTCCTGATCTTTTTTCTTTGAAATGCGCTGCTGCAAGTTTGTTGTAGATAAAATAACCCTTGAGGTTAACGTTGATTACGTTATCCCAATCCTTTTCACTCATTTTCCAAATAACACGATCAATATTGATACCAGCATTACATACGAGTATGTCTAATCCATTAAATTCAGATATAACCTTTTTAAACATAGACTCGGCATCATTGTAATTGGTGACATCGGCCTTAAAAATAATGGATTTTCTACCAAGTTGTTCAATCTTTTTTGCTACTGCTTTGGCTTCGGCATCGTGCTTGCGGTAATTAATTGCAACATTTGAACCTGCACGAGCGAGCTCAATTGCGATGGCTGTGCCAATTCCCATACTGCCGCCAGTAACAATGGCTGATTTTCCTTTTAGTTCCATAAAGGTGCCTCCATTATAAGGTGTTACAACAAGACGGTAGTAATTCTGCCATTATTTTACTTTTTGGTAGAAGAAATCTAAAATTTTGACAATTCAATTAAGTTAAAGAAAATATTTAAATGTAGCTTTAATATATCGGTATTGTAGCTATATTGTAGCTAGGAGATATTATGGAAAACCCGACTAAGTTCGAGGTCTACGGTCAAGAAATGCTAGAGAAACTTGTAAAAAAATGCGGAAATAGCGGCCGTATTTATCTCCCACCAGATTGGATTGGAAAAAAGGTCAAAATCATCAGGGTAGATTAGGTTTGGGTAATATTATGAAGGATATTACAATAAGACCGATGAAGGAGAAGGATATCAGTCAGGCAGCCGATATTCACCGAAAAGTAATAAGAGAAGGGTTAGCTCAAAGTATGGATTATGCAATTGAGGACCTCTTTAAATCTTTTATAAAAAAGAGTCCTGAAACATGTATTGTAGCAGAAAAGGATAACAAAGTTTCAGGTTTTATTGTTGGTGGCATTAAAGAGTGGGGGTTTGGCGTAGAACGTTCAGGGTGGATCGAAATGATCGAGGTTGACCCTAAACTTATGGGAAAAGGTATAGGAAAAACTCTTGGCGAGGCTTTGATCCAAGTTTTTAGAGATAAAAGCATAAAAGAGGTATATACAACGGTTCGATGGGATAGTGGAGATTTGATTGAATTTTTCAAATCTATAGGGTTTGATAAAAGCGGATTCATTAATTTAGAATACAAATCAGATTAATTATCAAGAATATAAAAGGGGGTTATAATATAGAATTGATTCATCAATTCAAAGATTGGGAAAAAAATCGGCATGATTATGCAAAAGAATGGAAGGAAAAAACCGACGGCAAAGTAATGGGGTATTTTTGTACCTATGTACCTGAGGAGATATTGTATGCAGCTGGCATTCTTCCTGTACGTATACTTGGAAGCCATGAACCTCAGGATGTAACAGAGCCGCATATTTTTGCGATGTTCTGTCCCTTCTGTCGAGATTGTCTTGCTCAGGGACTTAAGAACAGATACAAATATCTCGATGGGCTTATGATTGCTCAATCATGCCTTCATATTCGACAGGCGTATACTAGTTGGGTAAAACATAGACCAGTAGATTTTGAAAAATTTTTATGTATGCCACATAAAGTCCAGAGCCCACATGCATATGAATTCCTAACAGAAGAATTACGTGTCTTTAAAAAGGAAGTAGAAGACTGGACTGGAAACAAAATCACTGATAAGGCTCTAGACGAAGCAATCAAAGTTTACAATGAAAACCGTCGTCTGATGCATAAGCTTTACGAATTGAGGAAACGTGACAATCCTCCAATCACCGGTGAGGATGTCATGGAAGTCGTTATGGCCATGCAAATGACTGATAAAGCAGAGCACAACAAGAAACTAAAGGAACTTATTGCCAATCTTGAGAAGTCTACCCCAAATAGGGAAGTTGGCAGTCGGTTAATGATTTTGGGATCAGAGGATGATGATACAGTCTTCATGAACATGGTTGAGAACTGTGGAGCTACTTTTGTAATAGACGACCACTGCACAGGTTCAAGGTATTTTTGGAATGAAGTAGTACCAGAAAAAGATCGATTAGCCTCAATAGCAGCACGATACATCGATAGAATACCTTGCCCATCCAAAGATTGGGAAGAACGCAAGAGAATTCCACATATTTTGAACTTATGTAAAGAGTGGCAGGTGGACGGAGTTATCATAATGCAGCAGAAGTTCTGTGATCCACATGAGCTAGATTTCGTGGCAATAAAAAAGGCTTTAGAAGATGCTGGATACCCAACATTGTTCTTGGAATTTGATGTGACAGTACCTACTGGTCAATTCAGGATTCGTGTAGAAGCGTTTCTTGAGATGATCGGAGAGGAGGATTTATTTTAGTAGGTGATATGTTATGGAACAAGAGGCACTATATCCCACCGAGAAATTGAAATGCTGGAATGAAGCAAAGCAAATCCGAATGAAATATTATCAAGATTATGCTGAGGCACGTAATAAAGGCGGTATACGTTGGGCTGGTGGTGCATGGACATTTGATGCGATTCCTGCTGGTTTAGGAGAAGATGTTTATCCTATTACAAGTGAACCCTATGGAGCTACAATAGCATTTGACAAAGACCTTTCATTGGAATGTATGGAAGCTGCAGAGAAAGAAGGTTATCCAAGAGATCTCTGTTCCTATATGCGGAACTACTGGGGTTCTATCTTAATTGATAAGTACCCATTTGGTTACAACGATACAGGTGAGTTTGTGGCTAGATTCCAAGGGGCAAAACCTTTGGGATTTCCAAAACCTGATTTTATCTGGCAAGATCATATCTGCTGCTCCCATGCAAAGTGGTATCAAGTGGTTTCTGACCTCGAAGGTGGAATACCCATGTTTACAGTAGATAATGCAGTGGGTCCTGCTAATGAACTTACAGACAGTAAAATAAAATTCGTCGTCGAACAATTGAAGGATGGTATCAAATTCTTGGAAAAGGTTACTGGGAGAGAGTATGATGATGGATTGTTGTTTAAAGCCATACGGAATCATTTTGTTTCGACTTCAAAATGGGCAGAGATATGTGCACTGAATAAGGCAATTCCTGCACCATTAGATGAAAAATCTATTTATTCTCTCTATGTTCTTGGCACTCTTCAAAAAGCCGGAAAACAGGTGGCAGATTTCTATGAAAAAACACTTCTCCCAGAGATAAAGGAAAGAGTTAAAAAGGGCATTGCAGCCGTACCAAACGAACGATTTCGAGTAATGTCAGATACTCAGCCACCATGGAGTTTTTTAAGCATTTTTAGATACCTTGAGAAGTTTGGTTGTGTCAGTATTGGATCACTTTACACATTTGGTCTTATAGGCCAATGGGAAGTTAAAAAGGATGGAACTTGGGGTCCAAAGACCATTCCTGATGTGGAGTTCTCAAGCAGAGATCAAGCACTTTATGAATATGTTAAGTACGAATTACATAAGCCTGAATGGCAGCATTTCTATTCTTGTCATCTCAAAAGTGACATGATGATTCGTATTGCTCGTGAGTGGAAGCTAAATGGGGTCATGCTTCATTACAACAGAGGTTGCGAAGGTTTAACTGTTGGTATTGCAGAAAACAGGTTAGCACTTCTTGAAGCTGGATTTCCGGTAATGGCATTTGAAGGAAACAACGCTGATGAACGAGAATTTGATGAGGCAAGAACCAAAGCAAAAATCAACGCATTTATGGAAACTATAGGAGCAAAATAGAGGAGGCGATAAAAATGATAACCATGGGAATTGATCTAGGTGCGAAGAATGTCAAAGTTGTGATTTTGAAGGATAATAAAGTAGTGGCAAAATCTAATGTATTGGCAGGGTTCGAAGTAACAAAAAATGCTCAGAAAGCGATAGACATGGCTCTTAAGAAGGCTGGAATCACTAAGGATGATTTGGACAAAGTTGTTTCAACTGGTGCAGGCGAAAAGCTTGCTCCTTTTTATGATGAGACAAAGTCTATGGTAGGTTGTGATTCCTTGGGAGCTGTCTATCTTCATCCAGCTACCAGAAGCGTTATCGATGTAGGTGCAGAAGAAGGTAGAGGGATGAGATGTGATGAAACTGGGAAAGTACTAGATTTTGAGGTTAATGAGAAATGTGCTGCTGGTGCAGGTGCGTTTACTGAAGCAATGTCACGTGCTCTAGAAGTGCCCCTTGAGGAATTTGGCGCTCTTTCTTTAAAAGCTACAGAAGAGATTCCTATGAATGCTCAATGTACAGTGTTTGCTGAATCAGAAGTTGTGACCATGGTTCACAACAAGGTTTCAAAGGCGAATATGGCAAAAGCCGTTCATGATGCTATGGCAAGTCGGATATCTTCGATGATTAGGAAAATCGGATTTAATAAGGATGTATTACTCGTTGGAGGCGTTGCAAAGAACGTTGGTTTTGTAGAATCTCTTAATAAGGATCTTGAGTTGAAAGTTGTAGTACCAAAAGATCCTGAGTATGTTGGAGCGTTAGGTGCCGCCTTAGCTGCAGCTGGTTGGAAAGGGGGAAAATAGGATGGTGGAAAAATCCGAGCTTTGGAGATGGACAGAATCAAGATGGACCAATGAGGATATAGATTGGAAAGGTAAAATAATTACTTCTGGCGTTGATGTGGGTTCTGTGAGTTCACAGGCTGTTATACTTGCAGATGGCCAACTGTATGCTTTTTCCAATATGAGAACTGGGTCTGATAGTCCTGACTCAGCTATGAAAGCAATCAACTGGGCCATAGAAGATACAGGTCTCAAACTGGATGATATTGTCTATACAATTGGTACTGGTTATGGGCGAGTTAATGTACCTTTTAGTCAGCGAGCCATCACAGAAATCGCATGTCACGCAAGAGGCGCGAATTTCATGTACGGACCTACAGTTAGAACTATCCTAGATATGGGTGGACAGGATTGTAAAGCAATACGCTGTGACGAACGTGGAAAAGTGACAAACTTTCTTATGAATGATAAATGTGCTGCTGGTACGGGAAGAGGTATGGAGGTATTTGCAGATCTTTTGGGTATTTCTATAAATGATGTTGGGGATCTCTCTCTTGATGTTGATAAGGAACCGCCACCAGTGAGTAGTACTTGTGTCGTATATGCAAAGACTGAAGCTACTGGGTTGCTAAGAGAAGGATGGCCGAAGAACAAGGTTTTAGCTGCATATTGTTCCGCTATGGCACATCGTATAATCTCTCTTCTTGAACGAATAGGTGTTGAAGAGGACTTTGCAATTACTGGAGGAATAGCCAAAAACAAAGGGGTTGTAACTCGGCTACAAAAAGAAGTCGGAGTTAAGATTATGGACACATCTAAATATGATCCGCAAATAGCTGGCGCACTGGGAGCTGCTTTATTCGCGAAAGCATTATATGATAAAGGAAAAAGAAAATAGGAGGAAATTTGTGATAGCGAATTACGGGTATAAAGATGGCTCCGGTGAATATTTCATTACTATTGATACTGATAAGTGTAACGGTTGTGGCAAGTGTGTTGATGCATGTCCCTATGGAGTAATGGCCGTTGGGGAAGATCCTAATGATCCATTGTCTGATCAAGAAGCAGCATTTGTAACAGAGGCTGAACGAAAAAAGATCAAATACACTTGCGCACCATGTAAACCAACAAGCGGTAAGAAAACTCCTCCTTGTATAAATGCCTGCGAAATGGATGCGATTACACACTCCTGGTAGGAGTTTTTTGATAAAATGACAGTACAAACAATAACAATAAATATTGATGGGAAGAATACTCAGTGTTTTGAAAAAGAAACTATATTAGATGCAGCTTTGAATGCTGGTATCTATATTCCTACATTATGTTACCATCCTGATCTTCCAAATTTTGGAGCCTGTGGATTGTGTGTTGTTGAAGTCAAGGGAAACAAAGAGCCGGTGTTGGCCTGTAAAACTACTGTAGAACAGGGTTTGGTTATTACAACTTCTTCTCCCAGTCTTAAAGAAATTCGACAAGAAAAACTAGCTGAAATCTTATCAAATCATCCACATGCATGTCTCGTTTGTGCCGAGAGAGACGGATGTGCTCGAGAACCATGTTCCTTGAATGTGCCTGTTGCAGAAAGATGCTGTGAGAAGCTAGGAGATTGTGAACTTCAAAGGGTAGCAGAATATGTTGGAATAAAAGAGGATACACCTCGTTATAAACCCAGAAATATGCAAGTTTATGAAAAAGATCCAATCATGATTAGGGATTATAATCTTTGTATTGGTTGCGCTAGATGTGTCAGAGCCTGTTCAAGTCTTAGAGGCATTGATGCGCTAGGTGAATTGCCTGATCCACCTGAACTTTTAGATCCCTCCAAGTTTCCGGAAGATTTGTTGAAAAGTGGATGCCAGTTTTGTGGTTTATGTATAGAAGTGTGTCCTACTGGTGCACTAATGGATCGCAACGATGTGTTAAAAGATTACACTTCATGTCAGGATAGTTGTCCTGCACATATCGATATTCCTAGATTTCTTAGGCAGATTGCAGAAGGACAATTTTCTGAAGCCCTAGCTACAATGTATGAAGCTGTTCCTCTTCCTGGAACTTTAGGTTGGGTGTGCAATTATCCATGTGAGGAACAATGTCAACGTAATGAATTGGACAAATCTGTTTCAATTCGAGTACTCAAGAGGTTAGCATTTGAACAATCTAAGGACATAAAGATTAAAAAAATGGTGGATTCTAACTCTAGTAAAAAGATCGCTATAATAGGTGCTGGACCTGCTGGGTTAAGCTGTGGTTTCTACCTCTCAAGATTGGGTCATAGAGTTCAAATATTTGAAGCAAAGAGCAAGGCAGGCGGCATGCTCAGGTATGGAATTCCAACGTTTAGATTACCTAGGTGGGTTATAGAAAAAGAGATAGAAATTATCAAAAAAACAGGAGTTGACATCAAATTAAACAAACCAATATCATCTTTAGATGAACTATCCAGTCAAGACTTTGATGCGGTGTTTGTTGCTATAGGTGCTCAGCAAGGACCTAAAATGAGAATCGAAGGTGAGGATGATACTAGAGTCGTTGATGCCTTAGATTTTCTAAGCAATGTGTATGGTGAAATTGATACTCACAGTTCTGTTTCCAGTGATAAGGTTAAAATAGGGCCTCGTGTGGCAGTCATTGGTGGAGGCAATACCGCCATTGATGCAGCAAGGACGGCAATACGTCTAGGAGCCAAGGTAACAATTTTCTATAGACGTAGCGAAGCTGAGATGCCAGCTTTTCCTAAGGAAATTGAAGAGGCGAAAAGAGAGGGAGTGGAATTCCGTTTTCTTTCTGCCCCAACAGCGATTCATCCTGGAAAAGATGGGTTAAATGTAAATTTTGTTAAAATGAAACTTGGTCCTAAAGATACGAGTGGTAGACCACTTCCTATACAAATAGAGAATAGCAAATTCTCTCATGAGTTTGATAATATTATTACAGCCATCGGTCAGAAAGTTATTCCTTTAGATGACCTAGAGACAAATGATAAAGGTTGGATTGACTGCAATAAAGAAAAATTAAAACTTAAACAGGGCGTCTATGTTGGTGGTGATGCTATACGGCCATCTTCTGTTGTAGATGCAGTTTCTATGGGGAGGAAGGCCGCTCTTCAAATACATCGTGATCTAGGTGGTACAGAAAATGATATTTTACAATTAATACAAAAACCCACACCAAGAATATGCGATTCTAAGGTTTTTCTCAAAGATAGATTAATCACTCCAATGGTTAACATCGACAAGCGATTGTCAAATTTTGCCGAAATAGAGCTTTCTCTTGATAAGAATGAAGGCATTAATGAGGCCAATAGGTGTTTCCAATGTGACTTACGTCTCTTTATTTCTAAAGTGCCAGAGCCGCCTGTTGAAATGCTTTTATTTGATAAGAATAATGTAGATCTAGTTCCAGAGAAAGCAGGAGTTTATATCCTTTATAACGAAGGTAAGACTGTCATCGAAATAAAAGGTACATCCAATCTAAGGCAGATGCTTAAGGAAAAGTTGGGAAGAAATGATAAAATAAAGTTTTTCAAATTTGAGGAGGATCCTATGTATTCAAAACGTGAGAGTGAACTACTTCAACAATACATACAGCAGCATGGTGAGATGCCAAGTGGAGGTGATGAACTAGATGACCTCTTCTAAACTTCAGGTAAAACGATTAATTGTTGGACCACTAGATTCAAATTGCTATGTTCTTTGGGATGATCGTTCAAAAGAAGGTGTCATAATCGATCCAGGTGAAAATGCAGAATTAATATTGAGAACTGTCAAAGAACTTGATATTGATATTAAGTATATTCTTGTAACACATGGTCATTTTGATCATGTGGCAGCAGTTGCTCCATTGAAAAGAGAGTTAAATGCAGATTTTCTAGCTCATAAAGATGATTTCTTTTTCATTGAAGACGGGAAGAATGCTGCCTTTAGATGGGGGTTTGATATAGAACAGCCGCCCAAACCAGATCGATTCATAAAGGATGGCGATACTATCAAAGTTGGAAATTTTGAATTGCAAGTCTTGCACACACCTGGGCACTCACCAGGGGGAGTGAGCTTCCTCTATGATCGCATGGTTTTTGGAGGGGATACATTATTTCAAAGAAGTATTGGAAGAACTGACTTTCGCATGGGATCATTTGATGATTTGTCAAATTCCATCAAAACACGCCTTTATACTTTACCAGACGATACAGTAGTTTATACTGGGCATGGACCCATCACAACTATTGGAAAAGAAAAGAAATATAACCCCTTTGTGAGGGGTTAAAGAATGGATGAATTAATTTATAAATTCAAAGATATTATAACAAAATCTAACCAGATTGTTGCTTTTACAGGTGCTGGGCTTTCAAGCGAAAGTGGTATTCCTACTTATCGAGGTGTCGGTGGTTTATGGACGAAGTACGACCCGTCTAAATGTGCAAATATTGATTATTTCAAACATAATCCTTCCCTCTATTGGAACTTTTTTAAGGATGTAAGATATCCTGCAATCAGTAAAGCTCGGCCAAATCCAGCACATTATTATCTTGTAGATTTAGAAAAACAAGGCAAGCTCAAATGTGTAATTACACAAAATATAGATGGCTTACATCAAATGGCTGGCCAATCAAATGTTATTGAGCTTCATGGTAATACAAGAAAAATTGTTTGTATTAACTGCAGACAAGTTTATTCAATGGATGAAATTTATAGGCGTTTGGATAAAGTATTGCCACCCAAATGTAACTGTGGAGGTATACTAAAACCAGATGTTGTATTCTTTGGTGAATCTTTGCCTACAAGAGCAATAATCGATGCGGAAAAGGCGGCAAAGAATTGCGATACTTTCCTTGTACTTGGCAGTTCCTTAGTTGTATATCCAGCAGCGCAAATACCCATTATTGCCAAGGAAAATGGTGCAATACTAGTGATTGTTAATATGGATACCACACCTTTAGATAGAGTAGCTGATTTAGTTATCCACAAACCAGCATCACATGTTTTATCAGCAATTAAAAAATAGATTCAATATTTTGTAAGTTAGTAAAACTATTTTTTCTTATCTTTTTTCTTTGTAAACACCTTTCGGGTAATTTCACCTATTGCTTTTCCACGTTGAAAATATGCTTCTCTTAGATCTTTATGAAGTGCTATATCTCTTTCGATAGTTGTTTTATACTTTTTCTTTTTGATTTTGATATTATCAATTCCGTGAACCATATAATGCAAAAGAAAAAGAAAAGTAAATACTTATAATTTGAGTATAATAATAAACATAAATTAGTAAAAATAAATTATAGTTGGTAATTTTTAAGAATATTTATATTAGAGTTATTATTACGGAGGACATAATGAGTTCTCTGCCATACTGAAACTTAAGGCAGTCTCATTTTGGGGAATTGGCCATGAAAAATCAAATAAATCTTATATCTAACGAAATTGGTGTGAATATGCAAAATCAAGTAAATCTACTACCTGAAGAAATTCCAAAAAGATGGTACAATATCTTACCAGATCTTGCTAAACATCTAGAGCCTTTACCTCCACCAAAGGGAGAACAGGCGAAAAAACTACCTGAAATGATGATAGGGACATGTTTGGAACAAGAATTCTCGGATCAAACTTGGATTAACATTCCTAAAGAGCTTTTAGAAATTTACAGGAAGGCAGGTAGGCCTAGGCCTCTATTTAGAGCAATTGGTTTGGAAAAAAAGCTTAAAACGCCAGCTAAACTCTTTTACAAAAGTGAATTCTTTAGTCCAACAGGCAGTCACAAGGTAAACACAGCGCTTGCTCAGGCGTATTATGCAAAAAAATGTGGTTTCAAAAGACTTACAACAGAAACTGGTGCTGGCCAATGGGGTACAGCTCTCTCCTACGCATGCGCCTTAACAGATCTCAAGTGTACAGTTTATTGGGTAAGAGCTGTGCACGATTGGAAACACGAAAGGCGAACTTTCATGAAAATGCTTGGTGCTGAAGTTTATGCCTCCCCTAGTAATAAGACAAAAGCAGGAAAAACGTTGTATGAAAAAAATAAAAAACATCCAGGTTCCCTATCAATAGCGATATCAGAGGGGCTAGAGGATTCTCAAAAAGATTCAGAGGCTGCATACAGTTTAGGGTCTGTACTCAATCATGTACTCATGCATCAATCTATAATTGGATTAGAAACCCAAAAGCAATTCGAGAAGATAGATATGTATCCCGACACCATGATTTCTTGTCTTGGGGGTGGTAGCAATTTCGGAGGTTTTGTACTCCCTTTTGTCGGAGATGTATTAACCAAAAAGAAAAAAATAAGATTTATTGCAGCTCAAAGTCAATCAGCGCCAAACCTTCAAGGAGAATACAAGTATGACTTTGCTGATCATGCGGAAATGACCCCACAGTTGAAAATGTATACCTTAGGACATCAAACAGATTTTAAACCAATAATAGGAGATGGACTTAGATACCATGGGTGTTCACCGATTATTAGTTTGTTAAGGAATCATGGATACATCGATACAATAGCTTATCCAATTGATGAGAAATACGTTTTTGAAAAAGCCATGCAATTTATGCAAACTGAAGGCTGGATTCCTGCCCCTGAATCGGCATATAGTATTGCCTGCGCAATGGATGAAGCTCTTAAGTGTAAGCGAACTGGAGAAGAAAAGGTAATCGCATTCAACATTAGTGGTCATGGATTTCTAGACATTAATGGATATAAAGAAGTATTGGGATTAGAATAAGACTACCAATAGAAACTTCTAATATTGAAACATTATTCTAAATTCATATCTTCGGCGATGTAATGCTAAATAGAAAACTTGGCATAATTGATTTGTCTAAGAAAAAAGTAACAATTAAACAAACCCCTGACTCTTTAAAAAAGCTCTTTTTAGGGGGTAGAGGCCTCAACAGCTACTACCTCTACAAAATGATTAAACCTGGGATTGATCCATTCTCACCAGACAATGTTCTTATCTTTGGAACAGGTTTTCTTACAGGGACGCTTATTCCAAATTCTAGCCGATACAATGTTTCAGCAAAATCACCTGAAACAGGTATTCTTGGAGATGCAAATAGTGGAGGATACTTTGCAGCCGAACTTAGATATGCTGGTTTTGATAGACTCATTATTTTAGGTAAAGCAAAGAGACCTAGCTATCTATATGTAAATGATGGCAATATTGAGATCAAAGATGCCGACGAATACTGGGGAATGGACACTACAGAAGTACAACAGTCACTTAGAAAGGACCTCGGCCAAGTAGAAGCTGCAGTTTGTGGTGTTGCAGGTGAAAATCTTGTTAGATTTGCATGTGTAAGAACTGGAGTAAAAAATGCAGCAGGACGATGCGGTTTAGGAGCAGTTATGGGTTCAAAACAACTAAAGGCAGTTGCAGCAAGAGGAACAAGAGGAATTGAAATCATACATCCAGAGGAGATGCTAGAAGTTGTAGAAGAGCTAAAAGAATATATTATGAACTCAAAAATAACTTCTATACTTGGCAGCGTGGGCACACCACTCCTTTATGAGGTTAGTAATACACTAGGTGCAATTCGAACAAAGAATAGTCAACTTAACGCTTGGTCAGAATCCTTAAATGCTGATGAGATAGAAACCTTAGTTGAGAAAATGATCAGCTGTTCTTCCTGTATTGTTCATTGCCGCCATAGAAACAAACTTGGAGGAGAAGGTCCTGAATATACCGCATTAGGTCTACTTGGCGCAAACCTTGGTATAGATAACCCAGCACATGTTATCCAACTCAGTAATGTGTGTAATGAACTTGGGTTAGACATTGCTTCGGCAGGAACTATTTTGGGCTGGGTTTTTGAACTATATGAAAGGGGAATTATTGATAAAACGATAACTGATGAGGAGCTACACTTTAGTGATTTCGAGCTTGCAAAAAGATTAATTTATAAAATATCTCGGAGAGAGGGATTTGGAGATATATTAGCAGAGAGCACGAGGAATGTCGAAAGATTTGGAAAGAAGTCAGCAGACTATCTTATCGCTGTCAAAGGACTGCCTCAAAGCGATCCACACGATTGTAGATACATAAAGTCATTTGCTTTAGGAATAGCTACTGCCTCAAGAGGAGCGGATCACCTACGAAGCAGACCAACACTTGAAATATTTCTTAAGTTACCTCAAGAAGTTAAAGAAAGAATTTACGGTAAAGATGTTTCAAATGATCCTACATCCTATGAAGCAAAGGAAAAACCCGTGTATTTCTCAGACAACATCTTCGCCGTGATAGATTCTTTGGGGATTTGTAAATTCATTTGCCATGGTTTCAACAGCCCGCACTTCATTGATTATGCTTGGATGAAGAGACTTATCCATAGCGCTGTTGGTTGGAAGTTCAAAGAAAATGATTTACAAGAAATTGGAAAAAGGGTTATAGATGTCGAAAGAATGTTCAACAACCGTGAGGGGATATCGCGGAAACACGACACACTACCAAAAAGATATTTTGATGATCCTATGCCTCTGAATGTCGCAAAAGGACACCACATTGATAGAAAAGAGTTTGACAATCTTCTTTCCAGATACTATAAGATACGCGGGTGGGACAACAATGGACAAGTAAGAATAGAGCGAGCAAATGAATTGGAGGCATTAATGTGAAATACCTCTATGTTCACCCAGAGAAATGCACAGGATGTCGAGAATGTTCTATAGCTTGTTCACTCACAAAATTTGGAGAGTGCAACCCAAAGAAAGCAGCTATTACTATAGTAAGAGACGAATTCAACAGATATGAGCTTCCTCTTGTGTGTTTCCAATGCGAAGACCCTGTATGTCTGAAGTTCTGTCATCAAAACGCATATAAAATCGAGGATGGAGTTATTATTAGAGATGAAGATCGTTGTATTGGTTGCAGACTTTGCGCAGTTCTCTGCCCATACAATGCTATAACAACTATTGATGATGAAATTATAAAATGTGATCTTTGTCAAGGGGACCCAAAGTGTGTTAAATACTGCTCTACAGGTGCATTAGAATATCTTGAAGAAACAGAGGAGCTGGAAAAGCGACGGAAAGCAATGGCTGAGAGATTTCTTAAGGTTAACCAGAAATAAGAGTTATTTAGAAGCACACAAAAAGAATCATATTATCTTCTAATCTTTTTTCTTTCAACGAGAAAAACACAGTTATAAAATAGTAAGATATTCAGATAATTGGTAATAATGATAAAAAGCAGCATCTACTTTCAAATTTGAGAGGATCTGTTTATTATAGGAGGAGGAAATCTAAACAGAAAGAAAATGAGATGATTAAAGATATGAAAGATACAGCTAAATGTCCACAATGTCGTAGTAGGCAGGTAATTAAGAAGGGGAAACGGAAAGGTCCCTTTGGGATTACTCAGATGTATCGCTGTAAAACATGTGGGAGATCATTTGGTGAAAAACCATTGAAAAATACAAAATATCCCGCACGTGTGATATTTCAGGCACTAAATCTCTATAACCAAGGACATACTCTAGAGGAAACGAGCAGATCGTTGAATAAACAGTTTAAGTTAAAAACAGGGAAGACAACAGTGCATTCTTGGATTCAAAGGTACCAGGATCTTTGCCCTATTGTATCCCTCCGGGATAATTTCAAAAAGAATAGAGCTGTGGTGTTTTCGAAACAGTTTGAACATGAAAACCTTGACTATCTGTTTATGTATCATGACTATAAGTTGAGGGTTTTTGCTCAAAGGAGATTTCCTGGATTGGTTTCGTATATTGAAAGATTTGAACAGGGCTGCCCTGATGAGTTTTTTGAGGTTGGAAAGCGGTGTTCGCAACCTTTGTTTCAAGTTTCGGTGAAACCGAAGAAAAAGGTGAATCTGGCGTGTCGGATGTCACGTTTTGCGATTTTACCTCGGCAAAGTAACAGGGATCGTCACACGCTAGTTGAACAATTTATGCTCATAAACGATACGGCGACGATAGCTAGTGAGGTGCCTGTGTGGTATTGGGAGAAAAGCGTCGATTCGGGAGTTACAGGCCATATTGATCTTCTTCAAGTGAGAGGAGGAAAGGTGTATATCTTGGATTATAAACCTGGTGCATCTCAAGAGAAGAAGGCCCCGCAACAGTTGTACCATTACGCTGCTGCATTGTCTTTTCGAGCAAAAGTACCTTTTGAAAGTATTCGCTGCGCTTGGTTTGATGAAAATGCGTATTTTGAATTTTCTCCATCCGATGCTGTTGCTAAATTGATTAAGTAGAATGTTGAGAACGAAATTTTAGATTTTATTTGTTTTGTGAGAACTGGCATGAGAATGATGAATAAAATATAGGATTTTGATTTCGAATTCGCGATAGGTGTTAGATTTTTAGCATTGCTTAGACGACATATTTTGAACGCATTCAGGCGACGGATTTTGAACAAGATTCAGGCAACGAGTTTTGAACAAAAGGTTATATAGTTTGTGGATGTCAGGCGACGAATTTTGAACGGAATTGGAGGTATTGGTTTGGATGGATTTTTTTGGGTTTTTATATGGAGGAAAATGTTTGATAATGTTGTAGTTTCAGGCGACGGATTTTGAACGGCGTTGTGAAGATGTCAAGTTTTGTTGTTGATGGCGCAGTGTTGAAAGAGTATTTTGGATATAGAATTGAATGGCCGTTTGGATAGCGGTTTGGACAGTAATTTTTACGTGGCTTTTGGTAAAGTTTTATATATTAGCAACAGCTATAAAAAGAAGGGGAATTGTAGAGTGGAGAATAAATTCATGAGAATATGCTTGATTGTTTGTATAACAATTCTACTTATCTGTTTAGCATTATCTCCGATAGAGGTTTGCCGTGAGAACAAAGTTGTGATAGAAGAACAACCAAAAAATACATCCAACGGTGGTTTGATGGATTCTGCATGGCCAATGAAATGCCATGACCAAAGACACACATCTCAAAGTCCTTACAGCACAGAGGACAACCCTGGCTGGGAAAAATGGAGATTCAGAACTCAATGGGATGGAGCAATTGAAAGTTCCTCAGTCATAGATAATAACGGAACCATTTATTTCGGGAGTATGGGTTCAGACCGTAGACTTTACGCTTTATATCCTAACATGACAAAGAAATGGAGTTATCAAACTGGAGGTCTTATATGGTCAACCCCTGCATTAGCAGAAGATGGTACTATTTATGTAGGTTCATGGGATCATAAACTTCATGCCCTGTTTCCAAATGGAACAAGAAAATGGAGGTTTAACGCTGACGATGCAATTTCTTCATCCCCGGCTATTGGTAACGATGGAACAATCTATTTTGGGTGTAACAATAAAAAAATTTTTGCAGTAAATCCTAATGGAACGGAAAAATGGCAGTATAGAACAGACGATATAGTATTCTCAAATCCGGCTATTGGTGATGATGGAACTATATATGTCGGGTCATGTGATTCAGGACTTTATGCAATGAATCCAAATGGAACATTGAAATGGAGATTTGATACTGGTGATGAAATCCATGGACATCCCTCAATCGATGACAATGGAATTATTTACATAAGCTCATGGGATAGCTACCTCTATGCAATCTATCCCAATGGTACACTGAAATGGAAAACAAATACCAACTATGGCACCAGCGGCAGTGCTGCCATTACCAATGACGGAACCATCTATCTTTTTTCTGATAAACTTCGAGCATTCTATCCAAATAACGGTACAATCAAGTGGAGTCTCGATCTAGGCGGTTATGGCGGGCATACCTCTCCTGCATTATCTGCAGACGGAACAATTTATGTTTGTAATTGCGAAGGAAAATATATCTTTGCTATTGATCCTGGGGGTTTTGTAAAATGGCAATATCAAATAAGTAACCTACGAGCAGAATCCTCTCCAATAATTGCCGAGGATGGAACCATCTATGTAGGATCATCTTGGGAGGATGAAAACACCCATTTATGGTATGGATACTTTTTTGCTATCGGTGTAGATAATTTCACTGCAGATGCCCATGGTCCCTATTATGGCATAGCCAATGTACCAGTACAATTTACAGGTTCGGCATATAAAGGGGTAAAGCCCTATGAGTGGCTATGGGATTTTGGTGATGGGAATACATCGAGAGAACA
>Ga0209635_10001057_pt1 | contig 20091 bp, 24 predicted proteins | sample DeeMarSWOR230_32_FD_187463 | JGI IMG/M metagenome (GOLD analysis project Ga0209635, IMG submission 187463) | Marine sediment microbial communities from White Oak River estuary, North Carolina - WOR-2-30_32 (SPAdes) (version 2) | ecosystem: Environmental > Aquatic > Marine > Intertidal zone >...
ACTCCATAGAAGCCAATTTTTCCTAATCCCACATCAAGTAAGACATCTAATTGCTCGTTGGGGCTTTCACCGTAAGCAAAGCAGTAGTCAAGATCAGATCCGTATTCAAGAGGAAAACCTGTAGTGAAATTTTGTAACGACACCGTATTTTCTCCGAGTTTGTTAGTGAGTTTGAAATTTTCTTTGAGAATGACTAGGCCATCATCTTTGATTTCAAATATATGGTCCACCTGGATATCTAGAGAGGATACGTTGGTTGAAGCATTTACCCCTAGTGAAGTGGAAATTTGTAGAAAAACAAGAAATATTAGGATTAGAACCAGCTGAAACGTTCTCTTCTTCAACTAATCCCCTCGAATCCATGTCTTCCATTTAGTTTTGCCTATTTATTACCAATGAGCTTTATTTACTTTTGGAATTCTGTTAGTCGTTTGTCCTTTAACTCGACGTATGGACTCACTCTACGAGTAAAATTTGCTCCAATGATCCTTTCAAGATCTGCGGCATATTGGATTTTGATGTCTTCTTTTGCTTTGATTATCTTCTTGGCGGTTATTGGGCCGATATGAGGTATCTTGACAATTTCGGGGTAGGTAGCCGTGTTTAGGTTTATTGGAAAAATGTCTGGGTTTGTTTTTGCGAATAGTAATTTGGGGTCAAGGTTTGGCAAGAACCCTTGATCATCAACTATAGAGGAAAAGTTGTCAACTGTAAATCCGTAATCTCTTAGAAGGAATGAGGACTGATATAGACGGTATTCTCGGGAGGGCGAACAGGCAACGTGATCTTCAAGTGGAGTTTTAGGGAGGGGTTCAAAGCCGCTGTAGTATACTCTCTTAAGATTGAACTCGTTATAGAGATGTTCAGTCATTTGAAGATAGTGCCAATCATTATCATCTACAGCACCAACGATCATTTGAGTATCAACACCAGCTTTGCCATAACCAAATCTAGGTTTATACACTTCATTTCGTGCTTTCATCGTTTCATCCACAATCCATTCTAAACGTTTCAGAATCGCCTCTTTGAACCCTCCCTTGTCTGGGCAAATTTCATTATAAATTTCTTTATTGGGAGCCTCAAGATTCACTCCAACCCTATCGGATAGTTCTATTGCCTCACGAAGATAGGAGCGACTTACTCCTGGCATGATTCTCAGGTGAATGTAACCGGTATATCCTGATCTTCTGAGTGTGCGCAGGACCTGTAACTGTTTCTCAGTGATGTAGTCTGGGTCTTTAGAAACTGAGGAGCTTAAGAAGAGGCCCATTATTTTGCGTTCTTTCCAGAGATGCAGTGTGACTTCTGCCAATTTTTTGGGTTCCCATGTTTCTCGTATACATTTGCGTCTAGCTTGAAAAGAGCAGTAGGTGCATTCGTTTTGACAGTGGCTGGTTAGGAGAGTTTTTAATAGAGGGACGCATTTTCCTCGTGCTGCCGTTTCATAGATGGGAACTGCTGTTCGATCCCAGCGGGAGCCTAATCTTAGAAAATGCCATTTATCCCTTTTCTTCAATAATTTAGACACGGTATCAGCCTTCATTAACTAATAATTCAAAAAGAAATATCTTTCTGGAATCTGGTTTGAAAGATTGTTAGAGTCTGCCTTGTCTGAGATAGTAGCCTTCTTCCTTCTTTGAACCGAAACTTCTCACACCTTTTTCTTTAAGTTGCTTCTTAAGCCTGCGAGCATATTTATGGTTAATCTCCTTCCTTTTTTCTAAATAGTTGATGATCTCTATCGCCTGTTGCTCGTTGTCACATCGCCGAACAAAGTCAATCACATCAGGCATGTAGGTGTCAAATCCTCTGGAAGACGATTCTTCTCCGGTTTGCAGATCAGATCGAATGGAAGTTATCGGTATTCGATGTTCTTTAGTTCCTAATTCTTTAGTCAGGTGTGGAAACATTCTCTTAAATCGTTCTTTGTCAATTTCCATCTTAGCTCAGCACGCCTATACTTCCACTAATTTCATTATGATACAACTTTTATTTAAGTCAATTTGGACGAAGAGTTACTTGATAAATGTAGCCTTCACCCGACTATCTTGGCACAAATTTTTGGAGTGGCTCTTCTTTGAGAACTTTCTCAAGTTGGAGATAGTTAAGTCCCGTCACGGTGTCGCCGTAGATTTCACATTTTTCTTGTATATTCATTTTTTCTGAGTTTCGAACGACAACTTCTACTTCATTATTTGATGAAAGAAGAATGTGAATGTGGAACGATGTTTCTTTCCTACCTTGTTTTGTTACTGAGCACCATTCAGTTTTGGCGATCTTGAAGCTGCTTTTTTGAAGTTTAGTGTAAACATCTTCTGGGTTGTGGGAGAAAGTGGTTATGTCTATATCGCTGTTTTTGTGGATGGTTCCGCGCCAGACGCTTCCAACTAATTTTGGGTGAAAATTTTTTAAGGTTTCCATTATTTTGAGGGCTTCTCTTCGCATTTGAAGTAGTCGTTCTTGTCTCGACAACCCTTCTTTTTCCTCAACTATTTTGTCGAGTTCTTCAGCCACTTCGAAGTTGCTTGGAAGAACGTGGACTCCTAAGGTTTTGGCGGCTTTTTTCTTTGCTTGTTTGTACTCTTTCTCCTGCAATGTATAAAGGAGAAAGGCAGCTTCCTTAGCGATTTTTTTCCTCAACTCTATTGGGTGGGTTTTCTTCAAAGCTCTCCCATGAGGCATGGTGTAAGGAAGGCATTGTGCTGTCATGCGACGATTGTAGGGGTTAGAAGGAGTTTGGACTTTCGGATGCCCACATGCCTTAAAGGTGCTATCTTCTTAGCATCATTGTAGATGTCGGAGGCAATTTTTCCCAATACTACTTCTTGGACAAATTGGTCAAAGTCTAGTGTGCTCGCTTTTTCTTCAATAATTCTTTTCGTAATAACACGTATTGCGTGTTCTTGGGATGTCTTAACTCGGGTGAGAGTAAAGGCTGAAACCCCCACTCTCAACTGGTAACCATCCCTTGTCGTAACGTTAAGAATACTGTCAACTCTCGTAGTTCTTCTTCGAACTAAACTTCTTAGGTAGTCCCGAGAGTATTCATGCCCTTTAAATATTGTTTGAGCAGTTTTACCATCCACATCAGTGACTTGAAAATACATTTTCAAATATTGGTGGGCGAAATCGTTAGTGATGTCATAAAGCGTGGCGTCAATAATCCTTCCAAGAAGTTTTGTTGGCTCGTCTGAGGGAAGGGCTCCCAATTCAACTCCACCAAAATATGGTGGAGACTTAGTTTTGTACCAATCTTTGCCACGCCATTTATCCTTTACACGTCTTTTCTTTGATGACACGGTGAACCTCCGTCGTGACTTGAAGATTTAATATGGAAGTATTAAAAGGTTTAGCGTATGTTTAAGTTGCCTATCTTGAAACAATCCGTTTCAGCATATTTTTTCAATTCCACCCATGAACGGTCTTAAGACCTTTGGAATTATCACAGAACCGCCTTTTTGTTGAAACTGTTCTAGAATGGCTATCATGGTTCTACTAGTTGCTAAAGCAGTATTATTTAAGGTGTGAACAAAACCAACTGGACGTTGTCCTTCTTTTTTTCTATATCTTATGTTTAATCTTCTGGCTTGGTAGTCCGTACAATTGGAATTGCTTCCGCTCTCTCTAAACTTTCCATCAGCCATCCAGATTTCTATATCATATGCCTTTGCAGCTTTTGCTGATAGGTCACCACTGCTAATGTTTATCACACGATAGTGTAATCCCAACTTTTGATATAGTTCCTCTGAATTTTTTTGTAACTCTTCTAAAAGTTGCCAGCTCTTTTCAGGCAGACAATAAACAAACTGCTCAATCTTATTAAATTGATGGACTCTGAATAATCCTTTCGAATATTTGCCATGTGTTCCAACTTCTCTCCTGAAACAAGCACTGACGCCACAAAGTCTTACAGGCAGCTCATTCCTATTAAAAATCCTATCAGTAAACATGCTGCCTAAGGGATATTCAGCTGTAGGTATTAAATAGAGGTCTTCTCCCTCAATTTTATAGCTAGCTTCAGTAAAATCGAATGGATCTCCGATCATTCCTTCATACGATCTCCTATTTACCATGAGGGGCGGTTCAAATATCTGAAAGTCTTTTTTCATAAGAGAGTCTATGGCGAATCTTTGTAAGGCTAAATCAAGTAAAACTGCATGCCCTTTCAAATAATAAAATGCACTGCCTGCAACTTTTGCTGCACTTTCAACATCAATCATCTCGAGGTTTTGCAAGAGTTCTAGATGACTTTTTGGTTCAAAATCAAATTCTGGTGGCTTACCCCAAACTCTCATAACTACATTGTCGCTTTCATCCTTGCCTAATGGAACTGATTCATGCAGAAGATTAGGAAGCCGTAGCAGAATGTGATTTATCTTCCTCTTATGTTCCTTGACTTGTACCTCTAATTTTTTTATTTTCTCTGGAATATCTTGGGCTTCTTTGATTTCTTCAGTTGCATCTTCTCCTTTCTTCTTTAACTCAGCGACTTCTGTAGTAACTAATTTTCTTTTATGTCTAAGTTCGTTTACCTTTATCAGCAGTTGTCTCCATTCTTTATCGTAAGCGATTAAATCATCAAACATTTTAATTTTTTCGAGATCGCCTCTCTTTTTTAGACTCGCTCTAACAATATCTGGATGTTCACGAATCAGCTTTATGTCTAACATCCCAACATCATACAGCTTTAAATAGTCGTGAAGGCATGTCCCGTTAGATTTTACATGAACCCCTGATATTTAACTTATGCGACCCTTTTATTTCACACCTTCAAATTCTTTACAGCAGTGAAAGTTTTCTCAGCTACTGAAACGCAGCTTAAAAGGTCGTCAATAGTCGCTATAAAAGTTTGAAGACGCAAATCACATCTCACAGTCGTGAGAACTCTAGCTCCTTTGTGAGTTGTTTTGATGAGCAAACCCCGTGGTACTTTGAAATTATCTGGAGATACTGCTTTGGCAACTGCTTCCGCCTCTCGTTCATTTTTGTAACACAAAACTATTTCAGCTTCCATGCCGTGTTGCCTCTAATTGTTTTGGGACAAGCTGGTCTACGGATTTGATGAAAGAGTCCAAGTTTGCAAGGGGCACTTGGGCTCCAGCGGCAACATCGTGTCCCCCGCCCCTTCCTGAATATTCTTCTGCGGCAAGACGCATGATTTCCCCAAGGTTAAGACCGCGACTTGTTAGAATGTCCACTGTTCTTGCAGAAATTTTCACCACTTCTTCTCCGGGGACTATTGAGAAGGCAATGACTGGCTTCTCTGGATTTGGGAGATTAGTGGAAAGAATAGAAGAAACTGTTCCGATTATGTTCTCGTTTATAAAATTCTCACCGTGCACCACATAGATGTTGTTCAGTTCCTCTATGCGCCCAGGCTTTTCATTTAGCCAACCAAGATATTTCGTGATGGTTCGTCGGTACTCCTGCAACACCTCGTTGGCTTGGTCTAAAGCTGCTCCTCTGTCTCCCAGACAAATCGCCACACCAAGACCTTGTTTATCCATTCTTCCTGTAGCGTTAAGTAAGACAGCGAATTCTCGAGCATCTTTAAGAGGAGTCCATGGTTCTTCCTTAGTCAGAGTATAAACGTTTCCTATCAAGCCGAATGCAACATCACTTGGAAGGCCTTTGGAAAGGAGGTAGTCAGAAAGCCCGGAAAAGAGTTTCTTTTTCTCCTCATTCGAAAGGTCTCTCAAGGCACGCCACTTATCTTCACGTTTTGGTGTAATGCCAAAACTCGCAAGAAAAGCAAGGCTCTTATCTTCCTCTCCGCTGATACCCGGAATAAAAGGATTTGTAGTACAAGCTAATGCCTTATGAATAGGCCGCGTTTCTCTACCAAAAAAGAGTAAGTCGGTATCAACTTGGAGATAACCAGCGTTAACTGCATCTTCCACTATCTTTTCGTTGACACCTCCCAATTTTTTTTTATCATATTTATCCTGCAAATCTGCAAGGGCACCGACAACAGCAACACAAGCTAAATCAATATTTTTCTTGTTCAATGCCTTAGCAACGAAGTATGCCACTCCAGCTCCGCTGAGGTCGCGAGAACCGTCGATTTCATGAAGATGAGGATTTACCTGCGCAAACGTTTTTGAAGGCTCTCCAATAGGTTCGTGGTGGTCCAGAATAATAGCCATTTGGTCACTAAGTTTTGCATTTAAGATGTCAAGGTAGCCACTTCCCAAATCAGTAAATATAATCAAGGGAGGCTTATCGGCAGATATTTCCTCAACTATTTTCTCATCTATCCATTTTTCAACTCGTAGACGAAACGTTGCTCCTAACCTTACTAAAGCTCTTCCAATAATGCCTGCTGCAGCCAATCCATCTGCGTCAAAATGAGAAGTAACATGAATGGGCTCACCTTTCTCGACGTGCTTAGAAATCTGCTCCGCTGCCTCTGAAGCACTGTTTAAAAAAGCATTAATGTGCTCCCTCTTCACAGGCATGAAAACACCGAAACTAGACAAAAGATGTTGCTTTTGCCTCATATTTCCAGTCTGGTGGAAGCGCTCCTCTTTGTTTATAATATTTAGAAAGCTTACGAATTCTAGCCTCGATAATTTGAAGCGCCCGTTTGTTATGCAAATCCTTTTTGTTCTTCTCTAGATGAAGATGGAGTCTTGCAGCCTTCTTTAGCAATGTTTCAAAATCTTCGGGCAAGGGAGGCGCCAAGCCTGCATCCTTCAAAATCTGAGTTATTCTTCTTCCAGTGATGGGTTTGGTTAAAGGAACACCATGGCGGTCTCGTAAGATTGTTCCAATCATACTTGCAGGGTAACCTTCCTTAGAAAGTTTGATGACCATTGCTTCTACTTCTTCTGGTTTATACCTACACCAAGCAGGAGGTCTCTTGCTGACTGGACGAATTGACTGTGAACTCCCCTTTTCCTTCTTTGGCATCTTTTGTCACCATGCATTCTTTAACAGCGAGAGAACAGTGACATATTTAAAACCTTCGTCGCAGCATTGATATATACCACTTAGCGAACTCCTGCAAAGCTTTAGCGCGATGCGAAAACTTATTCTTCTCCAGAATACTCATTTCGGCAAAAGTTTTGTGATAATCATCATTGGAAGGCTCGAATATGGGGTCAAAACCAAATCCATGGCTTCCTCTTTCTTGTAGAGAGATTTTTCCTTTAACTTCACCGTGAAAAGTTCTAAGAGTTTCTTTGGGACTGCAGAAGACAACCACTGAGTGAAAGGAGGCATCTCTCTTTTCAATTTTTTCCATCAATCTAAGGATTCCTTTTGTTCCTAATGTTTGATAAACATAAGAGGAGTAGGGACCAGGAAAACCGTTCAACGCTTTTATAAAAAGTCCAGCATCCTCAACAATAAGTGGTAAGCTAGTCTTCTCCAAGGCATCCATGGCACTGGCTTTAGCGATATTTTCTATGTCGTTGTCCTGAATTTCAACAGCCTTTACCCTTAGCATCGCAGTTGCAATCTTGAACTTAGCTAAAACGCGACGAGCTTCATTGAACTTATGGAAATTCCCCGTTGCAAAGAAAACGACTTTACCCTTTGGAAAGTAAGCAGACACGTTACGTTCTTTCACTTCTCTTGTCCTCATTTATATCTTAAGGGCAATATTACAAGATGATTCTGAGCCCCAGCAAATAAGATTTCCGAGGAACGAAAATGTGTTCCAGAAGGCACCATTAAACCCTTAGAAATATTTGTTAAGAATCCAAAATTTGCTGATTTTCTCTTTCTATTTAACCATGGTTACATTGAAGTTTTTTGGTAGAACCGCAAGAGAGGAGGAGGGAGCTTAGACATCAACTGAGGGGAAATAGCTCCCTCCTGAGCGTATCTGGGTCTCCTTTCTCTTTTCAGCACGTCTAATGATGAATGTTGGTAGTTAAGAGTGTTGTGAAAGACTTTACTAGAGGAGAATTCTATTTCGGACTACAGAATCCTTGATTATCACTATTGATCAAATAAATTTATATACTTGTGTGTCATGGCTCTAAAAGAGTTGAAGCGAAAAAAGCCAAAAAAGAAAGTGGAATCGCAATGCTCCAAATTGGTCTGGAAACCCAAATGTTCATAATAGCCCTATTAACAGTATTTGACATTATCCTATTTGGCATCTACCTTAAAGATAATAGAAAATTAGTTGGGAAGAAATAACTCCAAAGGTATTGTCATCAAAGAGTAATCACATTGGCATTTGATCTTAACAACTGTGAAATCTTTGTTGTAGAAACGTTGACTTATCTTTCGGAAACATAGCGTCCTCTTCTCTCTATCTCCCGAATTTTTTCTAATATATCTTCGGTTGCGTCTTTTCCTACGAAATTGCTATAACCCTCCATGACAGCGTCAAAGCACTCCTTGGCATACTTGAAATGAGAACTTTGAAATGCTCTCTTCATGAGATGTAGGTCAACTCCTCTGGTTTCCAGTTCAGTAGAGTGTTCACTTAAGCCAAAGTCCACGAAAACAACCTTGCCATTGGGGGTTAAGATCATGTTTGAGGTTGTAAGGTCGCCGTGGATAATTCCATGGGTGTGAAGATGAGCAATCAAGTTGCCGATGTGACGACACAGATTACGTCTCTCTTCGGGAGAGAGGTTGCCCAGAATCTGTTTAATTTGTTTCCCCTCAATGAACTCCATGATAATTGTTGCATCTGGAATGTCAATCACGTAGATCGTTGGGGTGGGAACTCCTGCTTCTTTGGCTTTATGGATTATCTGTGGTTCATGAATTGTTCGTTGGGATCGAATCGTCTTATCAATCTCCGTGATGCGGTATTCTTTTGATAGTCGTCGCTTCAATATCACTTTCCGGTTGTGCCAATCTTCCAGATAGAGGTTGGCTTCGGCCCCTTTTTTAATGAGCATTGTTAACTCTCAACCCAAGGCACATACATGTCGTCTAATCGCCATTTCAACTTCACAAAACTTTTTTCGATGGGAATTGTCAGGTTATGTTGATAGGCAAGGATTCCAGTCCAAGCAATCATGGCTCCATTGTCTAGAGCATATTCTTTGGGAACAACACAAAATCGAGCGTTATGTTCTTGAGCTACCGATTTGATCATTAATTGCAATCGTTTGTTTGCTGCTACCCCTCCGGTCAACAGAACTTCTGGTTTTTCAGTATGAGCCAACGCCCTTTCAGTAACCTCTGCCAGCATAGAAAAAGCAACCTCTTGAAGACTAAAACATAAATCTTCGACTGGATGCTTTCGCTCTTTAAGCAACTGAACAGATGCGGTAAGAAGACCACTGAAGGACAAATCCATGCCCTTTACAGAATAGGGAAGGGAAATGAATTTATGGCTGCAACCAGCCAAATTCTCGACCATTGCACCAAAAGGTATCCCTTCTTTTTGACGTAGTCCCGCCTCCCTAGCAAAAACATCGAGGCAATTACCCACAGCAATATCTAAAGTTTCGCCAAACACACGATATTTTCCACCATCAAAAGCAGAAACTATGGTATTCCCTCCTGAAACATAGAGGGTAACTGGGTCCTCCGCTTCAGCCACCAATTTTCCTATCTCAATGTGAGCTACACAATGATTAACTCCAACTAAGGGAACATTTAGATAGGAAGCTAAGGCGCGAGCTGCAGTGGCACCCGTTCGAAGGCATGGCCCCAAACCTGGCCCTTGAGAAAAGGCGACAACACTAATTTCCTCGGGCTTAATTTTTGCCTTTTGAAGGGCTTTCGATAAAACTTTTCCTGCAACCTCGGTGTGATGTCTAGATGCTTCTCGAGGATGGATACCCCCATCGGGGTTTATGTAGGCGCTAATTATGTTTGCAAGAACCCTTCCTTTAAGAGAAATAATCCCAACGCTGAAGTCGTCTGCTGTGCTTTCGATGCCTAAGCAATAGGTACTATCTGAACAGCCCATTCACATACTTCCATTTCAAAATATTGACCGTGTTTTAGCTTATATGAAATACTATTAAGTCTGACACACACATTTTTATGTTTTGAAATCCCATTTATTAGTAAGAACACATCAAGGACTCAGGATACGTATGCCTAGACGAAATGACATGGAACACAAAGCCCTACAGTTCATTGTAACTACGGGAAATGATGGCGTGCTTCAGTCTGAACTATGGCGAAAACTTGACGCTACTAGCCGAGAAGGCTCGCGAATATCTCTGAAACTCGAGAAGAAAGGTTTGATTCGCCGTGAACGGGAACTTTGCGATGGGAGATGGACATATCGACTCTATCCCAAAAGGCAACCTCCATCCATAAACTCTATAATCGACTGCCCCTGCTTGATGTGTCCAGAGGATTCTCGGTGCGGAGCTTGGAGCACCATATCACCGAACGACTGCAGAAAACTCACTAACTGGATCCTAGGGATTAGAGAGAAAGAAATGAATCCCTCAGGTGACAGTTAATCTTGCCAAAAGCGTGGATAAAAGAACGAAAGAGAGAATATTATTATCGAAAAGCGAAGGAAGAAAAATACCGATCTAGAGCTGCTTATAAACTTCTTCAAGTAGCCAAAAAATATCAGTTCATAAAACCTGGCTATATAGTGGTTGATATAGGAGCTGCGCCTGGAGGGTGGTCACAGGTTTCTCGGAAATTGGTTGGAGAAGAAGGCTTCATTCTAGGAGTCGACCTAAAGCACATTCAGCCCTTTGACTTACCTAATGTTTACACGATTGTTGGCGACATAACTGATCCCCAAACAGTCTTAGAAATCAAGGAAGTTTTACCTTATCCAGCGGATGTGGTGATTTCAGATGTTTCACCGAACATTTCTGGAATTTGGGAACTTGACCATAGCCGTCAAATTGACCTCGCCAGAAAATCTTTACAGATTGCCATTTGCACTCTCAAGCCAAAGGGAAGTTTCTTCACAAAAGTCTTCCAAGGTGATATGCTTAACGATTTCTTGAAGAAAGTGAAACAGCATTTCATTTTTGTCAAGTTAATTAAACCAAAGGCCAGTAGAACAAGAAGCGCAGAATTATACATTCTAGCGCTGGATTTTGTGAAGAAATAATGATAAAAAAGGACCCTTTAGAAGTCATACTAATGCAATTGCAAATTTTTCAGTTAGAGAGGCTCATCATCTTTGCTCAGAGTAACTCTGAATCATCACTTGACATTAATAAGAAAATGGAATCATAAAAGTCTTTTGAGGAAAACCTTCGTTTAGTTGTAGGTAACTTTTTAACAGTGAAAAATAAATTTCTCCAGAGCCACGTAAGTTCCGGTGAAGCTATAATGAAAATCGTTGCAGCAGATTCTGGTGCCGCCCTCTTAAACGATCGCTTTGAACCTAAACTCATTGTTGCCACAGTTGCAGGGTTGGTGGAACCTCCTTATAGGAAGACCAGTCTTTGCTTGGCTAAGCCCGTTTTTGCCGACGTGGAAGATGGTCACATTTTGATAACTCGTGAACTTGAGATGTGTCAGAACCTTTTAAAAGAAATTAAGGCAGATGTTGTTCATTTAGATATGTCACTTGGCGGACTCGCTCTAGAAGAACTCTCAGTGGTAGGACTCTCTAAAATGAGGGTTTCACGTAAGGCACGACAGCATATATTGAAGATTTTACCAAGATTAAGGAAAATTGCTTCTGACATTAAACGTGTTTATGGGATTGAAGTCTTGGCAATGGGAAAAGAAAGCGTTCCTGTGAGAATTGCGGAGCTATCTTGTGGCGCTTATGGTGTTCTATACGCAGTAGAAAAAGCGGTTAGGGAGAGAGTTAATTTAAAGCTTGGATTACCAGCACAATGTAGTGTAGATGTTTCAGAAGGCGGTGTTTCATTGAAATCCCTGACACCTGCGGAACATGATCTCATAAGTTTTGCTGAGGACTCCGAGAAGATTTTGGAGAAAGTTAACGTGTTAGAAATACTTAATCCTCGTGCCCGTGGTTTCCGAGCATTGGAAATCAATCCCAGAGTTTAGAATCTATTGTAAGACTTAATCATCGTTTTACCTTTTTTATTTCAAGACTTATGTCTAGGGCTTTTGGGCTGTCGGTTATTTCACCCAGGCTGACAACGTCGATTCCTGTCGCAACGTATTCGAGAATGTTCTGTTCATTTATTCCTCCACTGGCTTCGATCAAAACTTTGTCGCGAAGCCTGTTCTTCTTGAGCATTAACATTGTCTCTCTTATCTCTTTAGAAGAAAAATTGTCGAGCATAACTATGTCTGCCCCTGATTTTGTTGCTTCTAAAGCCTCTTTAGCTTTAGAAACTTCGATTTCAATTTTTTTAGAAAATGAAACTGTTTCTCGAACTTGTTTTACGGCCTTCTGGATATTTCCGACAATTGCTAAGTGATTGTCTTTTATGAGAACAAGATCATCAAGGTGAAGGCGATGGGTGTCTCCACCTCCAAGCATCACCGCTTTCTTGTCAAAGTACGAAAGCCCTGGCGCCACTTTTCTGGTGCAGGCTACTCGGGTTTTGAAGCCAGCGCCCCTAACTTTTTCAATCAGTCGATAGGTTTTGGTGGCTATGCCACTCATTCTTGTAAGGATGTTGAGAAGGAGTCTTTCTATGGAAAGTAGGGTTCTGGCATCTCCTGTAATTTTTAAGATGACCGTTTTTTCTTTGACCCTTGATCCGTCGCGTATGGGGGCTTCAACCTGGAAGTCTTGGCTCTCTAGGAACATTGTGGCTTCTTTTATTCCTGCTATTATTCCCTCTTCTTTTGCAACTATCTCGCCTTCAACAATAGTTTCATCTGGTATGAGAAGAGAAGTTGTTATGTCGCCTTGTCCGAGATCTTCTTCTAAAAAACGCCGAATTTTTTCTTCTAAAGTTTTCTTTGGAAGGAACATTGTAATTCTCCTAAATCATATAACCTATTCTTTTTCAAGTTTCTTTGATTTTATTTCACCTTTTGGTGTAGTCTCTTCAAAGATTATAGCTTGGAACTTGTAGATTTTTGTTTCTTTAAGAACCCAGCAATCAGGCGATAAACCGGCTTTCACACAGCATTGGCAAAGAAACTCTTCTTCGTTCCAGTTCCATTCAATAGGCACTTGAGGAAGAAGTAAACCCTTGTAGTAACCCCTTTCAACAATCAAACCGTCCTTTCCCACTTCAATTTTGGAAGGGTACTCAGTAGGCTTTTTTACTTTGATGAGTTGGGGAGGGGTAAGAACGCTTACCTCAAAAACTATGCTGCTGATTTCGTCATAAGAGACAGGTGGAAAACGGGGGTCCTGAGTCGCAGAATTGATAGATGAATTAATTACAGCTCGCACCAAAGGAAGAGTCGGATAGGGAAAACCAATGCACCCCCTTAATTCCTTTTTATTGCCTTTTATACTGTTTAAAGTAATAAAAACTCCATAACGATCCATAAACTTTGACGAGGCATCTTTAGGAGCTGACATCACGTTTCCATTTTCAAGATACTGCTCAACAGCCTTTCGCGCAAGGCTTACAAGAAATTGTCCATCTTTAAGCGTCAACTGAAATGACACGTTTATTCATCTCGAGTAGTGGCACTGTAAACCTGGTTCTAGTAAAGCTCTAAGTCTGCCTTATTATTTTATCTAAAAGTTTCAATTGCACGTAAAACTCGTTGCATATTTGAAATATCTGGATGCGGAAATCGGAAATGGTTAAACGCTTAGAACTTAGTGGATTCTTCTTTGAGCCCTTCGTTTGTGATTATGAGAAAGTCTACGCCGTCGCCACTCATTACGTCTCGGCTTATCGCAGACTTTATGGCTCGGACTACAAGTTGCTTCGCCTCTTTCATACTCATGTTTTCTTTGTATCCTTCTTCTAAGACTCCAACGGCGATTTCTGCTCCAGAACCCACGGCAGCATATTTGTCAGGCAAAACGGATCCAAGCATGTCCAATACATAAATTGATGCTCCTTCCTCATCCATTCCACCCACAATGGTTTGAGTAATCAATGGGAACAGTCGCCTGCTGAAAAGAAGAGTTGACATGAGCTTTGCGGCAGACTTTACAGGAAGCATTCTCCCGGCATCAAGCCTAAACAAGTTGGCGTAGGCTTCAACTTCTCTCACCAAAATCTGCATGTCAGAAACCAATCCTGCACATGCCGCTCCGATTTTTTCTGTAATTTTGAAAACTTTTTTGCCGACACGGCTAACGACCAAATAGCCGTAGGAAACTCTCTTTTCAGAGGCTAAGATGACACCGTCAGAGCAAACAACGCCTAGTGTTGTGGCGCCTGGAACGTAGAGATATTTGGGTTGCTGTTGTTCATACACTATTGTTCCCTCAGGTTCATGCACTATTATGCCGACTGACTATTAAGTTTAATCATAAAACATTTTCCTTAATGGTTAAACTTTTTGGCTATTTGCGTTTTCGAAAAAATCTTAGCTCCATCCATAGCTGTCACAAATTCAAAGCCAGATTCCACTAATTCCTTTGCACGCGCATTTAGCAACTCGACATGTAAACTAATCTTCTTCATCAAAGTTTACTAGATGAGTGTATTTAATGGTGTTTTAACTTTTTTGTGACCTAATAGGTTTTTGACATACAGTATGTCTTTGGTACGATGATACTCTATTGTTGCTTCTAGTGCCGGCGCGCGTGTAGTGCGCCCGCGATCATTGCCGCAAACGCTAAAATGATGAGTACAACTATGGAAGTCCACGGTTCTGTTAACGAGCCACTAGATGACTCTGCCGAGTCATGTGCGCTTATTGTCTCGAGTTGGCCCCCATCGGCTGCAGACTTTGGGGATGCGTATGGCCATTCGTCTGTGCCTGTGTCTGTATCTGGCTTTTTACTAGACTCAGTAGGATCGATGTCTACATCATTATGCATCATTGTATTGTTTGTGATGGTGTTGCCACTGCAAGAGTAGGTTAGACTGATTCCATAATGATTGTTTAAGATAGTGTTGCCGTTGATTAGGTTATTGTGAGAATCTTCGACAAGGATGCCTGCCCCACCGAATGAGGTATCTCTTACTGTATTGCCACTAATCACGGTGTACTTGACGTCATGAAGGTAAATGCCAACGAGTCCATTTTGTATCGTGAGATTGCTGATGTGAACGTTGTTAGCTGTTACACCGATAACTTCATTGTTTCCGCCGCCGTCAATAATAGTATTGTTCGCTTGTCCAGTCAATGTCACCGACTTGTCTATGGTTAAACATTCGTAGTACGTTCCCCTTAATACGACTATCACGTCTCCCAAGCTTGCCACATCTATCGCATCTTGTATTTTCAGATAGTGGAACGGCACCTGAATCACATAAGATACGACTACTCTTGCTGATTTTTCGTTGTTTGTTATATCGTTTTCTTCGGGTAATAGTGAAACACATGCAGTTACATTGTAAGTCGCCTCCATTAATGGAGGCGTCCATAGATAACTAAGACTGTAGGAAAGACCTCCTTGCATATATCTGATGACTTCAAAGCTAGTTATGTTGCCGTCTATTAGAAGCCGCAACTCCACATCGGTTTCAGTACTCTGTCCACTGTTCAAAACTGTCGCTTTCAACAACGCTGAATCTCCTGGTAAAAGATGATTTGGAGCATCTAGAAAGACGACAATATCACGTTTAGGTGGTCTGAACCTAACGTGTCCACTCTTGGATACGTGAGGAATTTTTTCTACGTTAGAATTGGCGCGCACGCGCGCGAGTTTGGTGCCAGGCTCCCATGCACAACTCGCATTAGGAACTCCGAGGTCAATTTCGCAGTCTCCTGTGCCTATGACATTGAATGTGATCGTCACCAGCGTTCCACTACCACTAGTTGGCGCCGCAGGACGATAAGAACAGTCACACACCCACACGTGGCCTTCTTTATTTTTCATCCAGGGCCAAGTAGGTTTGTTGAGGAAAGGTTGGATGACAACCTCAGTTACTTTTAGGATTGTGGAGTTATAGCTCAGCGCAAACTCGTAACCGTAGAGGTCTGTGACGTTGGCGATGCTCACGTTGATCGAGAAAGTTTGACCCAATGACACGTAGCTTACTGGCGGATCCACGTAAACCACGGTAGTATCTTCCGCCTTTCCTTCCTTTATTTCCATTACAAACATAAGAGACAGTGATAACACAAAAATGAAAAACGTACAAACGCCCGCGCGCCTCATTTCAACTCCCCCTCCTTACCAGTTTCAATTATATCTTTGTATGTAGGAGATATTTAAGCCTGTTCAACAACAAATCACCCCGAAGAGTTAATCGCCAGTAGAACAACATACGAAAAAATGGGGAGGTTTGCGGGGGACATTTCCACTATAAGCAGATCAGGTTTAATCATAAAATCTTTCCATTAAAGTTAAACTTTATTTCCGTTTTCGCGCACCTACCCTTCACTCTTTTGTGTTTGCTGTACAATATGAGTATCTAGATGACAGACAAAGCATTTTTTAACATCAATTGATGGATCTGAGCGTTTACATAGTTCGCACATCAACCTTTTTCTTCGGATGATCCCGCAGACTACGCAAAACTTTGCTGCAAGTTCGTATTTAGAGATATGCCCATCAGCAAGTGAGACAACAATCTCATTGAGCGTCGGCTGAATTTCTTCTACATCTTCAATTTTAAGGACGATACCTCTAACATGTCGAGTATACTTACTCACAGCTGTTTGAGTGACCCCTAAAAGCAATGCGACGTCCTTTTGCTTCAATCCATACGACTGTGTCAATTCTCTCGCTATTGCAGATCTAATGGCTGGAATCAGCGATCTTACTGCAACTTCACATGGTAGCAACACGTTTGCTTCACCGACTACAGTATTTGTATCGAAATGTATTTAAGCATGACGTATGTCATATATAATATGACGTATGTCATAAAGAGGCTTTAAAATATGAAACATTTGCTCTCCCTTTCTTCTCCTTTCTCTTTCTCAGCAAGGTCAAAAGTGTTGATCCAACACCGCCTCTTTATGACACATGTCATTTGGGGAGCTCAACATGATTCTTGAAATAGCCTCTAGACAATGGTTATCCAGAATATTGAACAATAGTGCAGAGTTGGTCAAGATTATCAAAGAGGCAGATGACATTTGCCAATACTGTGAGACCACTTCTCCCATGATTTGCATTGAACGATGTGAAATATGGAAAGCGAAAAATGAATTATTCGAAATAAATGGAATGCTACGTGCAGACGATTATATCCACGACTTGCTTAACGCTGTGAAAAACAATAGACGACAGAAAGTCATTGAGGCCCTTTCTGAACACCCTCGTAGCATAAAAGGATTACAAGAATACTTGAAAAGCAAAGGATATTATCACAGTCAACAAACCATCACAGACGCGTATGTTGAACCTCTTGTGAAAACGGGTCTTGTCAGAAAAGAGGGCAACAGACATAAGTTAACATTGTATGGTCGGAAATTCCTCGACATACTAAACAAATTCGATGTGGAAAATCCATTGCCGTCTCATTCGCATTGCTATGAAGAGAAATTGTTGAAAAAGTTGAAGGATGGACCGAAATTTCACGCGGACCTTGCTAATTCATCGGTGACTCCAAAAAGTTTGTCGAGGTCTCTAAGGAGATTGATAGAAAATGGACTCGCGACTAAGAGCAAAACTCCAGACTACGTTTTCTATTTCAGAACCAAGAAAGTACCGAAGAGAGCGTTCTCCCCAACCGAGAAGAAGATCTATGAGATCATTCCAGATGTTGGCATATCTGCCCGTGAACTTTCTAAGGAAATTGGCATAAACCTTAGAAGAACCTACAAATACTTACGAAGACTAAGGAAGAGGCGACTCGTCTTTACTCGAAAGAAGCCCAGAACCTACGAATTGACTGCCTCTGGAATGGAACTCACTAACTTCCTAGAAGAAACAGCAAAGCTTGTCTCGGATACAGCGAGGGCTTCAACTTTTCTACTTGAACAGTCTAATCGGATTATTGATGCACCTGCGCCTTTGCGTAGAGAATCCTTTTCTGAACCCACTTCCACAATCCAATTTATAGAGTCATGAAGAACTCTAGTGTATCTGTCAGCTGAGTCTCTCTAGATAGCCAAGCCTACCTGTCCGACTGACTACTATCACTTAAGCTCATTGCAATAGGTTCATATCTTTTTAGCAAACGTGCACATACATCAAGTACATTTGCCTGTTCATTAGTCTATGTATGGCAATCGCAAAGGAGTGCTCTTTTCGGCACATTCCCGATGTTTTTTGACTGCGAATTCTATTCCTTGACGCAGATAATCCTTTGTCAGCATACCTACAATGTCTTGAACAGGTCGTCCTTGACAGAAGAACTTCAAAGTAGGGGTACTCATTATGCCGTATTTGGCAACAAGCTCTTGGTTTTCTGGGTTTTCCAAGACATTAAATTTGGCAAATTTCAACTTGCTCACATACTCTTTAGATAGTTCAACATAAACCGGCTCAAGGATCCTGCAATAGGGACATTGTGGATGCCAAAACTCAACCACAACTAACTCCTTTGATTCCAGAACCTCCTCTTTCCAGTTTGCGGCATTTGTTTTCACTACATCTTTGGACATTCTCCATCATCTTAGTTTCGTATACTTGATAGACTTTAAGTAATTTACGCGCGCAGAGAGAGGGACTTGCTAGAGAAAAGTCTCCAAAGACTGACTATTAGATTTAGTCATAAAATTTTAAATCTTCTGTGGACACTTGTTGTATGCCTAATTGCGAAAAGAAATTCAATTATGAGGAAACTTACATGATACATATTGTACACAAAAATATTGATGGAATATGGTATGGAGCCGTTTTGGACACAGAGAAAGTTTTAGCGACAACCTTTGCACAAAATGAAACAGAAGTTCTGAAGAATCTTCTAAAAAGTTTGCCATACGAGGCACCGTTCCAAGTTAATGAAAAATTGAGCATTTTATCTGAAAAGTTGCTAGAAACTCTGAAAAGGATTTATGACGGAGAAGATGTTTCCTTCAGTTTTGAAATGTCAATGAATTACTTGTCAAGTTATACCCAGAAAGTTCTCAAATGTGTGTCCTCGGTTCCTGTTGGATATTTTACAACGTACGGTGCTGTGGCCAAAGCTTGTGGTGGAAGTGCGAGAGCTGTAGGACAGATTATGTCCAAGAACCCGTTTCCTCCATTAATTCCCTGTCATCGAGTAGTACGCGCAGATTTCAGCGTTGGTGGATACGGCGGAGGAAAAGAGGTTAAGTGGGAGATGTTACAGAGAGAAGACAGAGAGTACACCGAGATTAAAAGGATAGAAATAGGCGACGGAATTTTGTCAGTGTTTCCCATTAAGCGTCTTCGGAAAATTCGAAATTAGGCAAAGATTAAGTTCAGTGGGGTGCGCCAATTACTCTTAGAGAGGAGAAATATGGCATGGTAAGACGCGGGCTTTTTGTAGGAAGATTTCAGCCTTTTCACAAAGGTCATTTAAAAGCTATGAAAGACATTCTGGAGAAAGTTGATGAACTTGTAATTGTGGTTGGTAGTTCTCAGTATAGCCATACAATGGACAACCCGTTTACCATAGGCGAACGTGTTGTGATGATTAGACGGGCGCTTACAGGAGAAGGCGTTGTTTCATCACGGTATTGGATTATCCCCGTGCCAGACATGCATATACATATGATATGGGTTGCGGAAGTCATTGGCTATGCCCCAAAATTTGACACCGTCTACACAAACGAACCACTCACACGCCGACTTTTCATTGAAAAGGGTTTCAAGGTAAAACCAGTACCCTTCCACCAGCGAGAAAAATACTCCTCCACTGAGATAAGAGAAAGAATGCTAAGTAAGAAGAATTGGGAGGAGCTTGTCCCAGAGACTGTAGCACAGTTTATTAAGGAAATCGACGGTGTAGAGAGGTTGCGCGACTTAGCAAAGACCGACGAAATCCCAAGGACAAGCAATTAGGGCTTTACTTAAATCCTCTAAAACCTTTCTTCTCAGTTTTTGTGCATGCATACTTTTGGTTAATGTCACCACTGGGTTCAACAAAAATACATGCCTAAAGTGTCTCCTACTTTTAAATTGAGCCCTTTAGAAGCGTCCCCTTGATTTATGGATATTTCAAGAAAATCGTGGCTGCCAACAATTACAAGTGGCGTTCTTACGGGAACGTCACCATAGGCCGAACAAAATCTCATATCAAATGT
>Ga0209635_10001058_pt1 | contig 20090 bp, 10 predicted proteins | sample DeeMarSWOR230_32_FD_187463 | JGI IMG/M metagenome (GOLD analysis project Ga0209635, IMG submission 187463) | Marine sediment microbial communities from White Oak River estuary, North Carolina - WOR-2-30_32 (SPAdes) (version 2) | ecosystem: Environmental > Aquatic > Marine > Intertidal zone >...
AACCCTTCGTCACTTGGTGTCTCACACGTCAGGCATTGCGTTTGAAGCCCCAGTCGGCAACGGCAGGGAGCCATCTTATGGTTCATTCGAAGAACATGTTCTGAGCATCTCAGATACATGGCTGCGGCACAAAGTAGGCGAAAGATACAGCTATTCCGGCCTGGGGTATGATCTGGTGGCGTATATATTGCAGGTCCAATCAGGCCAACCGTTTGCCAAATACTTAGAGGACAAGATTTTTACTCCCTTAAATATGGCCAACTGTTCGGCAGATCCTGAGTTCATCAGAAACCATCCCAACCGGGCTGTGGGCCACATGCCCTACGTCAAGCAAATGCCCCTGGTGGTGGATATACCTGCGGGTGGAGCCGGCAGTGTGTATGCTGATGCCAGGGGAATGGCGAAATTCGTGCAGTTTTTTCTCAATGGAGGCAAGGTGGCCGACCAGATAGTTCTTGATGAAAGCCTCATTACAGGCATGTTTCCCCCATCGATACGTAACAAGGCATATGGATTGGGAGTCCAGAGTTTCCCAAATTTTAAACAATACGTATTAGGTCATGGTGGCGGAGGGTTTGGTTTTGGGGCAGGTATGCAGTGGGCTCCTGAATATGAGATTGGTGCTGTGCTTTTGATTAATCTTGACCAATATGCACGTTTTCCTGGTGATATCTTTTCTGACCTGATCAAGGAGAATCTCGTTCAGAAAAACGAATCATTCGAGATCCCATCCGGCGAATATCAGGCCTGGCAACCACCTGATCCCAACACCTTCACACCATTCAGACCAGAATGGAAAAAGTATATCGGCACCTATAAATATATTATGAGCGGCTGGAAGTTTAACATCTCTTCCAGGATCGCACTTGCTCTGGGCTTAACGAATAAGAGCCTTCATGTAAAGGTATATGAGAAAGATGGATACCTTTATGTCGACAGCATCGTATTTCACGACGACGATGGTGGCCGACTGGATGAGCATCTGCCGGGCCTGTTTTTTACGCCCACCGGTAAGTGTCTTGATCTTCGTGGTCCCAAGCTTGCTTGGCAAAACTATAGGATAAAGAAAGTTGATAATGATAATGATGGGAATTTTGACATGAACTTTGGACGATAGGGGGCATTTGGAGTCAAAGCTAGATTAGTAATTGAAGAAAACTAGGGACCGCCATTCGTGATTGTCCCTATTAGTCCCCAAAATCTGAGACAATGCCAATGCCTGAGCAATGACATTTTACAGTGGTTTCGTTCGTATCAGGGTGCCGAGCGTCTACTTATTAACCGAATGAATCCTATTTTGTATACCCGAAGGTGCTGTTTCGGTGTGTAATAGGATGAAGACTGATCATTCTTCATGTGAACGTGCACGATGATAGAAGATAAGCTGCTTATTCTCAGATTCAAACAGGGCCGTCATGAAGCCTTGAGGCAGATATACGACAAGTACAAGGTCGAACTGCTCAGGCTCGCTGTGGTGCTCATCGGCGATTCAAATACGGCTGAGGACATAGTCCACGATGTGTTTGTCAAATTCGCCCGGTCGGCCGACCGTATAAGACTGACCGGCAGCCTTAGGAACTATCTGATTACGAGCGTGATTAATCGCGTGCGAAATCACCTGCGTGATAGCAATAGGCATCGCCAGACCGGTCTCGACGGGGCAGAGCTGCTTGTTTCATACGAACGAGGCCCCCGGCAATGGGCGGTCCTCGACGAGCAGTTGGCGCTGCTGAGCAAGGCTTTGCAGGAACTGCCGTACGAACAGCGCGAAGTGATTTGCCTTCGGATGGAAACGGACATGACGTTCCGTCAGATTGCAGCACGGCAGAGTGAGTCCGTCAACACGGTCAAAGGCCGATATCGGTATGGTATGATAAAACTGCGGTCATTGCTTAATAGCGAGGTGGAAAAATGAAACCCGCAGATGAGATAAGACGATTCTTCAAGAACGCTGAGCTTGGCATCGATCCGGATGCCGACGAAAAGGTATTCAAAGACGTGTTCGGCGCTCACAAAGAAACTACAGAAAACGTACCGGCTATGCCGGAGATATGGAGAATAATCATGAGAAGTAGAAAAGCACAGTTTACCGCTGCAGCAATGGTGGTGCTGATAACGTACTTGTGTCTGCAGATACCCAAAAGCCTTGTGGCCCCGGCGTATGCTTTGGATGACACCATCGAGGCATACAACTCGATTCGCTACCTTCACGTCAAGTCATTTTGGATGGTCGCTGTTGAGAAATGCGACTTAGAGTCCTGGGTAGAGTATGATGAAGATGGAAAACCCGCGCGATTCAGGAGTCAGGCCAGCTGGTTCTCAACCGATAAACGATTAGGGCCGGCTACCTTTGTACAAGACGGCGATGGGTCACATACCTGGCTGCCGAACCTCAACTTCTGTTTTAGAAGATCAGGTGAATCAGTTCTTACGGGTGCGTTGCTGCAATACACGCGATCTGACGTTGACCCAAAGCTGGTATGCGAGAAGTTGCGCCAGCAGGCCAGAGACGGCGAGATAATATTGGATGTAAATGAGCCGAAACAAAAGAATGAGCCTATTGTTCTCGTCGTGACTTATCCTGCTGAAAGTCGGTCTGCCAATTGGAAGAAGGTGCTATACATCGACCAGGCGACCAGATTGGTTAAGAAAGAAGAGAAATTTGAGAAACGTGGTGGGCAGTTTCAACTCGAACGGACGACTGAGTTTCTCGATTACAACCAAAAGATCGCTCCGGAGATGTTCAGTCTTGACAAGGAGCTGCCGGAGAATGTGATTTGGATAGACCTATCTGAAGAAGTTGGATTGGTTCAGGGTGATATGACTGACGAGGAAATTGCCAAAGAAGTAATTTCACAGGTTCTGCAGGCATTTATCGCCAGGGATTTTAACAAGGCTGGACAACTGTTTTGGGGTGTACCCGGCTTTTTTATCGAAAAACTGTTAGGTGTAAATGTGCTCAAAAAAATTATCTCAGTTGGGCCGGTATACCGCGATCCTGACCCCGATTTGAATCTAATGATGTGCTCGTGCAAACTCATCCTCGAGATTGGCGGACAATACTACGAAACTGATATGAAGATGTATGCAGTACCTGTTTCCGGTCAACCAGGAAGATGGATGATCTGCAGAATGTTTGGTAACTCGAAACCTGCTTCAGGTGAAATGATCCCGGTAGAATAACCTTATCAGAAAACCGAATGGGTCTGGATGAATAGACTTCAAGAGCACGTGATAGACATTGTTTGCCGATTCGAGCCGGGCTTACCACCCGGTTCTTTTGTTGGCTCATATTCTGACCTCTGCCGGCCTTTGTAAAAGCCAGTAAACCGGTAAACGTCGCCAATGAGAATGAGGGACTGTCAGAATTTTCACCCTATTGCTCAAGGATGAATGGATCAAGTGGGTCCTTGCCGATGCGCAGGATCGCGCGGATCGAGTAGTGACTCGTGTCCATGTGTCGCTCGAATCCATCCTTGACGAAACTCTAACGGGAAAATGTGGATCAGTAATTCAGAGGGATGGAGGTGTGGACGTAACTAGTGATATGTGCTAACATGTCGCTCCGCTCGGACCCCTCAAAGCTATCGCTTTTCGGGTAAGACAGTTGTTCGTTTGCCAGGGCCGGCAGTGGTTAGAGACTTAAGGGTCTGCGTGTAAACAAACGCTTCATTGATCGCTCAGATGGGGATTTGAGATGTGAAATGGAATAGCGCTTTATTCGCAGGCCCTTAGGCCGCGTAGGGCACAAAAATATGGCTGTGTCCTACGCAAAAATTGGAATGAAGACAAAAGCGTTTGATTATGCAGTTGCCTTTGCACTGAAGGAGAAAAGCAACCAAATGAGATCTATTGAGAATATCCAGAAGACTCTTGACGCAAAGACACGTCGATGGTGGTTCTTTGTAGGAATGCTTATTCTGCAATGTGTAGCTGTTCCGTATGCCTCAAAGAATTTTGCTTTCAATGAGTATGGAAACATCATTCGTCATGTTTTGAGCTATGGTCTTTGGTTTTCATTCAAGCCTGTATTTCCTGTTTTCCAGGTGGCTGCCATAATGTTTGTCGTAATGCTTTTGATTTTTCGAAACAAAGTTGGCCGCACTTTTTCCCTGTACGCAGGAATTTGCTATATTCTTTTTAACATCACTCAAAGCATCGCTATTAATTCACCAAAATACGGCGTGTGTATTGCCACGGTCAACATTGTCATGTTTGGACTTGTAGCAGGAACCTGGATATGGGAAGCAATAGCGGGGAAAAACGACTTCTCCAAGCATGATCGGAGTTTCTGGAAATACCTGGTTATTCCGCCGGCTGTTGTTGCCTTTTGGTCGCCAATCAGTATGATTACGGGAAAACCGGATTTCAATCCCGCATATTTCCTGACTTCAGGTTCTGCGCTTACTTTCTGTCTAATGACACCTGTTTTTATGGCAGTGCTGATCTTCTTCTATCCCCGGGTCAATATGCTGACACTCCGCATGACAGGCGTTGTAGGGATAATCATTGGGCTATACAACGTGGTTCCGAAGCTGATACTGGGATTGTATAGCAGCCGTTGGGATGGAATCCTGCATTTGCCGCTGCTGGTTCTATCCGCGATGGGGCTGGTTCTTTCCATGAAGAAACAGACAAATAATTATTGAAGAGACACTTAATAGTCAAGTTTCGCACTTTTTTGAAATGTAAACATAGGTAAAATGGCCTGTGGTTCGCTTTTACGTTTTTTTGTCGCTTTCGAGGTTTTCTCCGCAAGTGGCATTAATTCATACAAGCTTCTCAGATGCCATTTTACCCAATTTAACGGCTGCAAAAACTGCGAAAGTTAAGTTAATAGGATACCATAAAATTCCTTGCCCTTGAGCCTTATTATGGCGGCCGCCATAGCCTCAGACGCGCACCAGCGCAGCGATTGCGGCCTTGATATGTCCCAAAATGCCCCCAATTTCGTCCGTCGGCGCCTACAACTTGGCTACAACCGCACAACCCCTTATCTGCCAATTTTGTGAAAATAGCCATCTCATAAGTGCCGCAGCATAAGTGAGTTATAAGAAAGTGTAAAACTAGGCAACGTATTGCACTAAACGGCTGCGCCGTAGGTTCTTGCGTGGGTTCTTCCATGGATTCGTGGGGTGATTCCTTTTTCGTAGATGGTTTTCCATTGTCGTGAGTTGTTTTTATACTGCTGGCTATTGCTCGGCGACGTGCTGAGCATCTTTTGATGGTCACGTATTTTTAAGGAGCGAACAATGGCTAAACGTACAATCACTCAGAAGGGTACTGCCAATCCAAAGTCTGATTCAGTACCTGTCAACGCATTGAAATGTCGGTTTCTCACAGATATGGAACTGGCCGGCATGGCTCGTCCTTCCAGAAAGAGGTATCTCTATGTCGTTGAGCGTCTGATCAAGCACTACTGGTGTTGCCCGGCTGAACTTACAGAGCAGCAGGTCTGTGACTACATGCTTGAGCATCACCGTCAAGGCCCAGCCAAAGGTACGTTCAAGGCGACGCATTTTGGATTACGATTCTTTTTCCGGGAGACACTGGGCCGTGACTGGGACCTGTTCAAAAAAAAATGAAACCTTTGCGTCGGATGAGTTTGCCACATGCGCTTCCTCACGGAGACTGCATGCGAATCATCCATGCTGTCAGGCATCCTGTATATCGCAACTGTCTTCTTGTGATGTACAGTTGTGGGCTTCGACTCGGCGAAGCCGTCAGGATACAGGTCAGCCATATCGACAAGCCCACATCTATCCTGACGATCAGCGGCAAGTATAACCGCCAGCGGCTGGTACCCATTCCACCAACCACATTAAAGGCTCTCAGAGACCTATGGAAGACTCATAGACATAAGCAATACCTCTTCCCAAACCGTTATGGAAAAACCCACACGTCCGATTGTTCCGTGAGAGTTGCATTCAATGAGGCCTGTTTTTCGGCGGGAATCAGGGATGTGACTCCCCATGTTTTGCGGCATAGTTTCGCTACGCGATTATTAGAACAGGGTGTAGACATTCGCGTCGTGCAAATGTTGCTCGGACACGCCAGCATACGTTCAACAGAGGTATACACGCACCTGACCATGCCTATCCAATGCCAGGTCCGTAAGGCCGTCGAAAAGCTCATAACCAGCCCCATCTGAGAAGAACGGTTATGGGAATCGAACTGGCAGATATCATACGTCGGTTCGGGCCTGCATACCTGGAACGGTTTTCTGACCGTATGCCTCGTTCTCACAAAGAGGTTATCCGCGACGTCCAGCAATGCAGAACAGAGGCCAAGGGCGGACATATTTATCAGTGTGAAGGTTGCGGCAAAAAGGTATATGTCTATCATGCCTGCCGTAACCGGCACTGCCCGGCCTGTCACAGAGACCAGATCCATAAATGGCTCGAGCAACGCACCGCTGAATTGTTGCCGTGTGATTATTTTCATGTCACAGTGACGATCCCGGATACATTGCACCATGTCTTTCGCAGCAATCAAAAACGGATGTATGATCTGCTGATGAGGACCGCATCAGAGTCCCTGATACAGCTTGCAGACGACCCCACACGTCTGGGCGGCCGGGTAGGCATATTAGCTGTTCTGCAAACCTGGACGAACAATTTAGCTTATCATCCGCATGTCCACATGCTGGTCACAGGTGGCGGAGTCAATGAGGATGGCCAGTGGATCTCCTGTAAGAGGAAATATCTGGTTCCGGTCAAAGCCCTGTCAAAACTGATTCGTCGTAAGTTTAAGGCAAGGCTAAAAAAGAAACATAAGGATCTCTACCATCGTGTTAATCCGATGACCTGGTCAAAGAACTGGGTAGCTAACAGCCTGCACTACGGCCAGGGTGAGCATTTCGTATTAAACTACCTGGCTCGATACGTATTTCGCATTGCCATCACCAATAATCGGATTATCAGCATGGACCAGACACATGTGACCTTCCGCTACAAGGATCGTAAAGGCGGCAGGTGGGTGACATGCAGAATCGAAGGCGTCGAGTTTATTCGTCGATATTTGCAGCACGTGCTGCCCAAAGGCTTTCATAAGGTCCGCTACTATGGAATCTGGCATAAATCGAATGCCAACCACGTAAGCACATTAGCCGGCTCAATTATCTTGGCCGCCATACTATCAGGCCGACCCATAACCAACACAGAAAATGAAGAACCGCCTGTTACCGGTAGCAAATTGAAATGCCCACACTGCGGCAGTGACCAGCTGTTCTTGCTTGAAGAGTTGCCAAGACCACGTGCACGCAGCCCATGACCTGAGATACCCACCTGCACTGGATAACCTGCCAACATCTCTATCGATTCAAAACAATGAGCCGGTTCTAACGCAACCCAACGGGCCATCACTCTCGGTCTGCTCAAATATCCAATTTTAGCCACAAAAACAGAATCCTACCTCCATTTGCAGTCGGAATTCCCCATCAAATCGATGCCGCTCCCTCCAGATTCATCACTGTTTAATCAAAACAGGCCAAAAAACTCCTCACGTCGCCACCCCGCGTTTAGTGCAACAAGGTTTTCGAGACGGTAAAACGTCTCGAAAAGCCATTATTAAATTCAATGTACCTTTCCAGTTGAGGATTGGCTGATAAGTCGTAACGTGGATGCCTCAAAGAAAATTATTATAATAACAGGGATTTTAGTATTTGACTTTGAGCTGTTATAGGTGTCCTGTGCTCATGTTCCTGGCGGAGGTCATAAATGGTGGTGTGGTCGGAGCTCAAAACAAATAATTGGCCCGTGCCTGCCAACTATATCGCTGATAATTGTCCAAGTTACCCCAGATGCACCGCTCACGTCCGCAGCCAACTCGAAAATGGGTCATCAGCGAGATGCCACTAGTTTTTCCTTGGCCTGCCGTCAATGAAACCTTATAATGAGGCGGTAGAGGACTGTTCGTAGGCTGCGTCTGAAGACTCATTGAGTCCAGTTGTCTCGATCGAGTCAACGCTGCTGGATGCCCAATAATACTGCTGCTCAACGTTTCTCTGTGATAGGAGGTTGGCAAAAATGAAACTGAGAATATTGGCGATTGGAATGCCTCTCTTGATGCTGGGAGCGGCCTCAGCAGCCAACTGTGGTGGAGAAACACAATGCGGTTGCGGAGATACTCTGACAGAAAGCCACACAATGTCGTACGACCTGCTTTGCGGTGGCGATGGATTAATCATCGGCGCTAGTGATATTGTCCTTGATTGCGGCGGCCATAAAATCATCGGACCAGGGGGTCACAATGGAATTCATTTGGAAGGGTGGGTAGGCGTCACAATAAAGAACTGTATTATAAAGGGATTTGAGAACGGAATTTACCTCCGATGGTCCGACGGCAACACGCTAAGTAACAATACTGCGAGCACGAACAGCCAAAGCGGAATTGCCATCTATGAGTCCGGCGATAATATCATCCGTGACAATGAGCTAAGCTACAACCTTGACGGTCTGAAGATAATGTCAGGCGAGTACGGAAGTGGTAGGAGTATAACAGACAACAATATTGCTCATAACACGAACAACGGAATCCATCTGGAAGGCCAATATGAGACCTCAATTTCTGGGAACGAGGTAACGTCCAATGGACGGGGAATCCACCTTAGATGGTCATACGACAACACTCTATCAAACAACGAAATACGATCAAACACGTATGGAATCGACTCTACGGCTAATAGTGATAATGCCTTCAATTCAAATATAGTCTGCGATAATACGACGTATGACTTTTATTCTGATAATTGGGGAGAGTCAACAGGCTTTGACAATACGTGCGACAAACCAGATGGATGGAACGACGCAGAAATGACAGGATGCACCTATTCCTGCCTTGTGGATGGTGATGGTGACGGAATTGCCGACAGCGAAGATAATTGCCCGACTGTGCCAAACCCCGGTCAAACAGACATAGATGCGGACGGATTTGGAGATGTTTGCGATAACTGCAGGAATGTCAATAATCCAAGCCAAACAGACTCTGACAAAGACGGCATAGGAGACACCTGTGATTGCGGTGCTGATGGGTTCTGCACTGCGCAACAGCTTTGTCGATTGGTAGGGACGCCTGACCCTGATTGCTGTACTGATGCTGATGGAGATGGCTATAATACTGAGGGAGGAGCTTGCGGACCGGTAGATTGTAATGATGCTAATGTCAATATACACCCAGGGGCGCCAGAAATCTGCAATGGTGTAGATGATGATTGTGATAGTCTGGTAGATGAGGGATTTGACGCTGATGCCGATGGAATAGCCGACTGCTTTGACAACTGTCCTTTGGCCGCTAATCCGGCGCAAGAGGATTTGGATGGCGATGGTTTAGGAAATCTTTGTGATGATGATCTGGATGGAGATGGCATTGCTAACTCCGAGGATAACTGTCCATTCGCACCAAATGCAAATCAAACTGATTCAGATGTTGATGGCATGGGGGATGTTTGTGATCTCTGCCGAGATGACATTTATGACGATGAAGATGAAGATGGGCTATGCGGCGGCCTGGACAACTGCCCATCTGTTCACAATCCACTGCAAAAGGACAACGACCGCGATGGTTTGGGAGATGCCTGTGATCCTGATGATGACAACGATGGCATTCCAGATTCTAATGACAACTGTCCGTTTACTTATAACCCCGGACAAGAAGACTTGGATGGCGACGGTTCAGCAGATGCATGTGAAGATGATGATGACGATAACGATGGCATTCCGGATTCCAACGACAACTGCCCATTGGACTATAACCCGGATCAGACTGATTCTGATGATGATGGCATAGGAGACACCTGCGACCAATTTGATGTCACCATTACACCTGAAGACCCTGGGCCGACTGATAGAGTCTTGATAAAGGCAAAATATTTTGGTGCTGCGACTCCTCATATAAAACTCTACGTTAACAGAAAACTGGTAAAGGAGGCTGATGACGATGAGTGTGAGCATGAAGGCGGTCCTTATCCAGGTGGATTCGCCTATCGTGCTGAGTTTTGGTTTCGCTATTATGAGGTTTACAGAACCAGGGAATGGTTCAGGGTCAATCCAAGTACCGACTGGGATGATGATGGGATCGATAACACCACTGACAACTGCCCATTAGACTATAACCCAGATCAGAATGATACCGACGTAATATGTCTCCCACCTTTTTGCTATCCCTGCTCCGGTCCTTTTGGCTTGATGCAGTGCTGCGACAACGGAGTGTGTGCGTTTCGTCCAGATGGCGTGGGAGATGCCTGTGACAACTGTCGAAAGATATATAACCCCGACCAGTCCGATGCAGACGGTGATGAGGTGGGAGACCTTTGTGACAACTGCTGGGCCGCTCCGAATCCGACACAGCAAGATTCTGATTCGGATTGTCCCGCGATGCCTGCCTGCGGTACGTTTCCCTGGTTTGACTGCCCCGGCACACCTCTTCTTGAAGATCCTAAGTGTGGTGATGCCTGTGACAATTGTCCTTATGTCTATAACCCCGACCGGGCTGATCTAGATGGTGACGGCATAGGCGATGTCTGTGACCCTGACGATGACGATGATGGGGTGCTTGATATTCACGATAAATGCGACTTGATTCCAGACCCAGATAACAGGGATTGGGACCTCGATGGTGTAGGAGATGTTTGTGATAACTGTAGATACGAAGAAAATCAAGACCAGGCTGACATGGACGGAGATTGTTCTTCCTTCACGATGCCTTACACAGAAGACCCACGCTGTGGAAATGCATGTGATAATTGTCCATTTACTCCTAATCCAGACCAGAGAAATAGGGATGGTGACCGTATGGGAGATGCGTGTGATCCAGATGACGACAATGATGGAGTTGATGATGATGTTGATAACTGTCGTCTGATTCCAAACCCAGACCAGTTGGATACTGATGGTGATGGTGACGGAAACCTATGCGATCCTGACAATGACAACGACGGAATACTAGATGATGGAGACTCAAGTGGATCCGCAAGAGACAATAAGTGCACTGGAGGGGATACAAGCAATTGTGATGATAACTGCATAAACACTGTAAACCCAGGCCAGGAAGATACGGATGCAGATCTCGTAGGAGATGCGTGCGATAACTGCAAGACAATTCACAATCCGGAACAAGAGGATAATGATGACGATGGTCAGGGAGATGTATGCGATCCGGATGATGATAATGATGGCGTTGGCGATGGCACGGATAATTGCCAATTTGTGTCCAATCCTGGACAAGAAGATAATGATGAAACAGACTCCATCAACGCATACGGTCTCTTGGTACAGAACCCTCCGGACGGTGTGGGGGACCTATGTGATAATTGTCCCGACGTCCACAACCCAGATCAACAAGACTTGAATCAAGATGGAGTGGGAGATGCATGCTGCTCTGATGGTGCAAAGAACGGAAATGAAGTCGGCATTGATTGTGGTGGGCGTTGTAGCCAAAGTTGTTGCGGTAACGGTTGGTGGGACAGGGATCTTGGCGAAAGTGGGGTAGACTGCGGCGGTCCCTGTACTGGTGACTGCGACAAATGCACACGTGTAATAAGGAGGGGGTCTTCCCAAGGGAAGATTGACCTCGTCTTCGTGCCCGGTGGCACTTATAGAGGCAACATGAGCCTCTTCTTGGATCATGTCGAAGATAGGATTAACAGGTTGGCCACAGCACCACCTATAGATGAAGGAATTGAGAAGTTCAATTTCTACTACGTAACAGCAATAGGAGATGCCAGTGACGGCTGTGGTGGTGAAGCACCTGATCGGGTTGACAACAAGTGTTATTTTGCCGACGCTGTGGCAATCCTGCACCAGAATAGCTCAGTGTGGGATTGTACAAGTGGTAGTCAATTTACTGCACTCGACAGAGACATTTTCTTGCATGAAGCAGGGCACGGTGTTTTTGGATTAGAAGATGAGTATTGTGGTGACACTTATTATGAAGAAAAAGACAACCCGAGCCGTTCGAATATATGGGAGACTCGTCGAGCATGTGAGGACTATACTCATAATGATCCCTGTGACTGTTGGAGATTTTGTTCGGAATGCATAGGAGGATTCTTAGGAATTGGCGATCATTGTAGGTGGTTTAAGGCAGACCAGGGTATCAACACGCCCTTCGGCTGCAATCCACATGAAATAATGTGTGATACTCAAGGGCCCTTTGGAGCAGATTGTACACATCGTATTAGATGGGTACTTAGCAAGTATACGGCTCCTGATCTGCCCGCTTTTTTGGGTCCAGTGCGTATGAGAGGATTCCACAGTCCGGAACACCAGATAAAGATGATAGAGGTTCATCTAAACATAACAAACGATATAATTACCGAACTGGGAAGGAGGATTATTTATGGTTATCCGCCAGACCATCCGTCACTATGGAATCACTTGAATGTTAGCATTCTCTCAGCAGATGGTTCACTGTTGGAGAATTATAGTATTATAGATCCAAGAATTCAGTTCCCTCAGCAAGGGGCACCATACAACTGGTTCGAAGATGACAAAGACTTCTTTTTGAGATTCAAATTTTATGAGAATGTGAGAAGAGCGAAAGTAACGAATTCTAATACTGGCGAGACTATGATTGAAATTGACTTTGGTAAGGACCTTGTTGAATTCTGTAGTGCCATAGACTACAACGACATAGAATGCCGGTCACTAGACCTGGACAATGATGGGATAAAGGATTACGAGGATAACTGCCCCTTAACAGCAAATGCTGACCAGAACGACGCTGATGCGGATGGAACTGGAACCGTTTGCGATAACTGCCCAACTGTTCACAATCCTTCCCAGGCAGATTCAGACTTTGATGGTATAGGAAATGCGTGCGACAATTGTTGGCATATTCGGAATCGTGACCAATTAGACTCAGATACCAGCTGCCCTGCCCCGCCTTACAGCGAAGATCCTAAATGTGGAGATACCTGTGAATACTATTCCGATATAGTCAGTTTGTGGCCTGGAAATGGAAATGCACAAGATGTTATAGGTGCAAATCATGGGACACTATTGAACGGTGCGTCCTTCGCTGGCGGCAAAATTGGCCAAGCGTTCAGTTTTGACGGTGTTGATGACTTTGTGTCCGCCCCCGGGGCAAATATCAATGATTTGCAGCGGCTGACAATTGACACGTGGGTGAAGCTCAATTCGTTGCCAGATCCGGCCATGTGCTTTGTAGCGCTTAGAGGTGAGAAAGCCGGGTTAGGCTATAGAGTGCACGATACTTTCCTACAGCTTGAATTCTATATGAAAATCGGTGACCAGGTACGTCGCATTGTCGCAAAGCGTGTTCTGCACACTGGAGTCTTCTATCATGTTGCTGGAACTTATGATGGTAGTGTTATGCGGCTGTATTTGGACGGTACCGAGGTTGGCAGCCATACAGTAAGTGGGACAGTTGCTCGCGGAGATGGTGTTGAATTTAGTTCTGTCGACGAGCCTCTTGATGGCCTTCTTGACCAGGTCGGTGTCTACAGCAGGGCCCTTTCCGCGGCAGAAGTCCAATCAATCTTTGATGCTGGAACAGCCATTCGTGAGTGCATCTACGACCTTGAACAGGATGGTATTATACGGCCAGGTGATCTTTCGCTATTTGCCTGTTGCTGGCTGCATCCTGCTGTGGATTCCGGATGCGGCGGGGCAGTTCCTTGTAGCGATTGTGACTTTGACTGCGATGGCACTGTTGATCCAGGCGACCTTGCCTTCTTTGCGACCGCCTGGTCGAAAAACTGTAGCGATCCTTCAATTCTGTGGCCGACCTGCCACGCTGGGGCGATGGTATCTAGCTCGCTCGGCGCTCTGGTGTCAACGTATTTGGTGCCGGATGTTAAGGTTTGTTCTGTGACTCTGACATCGCCGTCCACTTCAGACACAACAGAGGCTCTGCCGGCATCAGTGTCGTCCCTGACGGCAGGCCAGGACTATTACGTTGAAATCTGGGCCAGCGATGCAGGCAGCACCAATACAGGTTTGACATCGGTATATGTCGATCTGGATCTCAATCCGTGCAGTGCAGTATCGATTCAGTCAGTTGCTCATGGTGGAATCTTCACGGCATTTGACTCAGGTACGATTGAGGCCTGTGGTATCGACGAACTGGGTGGTTCGTCCCTTGCTGCGGCTGGTATAGAGCCGCAGTGGGCGCGAGTAGCGATTGTACAGATACATGCGGAGGCATCCGGGCCTGTTGGTTGCTCTTTAGGCCAGAGCACCACTGGTGTTGCTGCGTTTGGTCGCGGGCTGATTCCGCCGCCCCAGATAGAGTTCGGCCCGTGCAGTGCCGGCGGATGCCTGCCCGATAGCTATTCGACGTACAACGACTGGTTAGCTTTGGGCAGTCCCGATTGTTGGTGCGCCCCGTATCAGTGCGATGGTGACGCTGATGGTGCCACACAAGGCTTTCAGAAATATCGAATAATGAACAATGATTTAGACATCGTCGCGGCTAACTGGAAGAAGAAGATCGATGATCCGACGCTCGATCCTTGTGCTGACGTCGACCACAAGCCGCAAGGCTCGCAGAAGTATCGTGTAATGAGCAACGATTTGAACATCGTTATTGTTAATTGGAAGAAGAAGGATTCAGACCTTGCCGGCGATTGTCCGAGACCTGAATAAGGAGGTTGGTCTCAACCGGGAAGACGTCACTATATGAAGGGGACAATGAGCTAGAGAAATCACCCGGCGATTCTGATATAGACGGCATCGTTCATACTAACAATGTTGATTATCGAGTTTAATCCACAGCAAGAATCCTCATGGATTAGCCAAGAGATAGATCATGCTCTCATTTGGAGATGAGGATATGGGACGCGATTGCGGCAGAAGCGAACAGGCCAAAGGCAGAAGACAATGGTTTTCAGTCCTTAGGTTTTGCCTTTTCCTTTCCTCTGGTTGTCTTCTATTCTGGCAGGTCGGCTGCCAGGGGCAGGCCAAGCTTACAGAGGGTGACGCTTTACAAAAGGGTGTCAAACTTGAAACCATAGACAAGTCCGAAGCCGAGTTGACAGCATCCAAGCCGTTGGTTGATCCAGAGAAAGATGAAGCCACCCCTGAGGCACCTATGGTTGCAGGACCTCGACCCGGCAAATCGGCGCCCAAGATAGAGTTTGACAAAGTTGTCCATGATTTCGGAGAAGTCGGGCCCGGGACAAAGAGGGTTGGCGAATTCAAGTTTACAAACACAGGAAGCGGCCTGTTGAGAATCACCAAGGTTGACAGGTGCTGTGGCTTCTCCACCAGATTATCCAAGAACGAGTATGTGCCCGGTGAAAGTGGAACCCTGATAGCCGAGTACCACTCGGGTCCACGAACTGGTACGATGATACGAAAGATAGTGGTACACAGCAACGATGAGGAAAGGCCAGACTTTGCACTGACCGTGAAAGCCAAGATCGTCGAAAGAGTTGCTTATGAGCCCAAGAGACTTAACCTCTCGCCCAAGGAGGCAAACGCTGGCTGCCCGAAAATCGCGCTTACCAGTCTTGACAACCAGCCTTTTTCAATAGTCGGGTTTAAGTCAACTGCCAATTGCATAACTGTTGACCATGACTCTTCATCTGAAGCCACAAAATTTGTGTGTCAGCCTACGGTCAATATGGAAAGATTACGAAGAGGCTTGAATGGTGTCGTTGAGATTAGGCTGACTCATCCGGAATGCGATAGAATTGCTATCCCCTTTACCACACTGACAGAATTTAAGATTAGCCCACCGCAAATTACCATTCTAAACGCAGAACCACAGAAGCCAGTAACGAGAAAAGTCTCGGTACTGAGCAATTACGGCGAGGATTTTGAGGTTGAGTCAGCATCCTCCAAGAATGACTTTGTGAAGGTTAAGAGTCAGCAGAAAACTCACAATGGCTATCAGTTCGAAGTGGAAATAACACCGCCTGTGCGTGAAGGCAAGCGGGAGTCCTTCGTAGATGTATTTTCGGTCAATATAAAGGCCGGCGAGAAACTGGCGGTTGTCTGTCGCGGGTTCTATCCAAAAAAGAAGACATATCTTGAGGTCCTAAATGAAGGGCAGAAAGCCTATATGGACTGGACAGAAAGCAACTTCGCGTCTCTGCTCAATCGCAACGAGTATGCAAGTCTTTCCAATTCCACCAAGCGAGAGCTGGAGCAAATGTGGACCAGTTTTCTGGAGGGGCCACGAAACCAGAAATACTATGATGCAATCAATTGTCTGGCAGCAATCGAAAGCAAGAGAGCTGTTAAGCCCCTGCTCAGGATTGCTACAGAACGCGGCGAGAAAGACAACCGTGCTCGATGGATGGCTGTCAGAGCATTAGGCATTATCTACGATGAGTCAGTTGTTCCGGAACTTATCCACCTCGTTTATCACTATCACCAGAACACTCGGTTCTGGGCTCAGATCTCACTGGTGAGACTCACTGGCGTCAACTTCGGCTACGACTGGCAACAGTGGGGAGAGTGGTGGAATAGGGAGAAAGGTAAGCCCCTGTTCTCAGTAGATAGAATAACATGGACGCAAAGAGCCGATTGGGCAGACGAAGACAACCAGAGAGAAAAGGACAGGGTGTTCCTTGACCGTCTCGAAGGAGACAGAAAAGATGGCCCGGCAACTTAGATCTCGTGGGGCTATACCGGCTGTTTTCGGAGTCTGTGTATAAGGGGTTATTCAAGCCCAAGAAATGAAATGGCGTTTGGTCTGATTGTGCATTTGAATATGAATGCCCAGAGGTCTCTTAAGAGAATGTTTGCCGGTGATTTTTCAATATCGGCGGCAAATGTACTCAGACACTCTGAGAGTTTGTCCAACTCGCTTGTTTGCCCGATGGGTATGGCTGAATTGCCACGTTGCTCAAGAGATTCAACTACATATTTGACGGTAAGTATCCCAATATCAGTCGCAGGCTGATATGCGGCATCCTTATGGTCATCCTTTGTGACCTCAGAGAGAATTCCTGATTCAACTAATTCAAAGAGTATTTGCCGTACCAGACGAATCGGTATTTCAAGTTCGTGTGAGATTCTACTAGCATCCCAAGGCTCCTTGCCTTTACAAAAGTTTTTTATCACAAGATGAGTCGTTAACAGCGAAAGCAACTTCTTAAAGGAATAGCTGGCGGATAAGCAATCCTGCTCAAATTCATAGGTCTCTACATTTTGATGGGCAAAGGAAAGTTCTGCGCCAAACAAAACAACCAGCCAGCTAACTTGAAGCCATAATAGAAACAGGGGCAAAGCGGCGAAACTACCGTAAATAGCTCCGTATTTAGCAACGCCGATTTGGAAGTTTATATAGAACCATTGCACAAGTTGAAAAATCGTCCCTGCAACGATTCCTGCCAGAAAGCCGGATTTCATTTTAACCTTGGTATTCGGCATAAAAATGAAAACAAACGTAAACATTATCCAAATAGTGCAATAAGGTAGTAGGCTCAATAGAAAGAAAATGAATGGCCCTAGGGCGTCAAAGATAGAGAATTTTTGAATTATGACTCGAACCTGACTGCTTATGACAACCGTGGCACTGCCAGCCATAACCATAAGAAATGGGCAGACTAACATCATAGAAAGGTAATCGCTGAATTTCCTACCAATGCTCCTTGATGTCTATACGCCCCATATGTCATTGAATGAGTTCTCAATATTGCTCAATACTTTTATGATTGTCCAGAAGAGAAAAGCTACTCCAACCCCAGCGATAAATCCCCCACTTGCATTTTCAAGAAGCGAATTGGCGAAATCTATAATTCTCTTAGCAACTTCTTCTTGACCCTGCATCTTCTTTAGAATCTCGGTTTCTACTCGCTTCTCAAGCCCAAAGCCCTTTGCTACTCCGAACATCATCGCAATTACAGGAACTACAGAAAGCAAAGAATAGAAAGTAAGAGCTGATGCCCTGAATTTACATTTATCTTCGTCAAACCCGCGGACGGCCAGAACGATAATCCTCAAGTGCCTAAGAAAAAACGATTTGGAGCGTGGGTAGTTTTTTAAGCGTATTCGCCAAATATCAGTTTTAAGAAAATTAATGACTCTCGCAAGCATAACAAGTCTTTCCTTAATATCAGGCGGATTAGTGTGTCAGAATCCAACATCACCGCAAAGTATACCTCTTTCATTGGGTAGTTCAAACCACAAGATTACTACTGAGGATAGATTGGAACAAATTATTTGACTCTGAGCTTCATAGGTGGCCGTCTCCAGTCGGTGACTGGCTGCAGCGAGACGAGTCGGTGCCGGGCAGGACAACCCTCTTTTCCACCGCTATAGCCAATCTAACCGGCCCCAGCAGACCCGACTCACGTAGTGGAACATCTCTCCAGGGTTTTCGCGGTGTACCAGAACCGGTAATGTTCGTCCGGCAACAGCGTTGCCCCTCAGACGATAGCGCATCCCCCACGAGGCGATTCGCCCAGGTATTTGCGACCTTGACTTCAAGTATGTTATTTTCCGGTTTGACTGCCTCGGTAATCTCTACTCGATAGGGAGGCTTCCAGACGATTCCTAACGATTTACCGTTGAGGAATACTTCGCCGATGCACCAGAGTCGGCCAAGGTCGAGATAGATCCTACTGCTATCACGAGACCATTGCTTAGGGACTTCAAACTCCTTCTCGTAGCGGGCAATACCAGAGAAATAGCGAATGCCGGGATTCTCGTGCTCTGTCCAGGACATGAGTTTGGCGAATGATACGGAATCCGGGGCTCCCCATCCGACAGGAAAACAAACTCTCCAAGGACCAGTCAACCTAACCTCAGGAGGAATCTCATCTAGTCCAAACTCAGCAGCCCGACCATCACACGTCTTCAGCTGGTACAACCCATTCCTAAAGGCAGTAACATGGGCCTCGCGGCCAGCAACCTCTCGGACCGTGAGTCCAGAGTCTACCGAAATCAGATGAGGCCGACCATTAGATTTCCGAAAGACAACACACAGTGAACCGGCCGGGCCGAGTTGCAGTGGGACGCGAACACCTTGAGCCGTTTGCTCGTACACAAGTTGCTCTACAATTCTTCCCGTATCAGGAAACCAGAGTTCAGGAGCCTTATCCGACACTCGGAAATAAGCATTGACCGATTCCCATCGCAGTCCTTTGTTTCGTATGAAGTAGACATCTGCTTCCGGGCTGCGCCGATGGATGTAATCAAGATCGGCACCCTCTTTCTCGCTGGTATAACTGAAGTCAGGCCCAACTCCTCGCTGCAATAGAATCTGGCGCAAGAATTGGCCCCAAATGATCTTACCCTTGCCACACCGGTGCTCTGATATCATTCTGCCATCACAATCTGCCCACAATGAATCAGCCAGTTCTTCTACTCTCCGGTCAGAATCAGGATAACCGGTAAGTCCGGTTGAACGTGTTGGCTTCGGGCCGACAACGGTCGCCCCCTTCCGCACCAGATCTGCGATCTTCTGCAGAACCTGCAGGTCAATGTCTTCCCGGTTCGGCAAGACCAGCAGTTCATACTGCAGTCCATCCGGCAAGACAATTCGACCATCTCGAACCGACATGCGATCCAGAATCACCTCGGCGTTGACGACGTCATAGTCGTAGCCAAATCCCAGTGACGGATCGATGTGTTTAGCAGGCACGAAATTGAAACCCTGATCACCATAGTAGTAGCATACATCTGCGACGAAGAGCCCTTGTTGCAGCATGAACGAACATCGGGATAGATACTGAATGAAAGGCTTTGCCTTAGGCCACCAGACAACGTTGGGTGTCAGATGCGTTCCGGCTCCGTAAACCCAACCAGGCTTTCCGGCCTCAAGGGGTTGATGGCACGAGGTATGCCACACGACATGGTTCATCCCTTCGCAGAACGCACGGTCGGCGGATGGTTTCAGATCGAAAGGCCCATCCTGCCAATGACGGAATCCGGTAAAGGCTTCCATATGAACCCGCCGGTGACCGTAAATGTGAGCGGCACAGGCTGCCTCTTTGACCACCCAGAGCTGGTCTCGGTCGGTTCGCCACGGCCAGAACTCACCCCGGACCTCATTAATCGACCCCAATGCCTTCAAGGCATCAACGGGGACCTGATGCACAGGAGGGCCAGGCCCTCCCGCCTCGGCTTCGATTCCCAGACCGGCACACCGGGCAAACTTCCGAGCCGTCCTGTAGT
>Ga0209635_10001059_pt1 | contig 20083 bp, 27 predicted proteins | sample DeeMarSWOR230_32_FD_187463 | JGI IMG/M metagenome (GOLD analysis project Ga0209635, IMG submission 187463) | Marine sediment microbial communities from White Oak River estuary, North Carolina - WOR-2-30_32 (SPAdes) (version 2) | ecosystem: Environmental > Aquatic > Marine > Intertidal zone >...
TACCCGAGTAGAAAATGCTTGTATTTTCCCGGTAACCTCCGTCCGTACCGCGTAGCCTTCAAAGGAGCGAGGCATTCTTTGCTTCGTCTGTTCATCCTCGACAAAGACTGTGATTTCTCTATCAGCTTCCGAATGGGCGATGCCCACAAAGCCAGCTCCAGCCAGAGGCAATAGTCCTTGTTCCAGGGCCTTTCTGGCTTCCGCCAGTGACTTTCCGCGACCAGCATTTTCACCAGCCCAAGCCGGGATAGAGCTAAAAAGCAGCATACCAACAAGAGCCAGTGCTGAGAACAATAGAAGCCTTTTCTCTTTATTCATCTCTAACAGTGCCTCGAACTGCTTATAGTATATCATTCCTGCGCTGTCAAGTTATTCGGGATTCTTTTCAGAATTTCATCCGCATTCGGTATAAAAAGTCGGCAAATTATGAGTGTCGGTTTAAATTACCCTAAATCTAATCGAATTTTATGATTTGGCCTGGTTAAACCTTTAGATCGCTTAATTGTTGCCCTGACCATAAGTGAGACGAAGGAGAAAGCCTCTAGACTCTTCGCCTGCCCGGGGGATGTCAGAATGAGAGAGAAGATTATTAAATAAGTTCAACCTTAGAAAAAAGCGAAGCCAAGCTACGAACAATGTTGACACCATAATCAAACCGGGGCCACATCAAGAGATAAGCAATTCGCATGATGTAACCCCGGTTTGATTTAAGTCACTTAAGTCAAACTTATGTTTCTTATCAGATATTCCCTTTCTTCAATGTCTCAGTGGGCTCGAACGCTTTGACATCATACTTCTTGGCAAGGTCTTCACACATCTTGGCTAATTTGTCATACCCTATCCCCTTGGCAAGCTGAAAAGGACCGATCACCGCACCGCCTCCATTAACCATGGCCTTGTCAATCTCATCTGCACTCTTCACTACTCCGCCCTCGAGCAGTTTTGTCGCCTCGTTAACCTGAAGAGCGATCAAAGCAGTAGGGTCGAAATCCTCTTTCGCCTTGGACAAGTCTATCTCCGGCCTGCCCTTCGACCAGTCAAAAATACCCGTCCCTGTCTTCTTCCCCAGCGTACCAGCGTCAATCTTAGCTTTGAGCCAGCTGGGCGGAGCGTAGTCGCGAGAGAGTTTCTCAGCAAAATAAAGAGCGCTGTGGTAAGCAACATCCAGCCCTACGTAGTCCATCAGTTCATAAGGCCCCATAGGCATACCTATCTTTCTCATCTTGGCATCGATTTCCATAGGGGTAGCCTCGCCTTTCTCCAATATAAGGTCAAGCAGGACTGCAGTCGGCGCGTTGATCCGGTTGTATACAAACCCGATAGAGTCCTTCTCAACCCTGACCGGCGCCTTGTTCATCTTCAGCGCCAGATTATATGCCACCTGCATAGCCTCTTCGCTTGTCTTTCCTCCCTTGGTGACCTCGACGAGCTTCATCAGAACAGCCGGGTTAAAGAAATGCATGCCAACGACCTGCTCCGGCCTGTTGGTGGCCGCAGCCATCTCTGTGATGCTCATGTTGGAGGTATTGGAAGCCAGTATGGCATGTTTAGGGGCGGCTTCATCCAGTGCCTGGAAAACCTGCTTCTTGAGGTCCATAATCTCGGGAACTGCCTCAATAACAAAATCAGCGTCCTTAACAGCTTCGGCAATATCAACAAAGGTCGTGATATTAGCCAGCATCTCATTTTTGTTGTCTTGAGTGATTTTTTGCTTTTCAGCGAGCTTGTCCAGGCTCTCTTTGATTCTGGAAAGCCCTTTGTCAACGAATCTCTGCTCGATGTCCCGCAGTGCCACTTTGTAGCCAGCAAGCAGCGCCACCTCGGCAATACCATGTCCCATGTCCCCCGCCCCCATGACCGCAATCTTCTTTATGTCTTCGACCTTCATATCAGAAAACCTCCTTATTTTTTTATTTCGCCTTGGAAGATTATTCTCCGGTGAACACCGGCTCTCGTTTCTCGATAAAGGCTATCGCCCCTTCCATGGCGTCCTTCGTTTTGCTCACTCGCTGTGAGCCTTCCAGTTCTATTTTCACGCCCTGGTCGGTGCTGGTTTCCAGCCCACGGGTTACCGCATCGAGGATTATCTGAATAGCAATCGGGGCTTTTTTCGCCAGCACCTTGGCGAGTTCCTTAGCATCATTCATCAGCTGCCCTGGCTGAGATACTCTGGTTATAAGCCCGATGCTTAAAGCCTCGGGGGCGTTAACTCTGGTGCCTAGCAGAAGCATTTCCAGCGCTTTGGTCTTACCTACCAGCCTGGGCAACCGCTGGGTGCCGCCCCAGCCAGGTATAATACCCCGGTCAATCTCAGGCTGCCCCATCACTACTTGCTGAGAGTCGAGCATCAACCTGAAGTGGCAAGCCATTGCCAGCTCGCAACCGCCACCCAGGGCGAAGCCGTTTATGGCGGCGATCACAGGCTTGGGATACTTCTCGATGTGGCTGAACACCTCTTGCCCCCGTGACATAGCTTTCTCACCATCGGGAGTGCCAGCGGTTTTCAAGTCAAAGCCGGCTGAAAATCCTCTCTCTCCAGCTCCAGTGATGATTATGGCTCTCATTGTTTTATCCTTTTCCCAATCGGTCAGAACCGCATCCAGTTCGTTAAGAACAGCCAGATTTAGCGGATTCGCCGGCGGCCGATTCAAGGTGATTATACCAATATTCTCCTCCTGCCCTACAATTAAATTTTCATAAGCCATGAAACCCTCCTTGTTTTGAGATTTTTCAACGGCGCCATGATTCTTTTAATATCGCTATACCACCTCCTTTCAGTCGAGCATCTCACGAAGCGCCGCACCAGTAGAAACAGTGAGATGTTAACACCAGCAACAGTAGGTTGTCAACGGCTAAAAGATACCAGTTTAGCTTTTCCGAAATCCTAGCCTATGGCATATTCCACCCATACGGTCGCGCCTCAAAGAAGCGGGTTGTGTCAATTAGTTGAGAGGGAAAGTTTAATTGCTAAAAGGCGCGAAATGAGAATAGAATACTCGTAGAAGCAAGCGTGGTTAAAATTAGTGAGCTATGGACAACAGATGAGTAGTACGATAGTCCTGGGTATTGGCAATCGACTGGGCGGCGATGACGCCGCCGGCCCCTATGTGGTGGACATACTCAACCAGGGGCAGAAGAGAGCCAAGGGCCCACCCTTCATTGGCATTGCCGTGGACGCCGGCACTGCTCCAGAAAGCTACACCTCGGTTATCCGTCAGCACCGGCCTGACTTGTTGGTATTGGTAGATGCTGCAGATATGGGCTTACCCCCCGGGGCTTTGCGCACAATCCCGCAGGAGAAAATCAGCATTTTGTCCTTCTCCACACACCACATGCCTCTCTCCATGTTTATATCTTATGTAAAGGAATTTTGCGGAAAAGTCCTTCTTGTTGGAGTGCAGCCTGAGCAGACAGAAACGAGCAGATGTATTTCAAAGGCGGTGCGTAAGAGCGTTAAGAAACTTGCTGAGGCTATTCTGAAAGGACGGATATCTGAAATTCCGCTATTGGAGTAAAGTAGCTAGCTCTGCTCGGCCGGCTTCTCTGCGGCTTCGGCGGCTGGTTTCTCTTTCTTCACCGAGCCCGGTAGCTCGCCGCTATCAATGACTATCAACTCGTCGGCGTACTTGTTATAGTTGGCAAGCAAAAACTCGTCTGTCATGGAGAGCACCTGAGGTGGGCAGATATCAACGCATTGAGCGCAAAAGCAACACCTGGAGACGAAGATTTTCACCTTTTTTTCTTCGGGTATAAATTCTACGGCTCTTGTCGGGCATATACTGATGCACAGTCGGCACCCCGTGCACCCCTCTTTGTTGTACGCGATTTTCCCCCGAAATCTAGGCGGCACCGCTATCGGCGGAATCATCTTCAATTCGCCTTTTGTAACACTATTTAGGAATTGAGTGGTTGACGCTGGAGCATATTTTGCCGGAAACTTGTTTGTAGCCGGATTCAGAAAGAGCTGCTTTAATATCGTTCTTGCTGCTTCAAACATTTTCTTTACACCATTGAATCAACTGCTATCAGTATCAGCCCGACGAGACTGATAAAGGTCATGGCTATTATGTAAACCCAGCTTGCCTGACTTATCTTAAATCGTGCCATCGCCGTACGTATCACCGATATACTGATGAACATCACAACAAAGACCTTGACTAAAAAGAATAAGCCGTCCACTATGCCGGCGGGGACTGGCGCACCAATTCCAACCAAAGGAGAGAGGTTATATGGGATGAACAGAGCAACTACCAACGCCGACACTGCAAAAGCCTTTATTATATCAGCGAGGTAGAACAAACACAGGTTCCTGCCCGAATACTCAACCAGTATTCCACCAGCGATTTCAGTTTCAGCCTCGGCCACATCAAATGGCACCTTGGCACCTTTACCAGATGTAGCCACCAGGAGAGTAAATAGCAAAATCAGCGAGCCAATTACACCTAGAGGGCCAACCAGACTCCATATAGGATGTTCGGCAATCGTGGAAAACATAAATGGATTGGCGGCGGTATCGAAACCGATGCGCCAGCCCAGAGAAACTACAGCTACTGCCAGAGGAAACTCAAGGCTCATCAGGAGAACCATCTCCCGCTGTGCCCCTACAGTGGCATATGGCGAACTGGAGGCAAACCCGCCTGCGGCAAAAGCCAGAGACGGTAGTATTAATAAGTATACTACTAATAGTGCATCACCGAATCCGCTTAGAAGTGCCTTCTGTCCAAACATAGGTATGTAGAGCAATAGTAAAGCCGAAGTTATCAGACAAACAAGTGGGGCTGCTTTGAACAGCCAGGAGATAGCACCATCAGGTATGATGCTCTCTTTCATCAGCAGCTTTTGCACATCTCTGAAGGGCTGTACTATGGGCGGGCCTACCCTCCCCTGCATATGCGCCACCAGCTTGCGGTCAATGCCGCGGTAGAGCATGCCTAAAACACCGCCGATGAACACCAGTATGGCAGAGCCAATAGTGATGTTTATCCAAATATTTTCTCCCAGTAAGTTCATCGCGGCAGTCCCTTCGTCTTTTCTACAGAAAGCCGGTGGAGTTCCCCATAGTCCATCACCGACTTCCGGCCGACGGCTCTGTCCGTAACCACAACTCGGTTGGTGCAGGACATGCAGGGGTCAAGGGAGGCAAAGGTTATAGGCACATCGGCAATCTGCATGCCTTTGAGTATAGTGGGAACCGACATCAGGTTAACATAGGTGGGCGCCCTCACCTTCCAAGTAGCCAGTGTCTCTCTCCCGGCTTCCAGACGAACATAATGTACGACCTCGCCCCTAGGCGCTTCGGCTCGCCCGATACCTTCACCTTCTGCCTTGGTCAGCGTCTTTAAAAGCACCGCCGTCTTTGGTTGCGCCAGTATCGGACCTGGTGGCATTTTCTCCAAACACTGCTCAATGATCTCAACCGCCTGCTTAACCTCCAGTAGTCGAACGATAATCCGGTCGTAGACATCGCCGACTACAATCCCCGTGATCATGTCTGGAGTCATGGCTTTGATATCTAAATCGGCATAAGCAGCATAAGCTTGGTCTTGTCTCACATCTTTGGGGACGCCGCTTGCCCTACCTGACGGTCCACATGTGAGCAATTTCAACGCATCTTCCTTCTTCAGGATGCCTACATTCCTCGTCCGCATCTGTATCGTCTTGTCGTCTAAGAATACCTTTTTTAGTTTGTCAAATATGCTCTTATAGTAATCCAGGGATTGTCTAATCCTGGGAAACTGCTCTTCAGTAATGTCTCTCCGCACCCCGCCAATTTGAAACATGGCCTTGGTAACTCGGTTTCCGGTCACATATTCAATTAAATCCATTATTTCTTCCCTGACCCGCCAGGCAAGATAAAAAACGGTGTCAAAGCCAATCTCGTGGGCGGCAACCCCAGCCCACAATAGATGGGAATGTATGCGTTCCATTTCAGCGGTAATCGCCCTTATATACTCAGCACGCGGCGGTGGAGTGATTCCAGTAGCGTGCTCGACAGCCATAACAAATGAGAACGGATGACATATATTGCAGATACCACATATCCTTTCCGCTATGTATATACTCTGGATAGGATTATTTCTATTCATACCAAGCCATTCGATACCCCGGTGAACCTGTCCCACAAACACATCCGTATCCACAATCTCTTCACCATCAACGGTGAGAGCAAGTCGAATTGGTTCCTTCAGCGCCGGATGAATTGGCCCTACGGGGATGGTATAAGTTGCTTTCTTCTTTTCTTCTACTGTCATTTTGGCTCTCTTCCCGGCAGTATCCTGAGCATGTCGGCTGGCAATCCTTTTTCGTCTTTTCTCCAAGGATAAACGCCTTCAGGGAAATCCCCAGGCAGGAATAATCGTCTTTTATCCGGGATACCCACCACCTCTACTCCCATCATCTCCTGAGTCTCGCGCTCGGTAAATAGTGCCCCGGGGATGAGGTCGGTAATAGTGGGTATCTTCAGGTCACTCTTGGGTAGCTTCACGCGCAGCCCTAGGCTTAGTTCCTGCAGTTGTTCGCCATAGTAAATCGTGAAATGGTAGATGAGCTCTACTTCAGCGCCCAGGTCGCTGGAAGAGATGATAGCCAGGTGAGGGTGTTCTTGGAGACGGCAGATATGCTCAACAGCGTGACGGAAGGCGCTCTTTTTTACCTCGATCCAGAGGCTCTGGAATTTATTCTTCTTGACGGCAACCTCGTACTCGTGAATCGAGCCACCGAAAAAGCCATCGCCCAGTTCTTTAACGAAACTATCGATGATGGCCTGGGGGGTAAGCTTATCCATTAAGCCACCTCCTGCTTGGCTAGCTTTTCCAGTTTTACCCAGGCCATAGCCACGCCGTGAATAATGGCCTCCGGCCGCGGCGGGCATCCCGGGACATAAACATCCACAGGGATAATCTGGTCTATCGGTCCCGCTAAGCTGTATGATTCGTAAAATACATCTCCTTCTATGCCGCAGTTACCAACTACCATGACCAGCTTGGGGTCAGGTGTTTGTTCGTATATACGCTTGACTCGCGGTACCATCTGCTTAACTACCGGCCCCGTCACCAGTAATACGTCGGCATGGCGGGGTGAGCCCACCAGTTTGATGCCAAAGCGCTCGACATCGTAGCGGGGGGTAAGCACGGCTAGAATCTCGATATCGCATCCATTGCACGAGCCGGTGTTAAGGTGGTATACCCACAATGCTCTTTTAAATGCCTTTAAGCTCAAATATCTCTCCTATATTATAGTTCAGACTACTTAGCTAATCCGGCGATAAGGAGTATTATGACACTTATAGCCGTAACAGCTACGAACCAGAGTATATAGTCATTTATTATTCCAGTATGGGGTCTTAGGATCTGGTTATAGTACTCCTTAAGAGTTTCAAAGAATCCCCAGTATATATTGCCTACCCTTATGTGGCGCTGCTCTGCTTCGGGAACCTCTTCCCCACATAGAAAGATCTGCGCTTGAGCCGTATCCTTCTTATATCCTTTCTGTCCTCGCCTCCTGAAGAAGTAGACTACTATCATCACTATTAAAAAGACAATGATCCAGATAATAGGGTTCCAATAAGGGTAGCCAGATTCTAGAATTGACGTCATGGTGCAACTCCCATAACTGCGGTGATATATGTCTCCTGGTGTATTAAAGCATCTGCAGCAGGGTGAATTGTCGAATCGACAATCAGCGATGGAAACAAGGTAATGAAGACGATGCCCGCCGCTAGTATCCCCATGGCAATTAACATAGACCTGGGAACCTCTTTCACTCCTTTATATTCAGGCAATTCTGCTCCCATAAATGCTGAATGAAAAGCCTTGGTAAAGGATGCTAGAGTCAAGATCGAGACTACTATACCTGTGATAGTAAGGATTGGATGGAATTGGTACACAGATTCGTAGATTAGTATTTTTGATGAAAATCCGTTGAGAGGAGGGATACCGGAAATGGACAGGGTTCCAATTATATATAATATAGTAGTCCACTTCATCTTGTGGGCTAAGCCACCCATTTTGGTAAGGTCTCTGGTACCGGTGTAGTGGAACAAAGCACCACCAGTGAAGAATAGAAGTGGCTTATACATGGCGTGATTTAAGATATGGAAAATGCCTCCGCTTACAGCCTCTCTACCCCAGCCACCTGGGTTTACAAGTGCTGGGTTGCCCAAGACAGCCAGCCCCACGCCTACTCCAAGCCACATATACCCAAGCTGAGAGATAGCATGATAGGACATAAAGCGCATGACGTCTTTCTGAAAGACAGCCATGGTAACTCCAACAAACATAGTTAGTAGCCCAATGACTATTAGTATCCAGCCCACCACAGGTGCGTCTGGCATACCCCCATACAGGGTGAAGCAAACTCTGAATGCAGCGTACATGCAAGCGTGGCTTGTTATTACCAGCATACCAGTTATGCTCGCCGGGGCAACGGAATAGGCATCAGGAAACCACAGGTGTAAGGGCACCATCCCCGTTTTCATGGCAAATGCTATTAATAACAAGGCTAAGGCTATTGTGTCTAGCGCTGTATAATTATCTTGAATTGCCTGGGCGAGAAAAGCTATATTGAGCGAGTTATACTGGGCATAAAGTATACCAGTGGCGAATAGAACCATCAGCCCAGCAATGGCAGAGACGACTATGTATTTGAATCCGCCCTCTTGAGTATCGGCAAACTTGGTTCTGAAAGCTATCAGTGCCCCCCCGGAAATAGAAGCTATCTCTAGAAAAACGAATAGATTGAATAAGTCGCCGGTGAACATCATCCCAAAACCGCCGGTTACCATAAGCAATAAGAGGGTATAGAATCTGGTCTGCCCTGTCTCACTTGCTATATGAGAAAGAGAATATATAGCTGCAGCCAAGGAAACAATCGCCCAAATTATGCCAAAAAACGCGGACATACCATCTACTTCAAGGATTATCCTCACCGGTACCATGAATCCTGTGGGTATACTAAGGTCAGGGGAAGCAGCACCAAGAGTATAAACGTGGATTCCATTAATAACTACATCCCTTGCTAGAGCAAAAACCAGAAATACTACAAATGTCAGGCTAACTACTACAAGTGCATTTCTGGCTTTCTTACTTGCCATACCTATTAGTGGTGTTAAAAATGCTGCCGCCAGAGGTATGGCTATTATCAAGATAGGGGAGTGAGTTATTAGAGCAGCCAAATCACTATCCTTTCAACTTTCTCGACTTTTTTGAATCTAGGCTTCCGGTATGGCGGTAAATGTGTATCGCCATAGTCAACATCAAGGCTAACACTGCTACGTTGATGACGATACTGGTCAGGGTTAGTGCCTGAGGTACTGGCAGGACCATGGTTTCTTCTGGAGTGCCGGTATAGATAGGAGCGCCCCCTCCTGCTCGGTAGCCCAACGCTACCAGAAACAGATTGACCCCTGACGCCATCATGGTAATGCCCATAATGAGCTTAATCAAATTCTTTTTGAATATGATTATATATAAAGATACCCCCACCAGCAGCGCTGCCGCTAAGAAGGGAAAGTTGAGAGGGATGTGCGCCATTATTCTTCTATCTCCTCACCACTGGAAAAGAGTGCCAGGGCCAGAACCACTGCTGTCAGGCCGGCTGCCACCTTAAGACCCACAGCAAAGTTCATCAAGGGAATGACGCCACCCGTCCAGATATCCCCGGGGTTAGGACCGGTGGCAGGAATCCGGCCGAAGATGGGCGAGCCCACCAGCAAGTTATGAAAAAAGGCAGTGCCTATCCCGGCAAAAGCTAGACCGATAAAGATTAAGGCCCCGGTGCTTTCCATTATTGATAAGAGACGCTCACGCAGCACTTTTTTAACTTCTTGATGGTTAAAGGCTACCAGTAACATGACCACACCAGAAACGATGACAGCACCACCCTGAAAGCCTCCACCCGGGGTAAGATGCCCATGGGCAATAATATATAGACCGAAGACAATGATAACCGGCATAAACTCGTTGGTCACAGTACGCACAATCTTTGACAGCATCAGGAACTCTCCTTTTTGCGTCTCAACGTTCGTAACAGAAGCAATACTCCAGTCACCGCTGTGAACAGTATTGTGGCTTCCCCTAGCGTATCAAACCCACGGTAGTCAAAGACCACCGATGTTACCACGTTGTTGCTCCCGGTTTCTGCCTGAGCCTTCTCAATCATATAATCGTCCATAGTAGACGCATCTGGGTAGCCAAAGGGGTGGATGAGCTGCATCCCCCACACCAGAAAGGCCACCAGAACAAGCCACAGAATCAGTCCTACAATCTTTCTCATATTCACTCCATACGCTTGGTCGCTCTGATGGTGATGATAAAGATAGCTGCGGTCACAGCTGCCCCGATTCCCGCTTCGGCAATGGCCACGTCAGGTGCCCTCATAATATAAAATTGAAAGGCTAACAGCAGACTCAGCACAGCCAGCGCCACGACTGAGTATAGGAGATCCCGGAATACAGCGACAAATATGGCACAGACAACCAGTAACAACGGTATAACGATATGCAGAACTCCAGCTTCAATCATTTTCTTTCTTTTCTAAGTCATCCACGACCGCTCTGGCAGGCTTTTCTCCGCTACGATGGGCCGCCCGAGCAATGGCATGGGCACTTGTAGCATTGGTGACCACCAGTGCTAACAGAGCCAGCACCACGTGTATGCACATTACAGACTGAGAGGAATCCCCTTCCACTGCCCAGATTCCCGCGGATTGCACAATTACCGCCAGGATAATGAAGATGGAGCCAAAGGTAGTGCATTTGGTAGCGGCATGCAGCTTGGTGTATATGTCGGGAAGGCGGTGGAGACCGCAAGACCCGACTAAGTTGAAGAAAAGGCCAATCCCTATGAAGACATAGCTTAGTATGTTCAGTCCCTCCACTAAAACTTATCCCCCTGAATGTATTTGGCCACGTATAGCGTCATGACATATGAGAGCAAGGCATAAACAATGGCTACATCAATGTAAAACGGACGATTGCCTGTCATCATTGCCACAATGATTAGACTGGCCACCACGAGAGTATTGGTGGTGTCAAAAGCCACCAGCCTCGTCGGCGCCCCTGGTCCCATAAAAATACGTACCACAGTGATGATAATACACACCATCATGACTATGATTGCCGGAACCCAGTTCAATTTGCGATCCTCCTCGCCCAGTCAGGAAAACTGTTGCATATCGGATGGTAGTCTCTCGGCATGTCCTTGAGCACCTCAGGGTCAATATTTATCCAGTGCACATATAGCTCGTTGGTTTCCGGGTTGACGTCCACGCTCAGTGTTCCCGGTGTCAGGGTGATCGAAGTGGCCAACATGGTAATTGCCAGGCTACGGTCCAGCTTGGGATTTATCTTCACGATGGCTGGATTAATCCGCCCGGTAATGACGCGGTAGGCCACATCAAAGTTGGCCTTGGCCATGGCCCAAAAAAAAGGGAACAGGTAAACGAGGAAGGTAAACCAGCGCCGCGGGTTCAGCATGCGCAGGTCTTTGCCAATGAACCGGTTACTGAACAGGGCACCAACTACCACGGCGATCACTGCCCCGACGATTAGCTCAGCGGTACTCCATAAAAGAACGGTGCCGCTACCGATTGTAAGAAGGAGATAAACCACGTAAGCGACAACCGTTGTAACTAAAAATCTCATGCTTTACCGCACAAATAGCCTCTGTATCGAGAGGTATTCTATTATAGATCTGGTTACCTTGCTGTAATAGCTTAGCTTCCTCAAAATCCTTAATATAGACACGCAAATTTATGTCATTCAGCGGAATTTGTCAAGACCCCTATTTTTCACCTTCACACGGAGGCAGAACATCAACTAAACGCCCCGTCACCTTTAAACACTCTCAGGCTGAGAGGTTCATTAAGTATGTGTAACTTTTATCGCTTTGTGGCATTATCTCTTACCTGTTCCAATATCCAGGAACACCATCTCTCTATCCCCTCGCCCGTCTTGCTGGAAAGTTCGAAAATCTCGACTTTAGGATTTAGTCCTGTGACTGAATGGCGAAAGGCGGCAATATCGAAATCAACATAGGGAAGAAGGTCCATCTTATTTATTATCACAGCATCGGCATCAATAAAGATCAGGGGATATTTAATGGGTTTATCATCCCCTTCAGGCAGGCTGGAAATCACGACTCGTTTGTGTTCTCCCAGATTAAATTCGGCTGGGCAAATGAGATTGCCCACATTTTCGATTAAGATTAGGTCCACGTTAGCAAGTGGCAGGTCCTTTAGAGCTGATTCAATCATGGCAGCCATTAAAGAACAGCTTTCCGGCATGTTTCGGGTATTTATTTGAACTACTGCCTCTGCTCCGCTTTGCACTTTCTCAGCATCTACTGTGGAAGCAACATCGCCTTCGATAACGGCTATGTTCAATCTACCTTTCAGCCCCGTTAGAGTTTGCAGAATAAGACTCGTCTTGCCGGCACCCGGGGCTGACATAATGTTAATAACGAAAACCTTGTTACTATCCAGCATTTGCCGATTTCGGCTAGCTATGGTCTCATTAGCCTCCAGAACGTTCTGGATAACTTCTATTTTTTTCATTCTACTTCCATGCTTTCAATATAAAGCTCTCGCCCCTTGAATATTTCTACGCTCTTACCCCCACATTTAGTACAAGACCACACGGTATTTTGGGGCTGGAAAATCGTGGAACAATCCCGACAACGCAATTGAGTTGGCACCGATTCAAAGTGGAGTACTGCTCCCTGAGCAATTGTATCCTTACTGAGAGAATCGAAATAAAACTGAATACAATCCGGTACAAATCCTGACAACTCACCAACTACTAAGTTAATTTGGATTACCTTGTTAGCTTGCGCCTCACCAGCTTTGGTTAAAGCAATACTGACTATGTTTTCAGTGACTCCAAGCTCATGCATCTCACGAACCGAGGTGAATGGTCTATTTTAGACCACTCCATCTCTTAATTCAAATTCAGTAAAAGGTTTTAGTTCAGATATCGCGAGCGCACTCGCAGCGGTGATACGAACGGCTTCACATAAATTTCTATTTCGATACCACCCCTCCCCATGATTTATGCAAATCCTTTATATCGTCTATTATGCTTTTACAAGCACTGAAAGCTGACTCTCTATGGGACGCGGAAACTGCTACTAGTACAATGTTCTCTGATATGCCTAAGAAACCCACTCGATGCATTATGGATACATCCTCAACGTCAAATTTATTGATTGCTCTTTCCTCTATCTCTCTTAATCTCTGAGCAGCCTGGTCACTGTCTTCAAATTCCAGTCCCACTCCCTCTGGGAACTCGCGTACAATACCCAGATAAATTGATAATGCCCCTATCTTAGGGGCTTTCATTTTCTTAATTATTTCGTCGACACAAAAGTCTTCTCTTCTTATCTCAATCATCTGGATTCACCGATATTATTGCGTGTTTAATATTTATTCCCACAGGTCGGTCATTTAGCGTTCTCCTAATTTGGGCTCTTGGCATTCTCTCGTGAGGGAGCTACATTTGGCAGCTGGAACAACTCGTAGCAGAGCATGAGCTACAAGAGGAGGCCCCTCCAATCGGGGTAGACGGCCCTTCATCGCTTTTAGAAAAAGAGGCGAAAGATGAGAATATCCGCTTAGTGCCATGATGACAGCGAGGACAAGTGGCGCTTTCGTTTGCTCGGCTTTGGGGGCGAAGCAATTCAAACTTGAAGTTGCACTGAGGACAACAATACTCATATATGGGCATTTTTATTCCCTTCCTTTCTCAAAAGCCCTTAGAAATGCATCAGGAACTTGGGGAAACTGTGTATCCACCCATATTTTAAGGCAATTCAAGGAGCAAAAATTATAATGCTCGACTGCCTCTGGGCCCTTCCATAGTGAAACCATAAGCCACCCGTCGAGCACCTCGCAGGGTCGCTGCTTTCCACTGCATTCCACTCTTTCACCACAAGAGTGGCAGATAAAATATTCTCGAGGCATCAAAGTCTCCAGATTGATTCGCTTCCGTTTTCTCCTCTAATACTGCCACAGGTTAGACGGCCACTACCTCCTTAACTTCGGGCACCTGTTCCTTGAGCACCCGCTCAATCCCGTCCTTCAAGGTCATAGTTGCCATGGGACAGCCACTGCAGGCGCCGGTCAGCTTTAATGTCACCACCCCATCCTTGACATCTATTAGTTGGACATCCCCTCCATCGGCTAACAACGCCGGTCTCACTTGATCCAAGGCTGCTTGTACCTTCTCTTTCATTTTTATCTCCTTACCTTGTTAAATATAGAGCTAAAGCCGCTAATTGTCAAATTAAGCTGAACCTGAGACATTAGCCTGCATAAACAGGACTATCAGGGAGGTTGGTATGAAGACTAAGATAGTCTATAATACAGTTTCGGGAGTTTGCTGCATGATTTCTGTAGAAGAAGCCCTGGAGAAGGTTTTAAGCTATGTCAAGGTTCTTGAGCCCGAACGGAAACCTATTCTGGATTGCCTGGGACAGGTTCTGGCTGAGGATATCTATTCCACTATAGATATTCCACCGCTCGATAATTCCGCCATGGACGGCTTTGCCCTCCGGGCTGACGATACTCGCGGGGTCAGTGAATCATCACCGAGATATTTAGTCGTGGTCGGAGAGATTGCTGCCGGGTCTATGCCCACGAAAGAGGTTAAGCCAGGGACGGCTATTCGCATCATGACGGGAGCACCATTGCCCGAAGGGGCTGATGCCGTGGTTAAATTTGAGGATACCGATGAAGTCAGCCGCAAATCGTCCAGAAAAGATTTGTCGCAAATCGGCATACTGTGTCACGTGAAGAGGGGATCGAACGTCCGCTGTAGAGGAGAGGACATTGCCAGAGGAGAATTAATTCTTAAAAAAGGAACGGTGCTTCGCCCTCAAGAGATAGGAGTGCTGGCAGCCCTGGGACGCTCCACTGCGCTGGTTATCCGTCGCCCAATAGTGGCTATTCTAGCCACGGGGGATGAGCTTATTGGTGTTGACCAGCCATTAGCTCCCGGCAAGATTCATGACAGCAATACCTATACCATTGCCGCCGAAGTCTCTCGCTGTGGGGGGATTCCTAAAATCCTGGGCATAGGGCGCGATTCGGTTGAGTCTTTAACCGAGAAAATAGATGAGGGTTTGGGCGCAGATATGCTTATCACCTCTGGCGGTGTCTCTAAAGGAGATTACGATATGGTGAAAGACGTCCTGGCAGAGCATGGGGAGATTGGCTTCTGGACCGTTTGTATGAAGCCCGGAAAACCGCTTGCCTTCGGGGTTATTAAGAACGTGATCGGAAGGAAGAAGAGAAATGTGCCTCACTTGGGACTGCCGGGCAATCCCGTCAGCTCTATGATTACCTTTGAACAATTTGCCCGTCCCGCCATTTTGAAAATGATGGGGAAGGAAACTCTGGCCAAGCCGACTATTCGAGCGATTATCGAAAATGATATTGTGAATACTGACGGGCGGCGGCTCTTCGCCAGGGTGATGGTAACCAAGCGCGGTGGCCGATACCATGCCTCCATCACCGGTCCCCAGGGCTCAGGGATGCTTACATCAATGGTCAAGGCCAATGGTCTAGCCATTATTCCCGAAAGTAGCAAAGGGATAAGGGCCGGAGACGTGGTCCAGGTACAGATGCTGGATTGGTGGGAGGAACAAGGCGAAGCGAAAACGGTGCCCATTGTTTCCATCGTGGGCAAATCGCAATCTGGTAAAACAGTGCTTGCGGAGCAACTTATTGCCGAGTTCAAGAAAAGGGGCTACAAAGTTGCGGCTATAAAGCACAGCCACGGTGGGATGGAAATAGACCACCCTGGAAAAGATAGCTGGAGGTTTGCTCAAGCGGGCAGCGATGCTGTATGTATTAGCTCGCCTGACAGGCTCGCCTTCATTAAGAACTTGAACCGTGAGCTTAATATTGAAGAAATTATGCCCATTATTGGCCCTGGATTCGACCTGATCCTTGCCGAAGGATTCAAGAAAAGCAAAATCCCCAAAATCGAAGTGCACAGAAAAGAACTCGGATACGACTTATTATGTTCACCCGAGGAACTTTCGGCTGTTGTCACCGATGGGTCACTGGATACTCTGGTATCTGATAGCTGTAGGCTGCCGACTTTCAGATGGGGCGATACAGTGGCAGTAGCTGATTTCATAGAAAAGAATTTTCTGAGAGCTGTCAATGGTGAAGGGAAATGTTTACCGCAGGGATATTAACCATCAGTGACAAAGGTTCAAGAGGGGAGCGTCAGGATAAAAGCGGAGAGGCTATTCGCAAAGTCCTCTCCAGTATGGATGTTCGCATTACAAATTACGACATCATTCCTGATGAGAAGGACCTTATTGTTGAGAAGCTGGTTAAGTGGGCTGATGAAGACAATTTAGACGTGGTCATCACCACAGGTGGAACGGGGCTCACTCCCAGAGATGTTACCCCTGAGGCGACTCTTGCCGTGGTGGATAGAATTGTCCCCGGTTTTGCCGAGGCAATGAGGGCTGAGAGCCTCAAGAAGACCCCACATGCTATGCTCAGTCGAGCAGTCGTGGGCACTCGCGGTAAATGCTTAATTGTCAATCTGCCGGGAAGCCCCAAGGCAGTACGCGAATGCCTTGAGGTGATATTACCGGCTCTGCCACATGCTGTGGAAACCCTTAAAGGCCAAGCCGGCGAGTGCGGCACACCCCACACTTAAGTGTGAGATGGCTGATAAACTTCCAAGCAGTCTTCTTATTGTTACCCTCTGCCCCTAGCTATTTCTTAAATGCTACTCGGTACACTGTATATATGACCAGCAGGTAAGCAACCGTTCTAATAGCAATTAAGAAAGCCTCTAAGGTGTCTTTGAGGCCCAGAAGCGTTAATAAGTGGGAGAGCCCAAACAGCCCGAAGGTTATGGCAATGTACAGGGGCCATTTGTCTTTGACTCTTTTGAAACCCACACAGCCCAAGACCACTATTATGACGCAGAGTATTAGATTCACCAAGGTTATTGTGTCCATGCTTTACTCCTCTTTTCTATATTTTCTCTCGAAGCTGCTAAATGCGATTCCTTAATCGGCTAATGGGGAGCATATTAGGATATGTGACCGGCTGACCGTCAAGATATTGCACAAAGAAGTAGGCATGTCCGCTTTAATGCTTATAGCCAGATATCATAGCCTATCCAGTCCTGAGGCTTCGGATGATTTCTCCCCAACTAGGTCTTTTCCCATACATAAGCAAGTAAATTCTGAAAGCCTTGACGGATAATAACAAAGCCCCGACGATGGAAAGCACCATCACGGCTAAACTGGTCGCCAGTTCCCAGGCGGCAATACCAGTTACGCCCAGCCTTAACATTACCGCAACGGGAGCTGTGAGAGGGAAAATAGTCAGCACCACCCATATGGGACTATCTGGGAAGATAAACAGTAATGATGCAAACCAGAGGGGGACAAAGACGAGCATCGCATAAATCATAGCCAGTGGTTGTCCTTCACGGGCGCTGGGGCTGATGGCGCCGACGCCCGCCGAAAGAGCAGCGAACAATAAATAACCCAAAATGAAATAGACTATCCCCAGTACCAGGAAGTTGGCCGGCAGTTGTATAGTGCCGAAAAAGCCGCCTATAGTGGATGAAGCCAAGTTTAAAAGGAGTGGTAATGAGGCCAGCCAGACGACTACCTGCACCAGCCCGGCGGCGCCCAGCCCCAAAACCTTGCCTGTGAGTAGCTGCCGGGGGGAAACTGAGGAGAGCAATACTTCGATAAGGCGGCTCTCCTTTTCGTCTCCCAGACCTTCTATCAGGTACATGGAAGAGGCCTGTAGAGAAAGGGCCAGCAGAAGGCCAAAAATAGCGGGAATGATAACATTTCCATATCCGCCCTGCTCAGTAGCTACCTCCCCCGTTTCGGTAAGTCTGGTCGTCACCAAGCTTAAGGGGGCCTCTATCCGGTATACCGTTTCGGGAGGTACTTTGTCAGCTAACATGTTGCTGGTGAGGAAATTCTTAATGGCGGTGGAGATAGCAGGGGGTGTTTCCAACTGTCTCTTCAGGGTATAACGGTTAATTACTCCGGTTGAAAGATAATCCGACGGAATGACGAAATACTCGGAGACATCGCCATTAATCAGGGCAGCCGTGGCATCACCAGACGTATCAAAGCGGACTAGCTCAATATATCCCTGAGTAGTAGACTGGTCGAATCCGCCGACTTCATCGACGTAGCCGATGGTGACCGTCTCTACTAACGGTGGCTCGCCGGGTGATACGAGCTGGAAGATACCTATGCCTATGAGTGCCAAGGCGGGCACGATAAGGGTCAAAATGATAAAAGCCTTCCTCCTTATCGTATGTCGGAATTCGTGCCGGAATATCAATAGCATCTTGTTCATGATTTTTTACCCACCTCCTTCAGGAATATTTCGTTAAGTGAAGGAGTGGCTACTTCAAAACGGTTGATTACAATACCACGGCCCATCAAATGCGCCAGAACCTGCTGTGGGGTTGTCTTGCCGTCCAGTATCAGCTCGGTGTAGCCTTTGTGGGTTCGCTTGCCGGTAACCCCCGGCACTTCCCCCAGTTCACCAACAAAATCCAGCAGCACCGAATTACCTCTATATCTTGCCTTGATTTCATTCAAGTCCCCGTAGAGGACGTCCTGCCCGTTGTTTATCATTAGGATGCGGTCACATAGTTCCTCCACTTGGTTCATCTGGTGTGTGCTCAGGATTACGGCTTTACCCTGGTTCCTCAGTTCGGCGAGCATTCCTTTTAATAGCTCGGTGTTAACCGGGTCGAGGCCGGCGAAGGGCTCATCCAGGACAAGCAGCTGCGGGTCATGGATGATGGTAACGATGAACTGGATAATCTGCCCCATGCCCCGGCTCAGTTCCTCAATCTTCTTATTATTGCTGGCCGACATACCGGTTTGATTGAGCAGTTCGTTAGCTTTGTCTGTGGCTGAGCGCCTGTCCATACCCTTGAGCGAGGCGAGGTAGACTATGGAGTCGAGGACCTTCAGCTTTTTATACAGCCCCCTTTCCTCGGGCAGGTAGCCAAGCCTGTTCTTGGTAGCTTCATTCAACTTCTCGCCTAGGATGGTCACATCACCCGAGTCTGGCTTGAGGATGTCCATCATCATCCTGATGGTGGTAGTCTTACCGGCACCATTAGGACCAATGAGGCCGAACATCTCACCCTGGGCGACAGAGAAGGACAGGTTGTCAACGGCGACCTTATCTGCAAAGGACTTGACTATATGGCTGACTTCAGCTGCAAGCATATTAGCAACTTCTTCCCGACTTCGCATTATATCAAATCAGGAATAATTTTAGTCACTTCATAACAAATCGCATTTTGTTCAATGACTCAAGCACAGAGATTAGCTTGCTTGGTGGATGTGACGTATATTGTAGTCTTGACAATTAGATTGGATATGCTTAAGATAGCTTCGCTAGTAGATTTTCGAAATTCGGGGACGAGGATTGGGTCATGGAGCAGCAGATTGGCTTTTGCACCAGCCCTGACGGTGCTCGCATTGCCTACGCAACGGTAGGTGAGGGGCCGGCGCTTGTTATGCCTGCACATTGGCTTAGCCACTTACAGCTGCTTTGGCGAGACCCGGCAGCACGCCACTTTTTTGAAGCATTGGCGCTTCATCATACTTTAGTGCGCTACGACCAGCGCGGCACCGGTCTATCCGACCGAAACCGGACTGACTTCACGTTGGAGGCAGAACTTAATGACCTAGAAACGATTATTGATAATCTCAAACTAAAACGGTTGGCACTAATAGGCATTTCTCTAGGTGGTCTGATTTCTGTAGCCTATATTGCCAAGCATCCCCGGCGTGTCAGCCATCTAATCCTCTACGGCACCTGTGCCCGTGGTAAAGCAGTCTCCACAGAGGAACTCAGAGCCGCGATGATTTCTCTGGTCCGCGCTCACTGGGGGCTCGGTTCGGAGACCCTTACTAACCTGTTCCTCCCTGGTGCTAGCCCTGAAGTTGCTGAATCATTCTCGCACTACCAGCGTGAGTGTGCCACCCCGGAGATGGCTGCCAAACTAGTGGGTATCTTATACGAAGCTGATGTGGTGCACCTCCTTCCCAGTATCCGG
>Ga0209635_10001060_pt1 | contig 20080 bp, 19 predicted proteins | sample DeeMarSWOR230_32_FD_187463 | JGI IMG/M metagenome (GOLD analysis project Ga0209635, IMG submission 187463) | Marine sediment microbial communities from White Oak River estuary, North Carolina - WOR-2-30_32 (SPAdes) (version 2) | ecosystem: Environmental > Aquatic > Marine > Intertidal zone >...
AGTATATTATTCAGACACAAGTTTCCCAAATGTACCATTTATGACAGTAGTAATAGGTAGTACTACATATTCGGGCGGGCCATGCAAAAATACTCCAATGTTTTTTTATAGATCTCCAGATGATCCTACTAGCTCAACGATTGCTTGGGATTCATCAATACAAAATTGTAGCAACATATCTATTAGCTTTGATAATATAAAGAAAATTTTTTACGGAGTATGTGAAATAAAAAATGAAACTAAGACAAACATATTTGTTTTTTATGATAATCCTTTAACATGGTCTGAAAATTCCTCATTAAAATGTAGAGTTTTAACCGGTGATGAAAATCTTACACATCCTCAGATATTTTTTACAGAAAATCAAATATACATAGCAGCAGAAACAGAAACCAGTGGAATTATTATTTATAACTCGCCAAACGGGGGAGGCACATGGAATTTACACAATGTAACAAGCGATATAATGCCAATTGATGCAAAACCAAAATATCCTATTCTATACGCAGATCAGGCTCAAGTATATTGTATTTTTATAGAATCAGGCAACATTTCTATTTCAAATTCATCAGATAATGGAAATAGCTGGGTCAATATAACACAACTTAATAGTCAAAACGGTTCAGTTGTAGAGGAATATAGATTTCTGGATATTCCTGATTCAGATCATGTTGTATGGACCGATAATAGAGAGGGAAATAACGACATATACTCAGTACTTAAAGTTCTCCCTGAAATAAATATAATGGTTGTACCCGACAGTATAAAAATTATAGCAGGAGAATATAAAAGATTACCAACTAAAAATTGGATAACATTTACTGTAAAAAACAATGGTAATGCATACATTGAGGATGTTACAGTTGATGTAAATTATACCTGTCAAAATGTAACAAAATCAACAAAATACCCTGGTTATATACTTTATCTAGACGGTAATGGAGCTGAAAAAACCTTTTATAAACCTTTATTCAGATTTACTTTGAAAGAATTTTTACAGGCACTAAGAAGCTTTGCAGGTATACAAAGTATAACAATAACAGTTGATCCTTTAAAAATTTACCATGATTCAAATCCTGCTGACAACAGTGCAACAATAGAAGTTGATTATGCAGAGATTTTCCCAAATCTATATTTTTTAGAAAAGATATTTGCCAGATAAAAATAAATCATCCTAGTTTTTTTATCATTTTTTCCTCTGTGATAAACCCTGTTACATATTTTGCAGGTGTTACATCAAAGGCTGGATTTCTAACTTTGATATAATTAGGTATGGTTTTGCATTTGTTAATATAAGCAAGTTCTTCTTTTCCTCTTTCTTCAATAATGATTTCTTTTCCACTTTTAATTGTCTTATCAAAAGTACTAAATGGTGCTGCTACATAAAAAGGAATATTATTTTCTTTAGCAAGAACTGCCTTTTCATAAGTACCTATTTTGTTTGCAAAATCACCGTTTTTTGCTATTCTATCTGCACCTGTAATTACCATGTCAATTTCTTTATTTTTCATAAAATATCCTGCTGCATTATCAGCTATAAATACATATGGTATTTTTTCCTGTTGAAGTTCCCAAGCAGTCAATACACCTTGGCAGCGAGGACGTGTTTCATCAACATAAACCAAAAACTTTTTACCATTTTTATGAGCAGCTCTAAAAGGAGCAATAGCTGTTCCATAATCAACAGTTGCAAGTGCACCAGCATTACAATGCGTTAGGATTTTCATACCATTTTTAATTAATTTCTCACCATTTTCTCCTATTCTACGGCATCTATCAATAATATCCTCAACATATTCATTAGCCGCATCAAGAGGGTCCTTTCCTTTTTTAATTTCCTTAATCATATAATCAATTGCATAAAACAAATCATGTGCTGTCGGACGAGTACTACGAAGAATTTTTGCAGTTCTTTCAATATTATTTTTTCCAAGAACCATACCATATACAGCAGCTGCGCCAATAGCTGGAGCACCACGAACAACCATATCTTTTATTGCAAATGCGCAATCATTAACAGTTTTTGCAGTAAAAATTTCAATTTTAAATGGAAGTTTCCTTTGATCAATGAATTTTAAAAGACCATTTTCGAACCACAAAGCTCTTTTTTCTTTTCCTTCAATTTTCATTTTAACTCCTCAAATGTTTTTATAACCAAATTCTCAGCTTGTTTAGTATTATTTCCAACAAATAAAACACCCTGATTTTTTATTACGACTATTTTACTATTTCTTAGACTTTTTAAAATCTCTTTTGCCTGTTCAAGAGTTCCTACTGGATAATCATTTTCCGTAGTAAGCAGTTTTTTTTCTAATCTCTCTGATAATATATTATTTTTTATTTGAATTACTGCATTAATTTCTATTCTTGAATTATATATTAGCCAGTGAATAGGTGTTTCAATTCTTGGTTCCTTTGGACCTATTAACAATATAACTTTTTTCAAAGGATTGTAATCAACAATTTCAAGGAAATCATCTTGTTTAAATTCTTTAAAATTACTTTTATCTGCATTAATTAATATTCTTTTAATATATCTCAAACTAAAAATGATTTGATTTATTTCTTTAAAAAAATTCGTTTCAGTGAGTTTTTTACTAGTTTTAATAATTTCTGGTATAAGTGGACAGTTACTTTCCTGCTTAGAAACATAAAATGTTTGAAAATTAAAATTAGGCAAGGTCCCCCTTATCATAATTTGTATAAAACAAATTATGCCTATTTTATTTTTTTCTAATTAAAATATTAAAGTTTTATCTACAATAAATTTTTAAATACAATATGCATGCTTTATAGTAATTAAAAATTAGATTGGGACACTCTGATATTAATTTAAGTGATTGATATGAATAAATGTACAAATGCTTATGTTCTTGAAAAAATAATGTATGGACTTTATAATACTGCAGGACGTAGAACCACATTTAATTTCGCTATTGCAATTATGGATACAATAACTCGAACACTTGAACAAAGATATGATTTTTTAAAATACTTAATATTTAAAATTCAAAGCGATTCAGAAGATGTAATTAATATTAATTCAAATATTAATTATGCAGATCCAATTAAAGTGGGCAAGGCTATTGAAGCTATTGTCAAGGTAGTTTGTATGGATCTACATGAAAAAGCTGGTTTATATTTTATAAATGAGTTGAAAAAAAATACAGATTCAGATGTTATTACATGTCTTAATACAATGGGTGTTGATTTAGAGCTTCTCCAAATTCAACAACGCTATATTTACAGACAAAGTAAGAGAATTGAGGCAATATCAAAAGATAACATAAAGGAATCAGATTATATTAAGCATGGAAAAAAAAGTATTTTAAATTTCACCTGGGAAGATGTATCAAATGTTGAATATGACCCTAAAAATAAAACCTGTACTATTTATGATAAAAATGGAAATGTTTTAGATCGTCTTGATTTAAATTTAATTGTAAAAAATTACATTAAATGTTTATCGGAAGAAGATGGTTATGAAACATCTATGGATTACAAAATGGAAGATAAGGAAAAATATTTGAAGATTTAATAAAAAATATCCTAAACAAAATAATTTAAATCCTCTAAATAGAACGGGGTTTAATAGAAAATGGCAAAATTAAAAAACTCGGAACTTCTAAGAAAAATGCTTAAGGCACTTTATGATACTACCAGTCGTAGAACTTATCCGATTTTTGCTTTTGCAGTTATAGGTGCAATAACTAAAACTCTCGAAAAAAAATATGAGTTTTTAAAATTTGTAAATTTTCATAGTGGAGCTGTATCTGAAGATGTTATTCTTATAGACCCAGAAATTAATTATGTTGATTCTTTTCAAGTAGGTAAAGCAATTGAGGTTATTGTCCAAGTTGTTTATTTGGATTTACGTGAAAAAGCTGGTTTATATTTTATAAAAGAATTGAAAGACAATGCCGGTGAGGAAGTAATTTCTAGTCTTAGAGAAGTTGGTGTTGATTTAGAACTTATTCAGATTCAACACCATTATTTATACAGAAGAAAAAACAGAGATGAAAAGGAAGGATTAGAAAAACTAGATAATGTCAGTCTACTTGGTTACTCCTGGAAAAATGTTTCAAATTGGGAGTTGGATCCTTATAAAAAAGTTTGTATCGTATATGGCAAAAATGGAAAGTTATTAGATGTACTGGATTTGAATACTATTGTAAAAAATTATATAAGAAATCTAGGTAGTGGAGAATTGGCAGAGATATCTAAAGAAAGACCTGAAGATATTAACAAAATTAGTCTTTCTGAAAAAGACCTTGAGCTTTTGAAAATTATATTAAAAAGTGATTTAGATGCCGAAACTGCTGCTAATTATCTACATGTTTCTATTACTGAGTTAGAATCTATGATAAATAAATTATTAAAATTTGAAATTTTACAGTATATTTCTTCTAATGAAGTTACTTTAACTGAAATAGGTATAGAGTACTTAGAGAAAAAAGAGAAATTGAAAAAAACTGTTTAAACAATTACTTTTATTGTGGATTTACTTTACCTATTTTACTGCAATTTTTTTACAAAAGGTTTTCATCTTGCAACTTGAACATGTCACATTTTGAAATTCATAGAAGATATAGTAAAAAAAATATTAAAACACCAAACATCAATACTACAATCCCTGCTGCAACTGCAATTTTCTTACTCTTTATTTCAGATTCTGAAAGAGGTCGAATCCTTCCTTCTTGTTTATATTTATTTTCTATAGATTGTCCTATTGCTAATCCAACTGCAACACCTAATGCCGGACCTATGCCAATAAATGCAAAATTTTCGGTAACAATGCTAAGAGGAATTCCAAGTCCTGAGAAAATAACGATAAATATTGCCATCCAAATTCCTACAAAATGGCCCTCTGGATATTCATTGTCTATGTGATTCATAATATGAAAAAAATAGATGGGTATTTAAATTTATTTTTTTAAAAATGGAACAAATAAATAAATTTCTTCTAATTTTTAATAATAAGATTTTGGCTAATATTTAAAATGATAAAAACTATTGATGCGAAAATAATAAAATCTCATATAACAGGTATTAATCTAAAATTTTTTTATTCACCAATTTTAATCAGTCGATTAAGGAGATTTTATAATTATATTCTACATATAAAAAATTGCCTTAATAAAAGATTTACCTATAAATCCTGAGTAATTTTTTGGAAGTGTCATGTTTTTAAAAAGATAAATACCTGGCGAAATAGTTTTTGTATGGCAAGGGGATTCGATCTCATCGATTTCTTTGTTCCCAGCATTATCATAAGCATAAGCAGAAATCAAAGGAAGATCTTCTTTTCCAAGTCCTGAAATTATTACTATCATAGCATAAAAATTCACATATTCATCTGTAATTTCTGGATTAAAAATTAATCCTCTAACATTTAATGCATAAAATGAGGGATAATGATATACCCATTGATAAGTTGGTCCTGGACCAGTTACGGTTTCTTGTAGTTCATGATTAGCATAAAACTCTACTATGTTCATACCACTCATATCATCTGTTGCTGTTACTGTAAAAAGAAGATTCCAACCTTTAATTGGATTTCCACCAATTACTTCATAGGTAAGGCATATATTAGGTTTTGTTTGATCAATATCTAAAATTATAACATTATGTGGTGGAACAGGATTACCTTCCCAGTCAATTGGGCTTATTTCAACAGGGATATTTTCTCCATCATCACAAATTACAACCGGCTCAGTATAGTTTACTCCATTTACCCTAACTTCCATATATACATCAGGATCATATAGAATTGTGAGTGTTACACAACTTACGAACCAACCGTTTTCCCCAATTTTTCCATCTACATGTGTAACAATATCTTCATAAGTAACAGCAAAAAGACAATTGTTTACATAAGTTATACCTACACCGAACAATTTGCCTTCAATTTTATAAAAACCAATAGGAACTTGGCTTCCATTTTGACCAGTTTGATTCCATGTATAAACAATATATTCTCCAGGTACAAGTTCATACCAAGAGTTTACTGCATCCTCATAAACAATCTCTTCATCATCATTATAAATAATAATAAGAGGACCACAAGCATACATGGTTTCATTACCAACATTTGTTAAATAAACATTTACTATTTCCCTGGGGTCATAAACACCAGAGTCTGTTGTTAATTTTAATTCTGCTTCATTTAGCAAAATCTTATTTACATTATTTTTAACTTTTTTATTTTGTATTTCAAAATTACCTAAAGAAATTGTATTTGACAAAACAAGAGTAATCAAAATTATTATTAATAAAAAATATTTAGTTCTTTTTTGCATATCTTTCTTTTTCCCAATATGGAAATAAAACTTCCTTTTATTATTTAGATCTTTATTCAATTATAACACCTTAAAACATTTAAAAAATTTTGTAATAATAAAAACCTGTCAAAGAAACGTTTGAGCCAAAAATTTTTTGAATAAAGAGTAATACTATTTATTCTAGGACGTGAATGGAAATCTGATTCATTAAATATGAAAGTAGCATTATTGCATTCTATATCATAGACTACAATCTTAAACTCAATCTTAGGCGGTCTAAGATATATTATAAAAGTCCAACAGTAGGTTGGTCCTGGACCTGTTACAGTTTCCTGCAAAACACCATTTAGATAAAATTCAATTCTTTCAATACCACTTGTTTCATTGCTTATATTTACACAAAATGTAATTTCCCACTTCCAGCAACCTATTTTACGTATTTTCCATACAATTTTCCCTTCAGTCGGTGTTTTGTCAATATCTAATGTTGATGATTTCACAGTTTCAATATTTCCGGCATTATCAATTGAATAAAACTCAATAAGAATATTTTTTCCATCTTCAGATATTATAAAAGGTGAAATATACTCATTCCAATCTGTTTCATTAATTCGGTAATAAGTTACATTAACTCCCGAGATATCATCTGTTGCATTCAAGGTTATGGTAACATTACTGATATACCAGCCGTTACACCCATTAGGTTCGGCCGGGTCAAAAGAAATAGTAGTTACAGGTGGAGTAGTATCATCAAATAAGTTAGAAATTCCTAAAGCAGAAGTAACAGATATTCCAATAAACAAAACACAAATACTCAAAGCAAGGGTTTTTACTAAAAACTTTCTCTTCATAATTTACCTCCCTCTCAAATTACATTATTTCCATTTGATTTGAAGTATATAAATCTTGTTACACCTACTTTTAAATCATCCTTCAGATTGGAATATTATATGGTTTTAGTGACGGAAAAAAATCAAAACGAAATATAACATATGTTCTTGTTGCATGTTCAAATATTATGACGGTTTTTGTACCCCATATGATTTTTATAAACCTTGGATGGTCCCAGTAATTTCTAAACCATTTGTTAAAAAATGCTTGACATAAGTAGGATTGGAAAAACGCATCTTTTTCATTATTTATGAAATTATTTTTTATAATTTCATTGTCATATGCATCATCCAAAATCAATCCATTTTGGTTGTATCTGAAATCATTATTTATTATTATGTGTTTGGTGCAATATCTTCCAAGAATAATGCCGTATTCATTCTCAATAAAAACATTTTCAGCTAGAGTATTATTTGTTGAATCAGATATCGAAATTCCATATTCAGTATTTTGTTTTATTGTGTTACGTTGAATATTGGAATTAGAGAGGAATCGAATACTGATGCCTTTTGTATTTCTTAAAATTGTATTGTTGATGATTGAAATATTTTGTCCGTTTAGATCAAAACCAACATAACCATTGTAGTTAATTTTGTTATTAGCAATTGTATTGTTTAAACCGCTAATAATTATTCCATAATCTTCATTGTTTTCAATGTCATTGTTATAAATATTGTTGTTGTTTGATGAATCGATACTGAGGCCCCTATACCTATTAATTTCAATGATGTTATTGGAGATATTATTAAAGTCAGATGAGCTACAGGTAATTCCTTGGCGGTTATTGAAAATTGTGTTATTAAATAGATAACAATTATCTGAATTTTTAAGATAAATTGCAAGCACTGTCGATTGAATATTTTGGTTTTGTATAGTTATATTACTACAGTTAAATATAATGATTTGACCACAACTATAGTTAATTAATAAATCTGATTTGTTATCTAAATAAACAAGTGGTTTTTCTTGAACAAGGTTGTCTATTATTATGTTGGGATATGAGTCATCTATAAAAAGCCCTGAGTATAATGAGTTGTTTTCAACGATACATCGCGGGGATTCATCTAGCGTTATGTCGCAAGCATAATTAGAATGAATGTATTGTCTCAAGGAGTTATTTTTAATTATATTATCTGGGGCATTTGCAAGCATAATAGCCTTAAAATGGCAACCATTAACGTAGTTTGCATCTATAGTTGAATTAGTCGTAGCTGAGATGTATATACCATGATAGGTTTTATTTACCATATTATTGCATATTGTATTGTTGTTACAGTAAACACTATATATACCTATTGTTAAGCTGTCTATTCTAGATATTATATTGTGTTGAATCGTTGAATTATTTGTATAATAAAGTTGGATACCATCCCGGCTATTGTCTCTTATCTCATTGCCATTAATTATATTGTTATTAGTATAACGAATGCGCATTCCATAGCGATTGTTGATAATAATATTATCTGAAACGTTGCAATTGTTTCCAAATAGGTTAACTCCTGCATTATACTCTCTTCCACTGTGTTGAATAGAAAAATCTTTTAAACTTACATTATCTGCGTTTATTTCAATAACTGTTCCGTTTTCTTTAGCATCAATGCACGTTGTTAATTTTTCCTCTCCAACTAGTTTTATTGATTTATTTATGAGTACATTTTCATAATATGGCGATGAGTCATCATAAACAAAAACGGTATCATCATCAGAGGCATTATCAATTGCATCCTGAATATTTGTGAAGTTGCCTTCACCTGTTCCACCAACGTATAATATATTACCGTTTGATAATGGAATATTAGGTTTTTTAATTTCTAGACTTTCAATAAATGGTACAACTGTTAACATAAGAAGAAGTATTGTTATTCCGACTGAAAAGACATTCTTATTCATTTTGCACTCCTATATCATATGGTTCTTTTACTGGATTCCAGTCAACCTCAATATATCGAACATACCAAGATGCATGATCATAGACTACCCGTGCGCGACCCAATATAAGGTGAAGATACTGAGGTCGCCCCCAATAATTCATAGACCACTTATTATGATTGATTTCATCAAGTGGGTCCCCATCCGGCCAAATAACATCTGGTCTCAATAAAACCGAACGGAAATTCCACAAGAAATTATTTTTCATAATGGTGTTATAATTTGTGGTAATAATTATGATACCATACCAATTTAGTCTAAAAACATTGTTTACTATGGTAGTATAACCACTTCCCCAATCTAGAGCGACACCATATGTATTTTTTATAAAAATATTCTGTGAAAGCGTATTTGTGTGTGTAAATTCATCCCATATATAATTTAAAAGATAGATACCTATATCTGTATTTGTAATAATCATATCAGATATAATACAAAATGTTGCAGCTAAAAGTTGTATTCCTATCCCTCTTGCATTATCCCAATTGATTTCTGAACGTGAACTGTTTTTTATTGTAAATCCTTGTATCTTAACATTATCACATAATCGTATCAATATTATTATTTTATTACCACTTCCGTCAATAACTGTCGTTTCTTTATTTTCACCTATCAATGAAATTGATTTGTTGATAATTAGATTTTCATAATATGGTGAACTATCGTCATATACAAACACTGTATCTAAATTACTTGAGTCATTTATTGCGTCCTGAATCTTGGTGTAGTTATTTGATCCGCTGCCTCCAACATATAATATATCTCCTCCATCGAAAGGAATAGTAATATCATTACCAGGTGATATTGGAATATTTATGGAAAGCATCAAAAGAAATAATATTCCAACTGTTAGGATTCTTTTATGCATAATTTTCCCCATTAAACAAGAACTCAACATTCTTTGTTTTTTTATAATATTATAACAAATTACTATATAAGAATTTGCCATAAATGTACATTATTGTATAATATTGTACATTAAATTTTTTTATTAATTTAAAGTATGCTTTTTCCATTTTATATCACATTTAAAATATTATATGGTTCTTTTACTGGATTCCAGTCAAATCTAATTAGTCGAAAAACCAATTCCCAGCTATCTCCCCAGTAACTATAAATATAGATACCACCGTTGATTTTATGTACTTGTTTTGTTTCATTCCAAAAGTTTCTGTCAAATCTACTGCTAAAAGAATTTTTAAAAAATGCATCTTCTAATTTATTTTCAAAAATATTATTATTGAAAATTTTGTTATATTTTGAAGAAATAATTTCAACTCCATAATAATTTTGAAAAATGTTATTGTATGAAATTGTTGTTAATGCTGCTTTCTCAAGTAAAACTCCCCAAACATTATTCGTTAGTTCATTTCCTGAAATAACATTTCTAATACTTGCTAAGTCCCACCATATTTTAGATTTTCCCAGGATATAAATCCCTGCATCCCAACAGTTTGTTATAGTATTATTGAGAAATTTATTTCTACTGCATCCAAAAGAAAGATCAATTCCGTGATCTAAGGTATAATTGATTTTATTTTGGAAAATGATATTGTCACATGAATGTGAAAGATGTATACCTGTACGACTATTTGTTATAGTGTTAAATGAAACAGTGTTAAAATTAGAATAATAAAGATGTATAGAATCTAAGGAATTATTGATTTTATTAAATGATACTGCATGTTTATCCGAATCTTTTAAATATATTGCATAAGAATTATTTTCCAGGACGTTTTCTTGGATATTATTGTTTTCTGAATCAAGTGAGAAGATGCTCCAAGATTTATTGGAAATGTAATTCTTAAAAATATTACAATCGGTACATCTAATCAATTCAATACCAATCCAACATACCTTATCGAGACATTGATTCGTAACAGTGATTTTATCACAATTCACAAGTATTATTTGTCCAACATTTGGTTCAATTATTTTATCTGATTGTTTTTCAAGATATATCAAAGGTCGTCCATTTACAGTATTATTAATTATAGTATTATCCGTTGTATATCCATATGAGATAAAAATACCGTTGTTAATAAATGTATTATTGGAAATTGTATTTTCAAAACAAACATAAAGTACAACTCCATATCTTTCATTTTGGATAAGATTATTCTCAATAGTTACATGTGTTATTTTATCATAGAAATATGTGTCTCCAATGCAAATACCAACTATATTATTCATAATTATGTTGTTTTTTATTTTAATATTATCTATCTCTTCATAAATTTTAATTCCAGCATTGCCAATGAATTGTCCACTATTATTCAATAAAAAATTTTGTACTAAAACATTACTTGCAACAATGTTTATAACGTCTCTTTTCTTTCTTCCCTCGATTATTGTGTTGCTTTTATTTTCACCAATAAGACTTATTGATTTATTGATTAAAACATTTTCATAATACGATCCACTATATACAAAAACCGTATCACCATCAGTTGCATTATCAATTGCATCCTGAATTATTGTATAATTACCAGAACCACTACCACCAACATAAAAAATATTTCCATTTTTCACAGGTTTAAACTCATTATCAGTATTAACATTAGAAGCAGATACATTTGTACCAATAACCAAGATTATTATTATAAAAACTAAGCCTTTTTTTATAAAATTATTCTGCATATTCTTCACCATACTTTACTTCAATAATAGTAATATCATATGGTTTTTTTGTTGCCATTACTCTTGTCATTTTTATCACTTATGTAGTATGATACCTTGCTACATGTATACACGTAACATTTAAATACTTTTCTAATTTTAATGTCTTTTAATTTATTTACAAAATCATAATGTTCACATGAATTTTTTATTTAATGAGCATAGCATTAACAATTATTCATCCCTAATTTATAAAGAAAATGACACTAATATTATTTTAATTAATATTTTATAAAAAAATTACGCCGAGGGGGAGATTTAAACGCCAGTTTACTAGTAAAAAAATTGTTTCTCCTGTTAAGCTCCACAAAAACAAATTTAGATATAATTTTAATCCTCGATTTATAAAATCTACCCCTTTCCGTAAAAAATAGAATACATTTCAGCAGTATTTAAAATATTTATTTTATGTTGTTGCTTTAATTTTTTATCATCTGACCAAATAATGCTTTCCGGGTATGCTAGTGCACATGCAATAAAAAGTGTGTCATCAGGATCAATATCTTTAACAAGTTCATACGCTTGTGTTCTATACCGAAACAGTACATCGGTTGATACAATCAATACCTTTTGTAGTAATAGATTTAAGAGCGTTTCAAAACTTTTTCTTTTCATCCCAGATTTTTTCAAGAGTTCCGCTTTATGTTTTTCAAGTTCTTCAAATATAAATGATGGAAAAAGGAAAAACCCCTCGTATTCTAGTATCATTCTTCTTGTGACTGATTTTTTTATTAATGCTGAAAAAAGTATGTTGGAGTCAATGACAATATTCAACCGAGAAACCTCTTATTTGCAGAAGATTTAACTTTTTTATTAAATGCTTTTACATCTTCCTCTGTTAATTTACTTTTCTGGACGAGCTTCTCTGCAAGTTGTAGAAGCTCTAATTTTTCAAGGATTGCTTTTCTTGCAACTTCGCTCCATCTTACTTCAGAAAAATGTTTCATCTGCTTATGTATATTATCTGGTAAAGAAAGTGTTATGTTTCCCATTTATATCACTATCACATAAATATGTGATTTCACATATTTAAATTTTACCTATAGAATTGAATATTCATAAATATTAATCTGACTTTTTAATTTTATTTTAACAAAAACAATAGTTTTTCCAGCATTGGAAAATGTTCTAGGAATCGAAGAAATAACACATTTACCACCCGGCTATTTCGTTGAATACTTACTTCAAAAGACGCCCATGGTCCTTTTAAACCATAGATATCTTTAGCCAAGGCTCTAATCATATACTTTCCAAACTTAGAATATGTATGTTCCAGTGTTATTTCTTCACCAGAGTGATACCATCCAGTCAAATAATCAGGGGTGCCATCACCCCACTCAATATAGTAGGAGACATTATCCCTATCGGGATCTGTTGTTTTGAATTTATATTTGTATGTTCCTGGTCTTCCAACTGCCCGACCTTTAACAAATGTTAGGTTAGGAGGTTGATTTCCAATAGGTGTAATTGTTATTACATAGGGTTCTGACCAGGGGGTTTCATACCCATATATATCTTTGGCTTTCAATTTTAGTTCGTAAATCCCTGGAAAACTCCATTTATAAGATATATTTCCTGTAAACCATCCACTGAGATTCCCATCTCCCCAATCAAACATATAATATTCAAAACCTTCCCAGTGAATCGTGAATTTGTAGATTATATCAACCCATACAATGCTTGGATGGAAAAATTTAAAATCAGAGAATAATGTCAAACTATAGAATATTCTTCTAATTTCGCCAGCCTGATTTTTCGCTTTTGCTATAATTTGATATATTCCATCATAATCCCATTCATGCGAAATTGAAACGGTTTCATTTGAGTTATAAGGCCCAATCCAATCAGTTATATCACCATCTCCCCAGTCTATCCAGTAGTATACATTGCTTATATTAGAAACATTAGTAGTTGAAATATAAAAAATTGAAAAATTTTCAGTCCACATAACTGGAGACAATAATTGGTCTAAAATAGCTTTAGTAGATGTTTTTGATGATTTTTCTATTACTACATTACTGGCAGATGATGATATAACACATGATATAATAAATAAAACAACAATACTTAGAGCAAGAGGCTTTATTAACCACTCTTTCTTCATGCTACCTCCCTCTTATAAAATAATCATCTTTTATCAAGTATTTAAAATGTGTGCTAATAATTATCATAAAATGATGATACAATTTATTTACAAATTATTTTTATTTAAAAAAATGAATAAAATTTATGCCGAGGGGGGAGATTTAGACGCCAGTTTACTAGTAAAAAAACAAGTATTTCTCCTGCTGATCCTAAAAAGAGATATAAGACAGGATTTGGAATAGTCTTTCCAGAAATGGAAACTGTTCACAAAACCTCAAAAACAAAGAACTAATTGATGCTCTGTTTCTTGGTGTACTAAAACTGTAATTTGTCCAAGGGCTTTCAAAACCATAAATATCCTTTGCCTTTGCTCTTATGATAAATTTATCAAATCCAATCCAAGAATGTCTCTCAGAATATCCTGGAGAACCAGAAGATCTATATGATGTCCAATTCGTAGTTATTCCATCACCCCAATCAATGTAATATGATACATCATCTCCATCAAAATCTATTGAGGAAAATGTAAATAAATAGGGGATTATTGGGAAACCTTTTATTGGACCATCAATAATTGGAGGATTTGGAGGTTGATTTTCTTTTATAAAAATATATGCTGATCCAGAATTATCTCCATTGTCATTATCACCATACGTTCCAACAAGAATTGTATTACTGTTAATAGCAACAGAATCACCAAAAAAATCACCAGATTCACTATCCGAGGCAAGTAGTTTTTGTTGTTGCAACCAATTAATATCTTTGCGGGTAAATACATATGCTGACCCAGAATCTAATCCATTCTCGTCATTATCTTGTGCTCCAATGACGGCAATCTCACAATAAAGAGAAACAGACCAACCAAATATATCCCCTGTTGCACCATCTGAAGCAAGGAGTTTTGCTTGCTGTTTCCAAGTAGTACCTATACGATTAAAAATATACGCTGAACCAGATTGCGCACCTTTATCATCATCCCATTTTACTCCAATAAGGGCGGTATTTCCATCAAGAGAAACAGAAGAACCAAAAGAATCACGAGTAGCACCATCCGATGCTATTAGTTTTGCCTGTTGAGTCCATGTAGAATTGTTTCGGATGAATACATACGCTGAACCAGAATCTCCCTCAAAACCATCATCTGGTGCTCCAATAAGAGCTGTATCATCACTTATAGAAACAGAATAACCAAACATATCACTAACATTACTATCGGATGGGATTAGTTTTGCCTGTTGAGCCCAGGTTGAATCATTTCGGATGAATACATATGCTGAACCAGATTGAGGTCCATAATTATTGTCCCCCCAAGCACCAATTATAAGATAATCATTATCGATAGAAACAGAATGACCAAAATAATCATTATATTCACTATCTAAAGCAGATATTTTTTCTTGTTGAGTCCAGGTGTTTTCAGTTCGAGTAAAAACATAAACTGAACCAGTATTCAAATTATCACCAGGTGAACCAATAATAGCTGTATCATTTTTAATAGCAACAGAATAACCAAACATACCACCAATACTACTATCGGAGGCAATTAGTTTTGCTTGCTGAGTCCAGGTTGAATCATTTAGGATGAATACATAAGCTGAACCAGATTGATACCCAAAATCATCATCAAATGGTGCTCCAATAATAGCAGAATCTTTGTTAATACAAACATACCAACCAAAACAGTCATGTGTTGCACCATCTGATGCAACTAGTTTATCTTGTTCCAACCAATTGTTATTAGCTATAACTCTACTTTCAATAACTTGTTTTATCAAATTATTATAATCATTGATTTTATTTTCATCAACATTCTTACTAATACTTTGTATAGCTGTTATAATCAACAATACACATACTATAATTCCTATTATTTTCTTTTTTATAATTTTGTTATTCCTCCCTTATAATAATATCAACTGATACCAAGTATATAAAATTATTTTATCTTTAGGATTTTACAAAGTTGGTTTTACCCAAATATTTTTATTCAATAAAAAGAATAAATTTACGCCGAGGGGGAGATTTGAACTCCCGAGAGGGAAACCCTCACGAGCTCTCCAGGCTCGCGCCGTACCGGTCTGAGCCACCTCGGCAAAAACAAAATCCTAAATAACAATCTCTCTTATGACTTTTTCCAGATAGATGGATATGTTCCCTTATTCATCAAAACTCTTTCTAAATTAGCACATACTCCGCTATCCTTTTGAATTATTTCTTCTGTGGATAACAAAGTTCTTACTAAAGCAATACCTTCGCCTTTAAGGCTTAAGACGGCAACCATATCTTCTTTTTTAATATCTGAATCAACCTCAACCACACCTGGCACGGCTAGACTTGCACCGTGACATAAAGCATCAACTGCTGAATCCCTAATAACAATTTTTGGTAAAAAATCAATTAGGCTTTCCATTGAATGAATTATTGAGCTAATTTCTTTTTCATTTCCATCTTCTTTCCAAAAAATATAAGCATCTTTTAAGTCCTGTAAAATAATAGAATCTTCCTCCTTAAAAGGACCAACTTTTGTACGTCTTAGTTCAGACAAATGCGCACCACATTTTAATTTTTTACCTATATCAACAGCCAAAGTTCTGATATAAGTTCCTGCTTCACACCCAACACGAAACAGAACGTCTCTGTCTTTTTTTTCAATTACCTCCAAATAGTAGATTTTTCTTTTACGTTTTACTCTTTTAACTGCAGATCTAACTGGTGGAATCTGAGTGATATCTCCAACAAAACTACCAAAGGTATCAATAATACTTTTTTCGTCAATATCTTTGTGAAGCTTAATAATTCCAACATATTCTTTCCCTGTTAATAGTAAAACCTGCAAAGCCCTGGTTGCATCACCTATTGCAATTGGTAGAACGCCTGTTGCATTCGGATCCAAAGTACCACCATGACCAACTCTTTCTACCTCAAGAAAATTCTTTATCCATGAATCTATTTGATGAGAAGTAGGACCTGAGGGTTTGTCAAGAATAATAAATCCATTTCCTAAAAGCTCCTTAACACTGCGCTCTTTTGGGAATTTACCATAATTTAAATTTGTTTTAGCTTGCACTTTAATAATACGCTTGCGTTTTTTTTCAAAGGGAAATGTGTATTTATTCTCCATTTTAAACTCAAGAATAAAAAGGTAATATAAAAAATGTTTATGTATCAAGCTTTTTAATAATAAGCTCTACAATTTCTTTGGGTGTTTTGTCTTTTGAATCAATAATGATATCATAAATTGTATTATCTTTTAAATTTACTCCATAATAATCCTTGTATCTCTTTGCCTCGCATTTTTCACGTTCTTGAATCTCTTTTTTTCTTTTTTCAATCGAGCCTTTTTCACGACCTACAATGCGACTTGCTCTTGTTTCTAAATCAGCATCTATTAAAATCTTAAAAGCAGGTATTTTATTTATATAAGCAAGCCATCCAGCAAGTCTTCCTTCTAAAATAACATCTCCTTTTTTCAAAATCTCCAGTTGTCGATCATCAAGTTCGTTATCGATTTCAGAGTGCTCTTCACAGTATTTTCCAAATTCCTCCAAAGTCATTTTTTCTTTATCTGCCAGCTCCCTAAAAATCATTCCTAAATAAATATGTTTCAATCCAAGTTTTTTTTCTAAAAGGCGCGCAACAGTTGTTTTACCACTACCCGGTGTTCCGCTTATCGTAATTGTTACCATGTTTTTCTTATATAGAAGAAGGTCTTATTTTTGCTTTTATATTTTTCCAAGTTTCAGACCAACTTATGTATTTTAAGCCTTGTCTTATAACCTGTCCAATAACCATTGAGAATATCAGATAAAGCCATAGCCATGCCTGAAATAAAAATGGGTAAGAAAAAAATGAGACTTGGTTAGCCCAGGGTACAGAAAAATAGTAATGAGGCACAGCTTGTAAAAAAACTCTTAGCCAAATAAAAATCGGCCAAATAAATATTATCAGAAACACCATTGGTTTCATCATACCACCTGATGCCTCTGTTTGTTTCCTCATGATTTCAGGTTGCATTTTCATAAGCTTTGAAACTCTGTTTGTATTTCCTTCTTTTCGGGCTTTCATCATTTCCTTTTGAAACGCCTTTGATATTTCTTGAGATTCACCTAATTTTTTCCAATTTGTGAAAAAATTTGTCAGTAGAGAAGAAAGAAGTACTACTATCAATCCAGCAAAAAATAGGGTTAAAACTGGATAATTACCTCCAAAACCAATAATAGGATTTAATATAAAACTAAGATAGTAAGCTAAATATGGTGCTAAAGGCGGCATAATAAAAAATATAAGCAATATGAAAATCAGTAGCAATATTAAGGTGCTTCCTTGCGCTTTTTCATCTATTTTTCTCATTTTATATCACACCATCAAGTAAGTACAGGTGCTGCCTGGGCTACAGCATCATCTATAGCATTATCATGGTTAAAAACTATTTTCACTGTTGCACCTGAGAGCGCCGCGTATGCCATTGCTGCAGCACGATTTATCATTTGATGTTCATTTATTTGTTCTATTGTGTCAGGATCCCTATTTCTTGTGGGATCATTTGTTCTTCTGTTAAATATTTCTGTTGGATCTGCTTCTACCACAACAATTGCCGTAGGCATTAGTTTTTTAATAACCCATTCAGGAAGTCCTGGCATATAACCTTTTGGTGTTTTGACAGTACAATGTGTGTCAAGTATTACATTTTTCATACTAGCAATTTTTTCAGCAGATTTTATCTGTAAATCCTTTTGTTGTTCTAAAGTCAGTTTCCTCATTTCATCTCTATTTTTTACTAAACCTTTTTCTATAGCAATATCTGCCATAACTGTTCCGAATGTTACGAAATCTATTTCCATTCCTTCAGAAGCTTTTTTCATAACGGTTGTTTTTCCAACACCAGGTATACCTGTTACAACTATAACACCCATAATATTCTCACCAAATATTTTTATTACTCAGCACCAAAGAATCCTCTTAGCACTGGGTGCATCTCCATTGCTTGTTCTCTTGCTATTTGTTCATAAAGCTGAATCATAATACCTACTGTAAGTAGTACTCCTGTACCACTTGCTCTTCCTACTGTTCCTATTAAATCAGCAAACCCAGCAAGTGCACCAACTGCCGCTCCACCAATTACAGTTACAACAGGGATATATCGCTCAAGTACTTTTGTTAATATACGCGGGTCTCTTCTAAAACCTGGTATTTGCATATCAGAGCTTTGTATTTGTTTGGCAACAGCAGATGGTCCCATATCTGTTGTTTCTATCCAAAATTTAGCAAATAATATCGATCCGATTATCATAACAGCCAGGTATATTATTACCTTTAAAGCATATTGAAGAGAATCATGAGTCCCGTCTCCTCCTGACATTATTGGTATTAACCAATATGAAATTCCGTTGGGACCATTTAAATACCAAGCCCCACCACCCAGAGGCTGTGTACTAATAGATGTATCATATGTACCAAGCCACCATTGTCGACCTAAAAGTGGTAGATCAGATTGATACAAAAGCATGGCAAACATGTTTATATTGGCAAGTAGTGCAGCCATTAAAATAACAGGAATATTTGATGCATAAATCAACCTAATGGGGTATCTACCACGAGCTCCTCTTACCTTTCCATGAGCAAGTGGCAGTTCTATACGTGAAGATTCAGCATATACAACAACGAAGAATATCAAAATAGTACCCAGCAGTGGTACAATAGCATTTTCATACACACCAGGTCTTCCAACAAACATCAACTGGTATCCACCGCCTACCATATCTTCTAGAGTCATATGAGTAGCCATGAAGTAGGTTCCAGGTACTACCCCTGCTGGAGGATTGCTTAAAGACACCGCAGCTGCTGGATCAATTGGTAACCAATTGAAAAAACCTGTAAATAAGGCTTCTGAAACCCCAGCTGCAATAAAAAGTGAAATACCGGAGCCTATTCCCCATTTTGAAATAAGTTCATCCATGAAAAATACAAGTAACGCACCTATAACAAGTTGCATTACTATAATAAAATTAGCCATCCCTGCGCCACCAACTAATCCGACTAATTGGTCACTTGGTCGCAAATAACCAAAAATTTGAGGGATCGCTTCAACAAAAATCATAACAATTACCAAGACTTTTTGTGTACCTTGATAAATTGCTTTATCTTCTTGTTTTGTTAAATCAAGTTTTATGATTTTTGCACCAACAAATAGTTGCAAAATAATTGATGCAGTAACA
>Ga0209635_10001061_pt1 | contig 20071 bp, 20 predicted proteins | sample DeeMarSWOR230_32_FD_187463 | JGI IMG/M metagenome (GOLD analysis project Ga0209635, IMG submission 187463) | Marine sediment microbial communities from White Oak River estuary, North Carolina - WOR-2-30_32 (SPAdes) (version 2) | ecosystem: Environmental > Aquatic > Marine > Intertidal zone >...
TGGACGCCCGGGGGTAGGCAAGACGACCATGCTCCGCGAGACCGCCCGCGTGCTCGCAGACGAGTTCGACAAACGCGTCATCATCGTCGATACCTCCAACGAGATTGCCGGCGACGGCGATATTCCCCACCCCGCCATCGGCCACGCCCGGCGGATGCAGGTGACCACCCCCGATATGCAGCACGCCGTTATGATTGAGGCGGTCGAGAACCACATGCCGGAGGTAATCGTTATCGACGAGATAGGTACCGGCCTCGAGGCCCAGGCCGCCCGGACCATCGCCGAGCGCGGAGTACAACTGGTCGCCACCGCCCACGGCAACACTCTGGAGAACCTGATGATGAACCCCACCCTGTCCGACCTTATCGGCGGTATACAATCGGTCACACTGGGTGATGAGGAGGCGAGGCGGCGGGGAACCCAGAAATCGATACTGGAAAGAATGTCGGCACCCACCTTTGATATCCTGGTGGAAATTCAGGACTGGGACCGGGTAGCCATTCACCCCGATGTCGGTGAGGCGGTCGATGCCATCTTGCGCGGCCAGTTACCAGCCACCGAGACCCGCTGGACGGATGAAAATGGGGAGATCCATGTCGAGAAAGTGGTACCCGCGGTAACTGAACGAAGGACGCCGGTGCAGAGACAAGTAGCCAGGAAAGACGGCCAGCCACGACTCTTCCTCTTTGGCGTCAACCGGGGGCGCATGGAGCAGGTAGCCGATGAGATGCAGCTCAGTCTGGAACTGGTAGACAAGCTGGAGAACGCCACCTTGCTGGTAACCTCCAAGAAGTACTACCGTCAGAAACCGAAGAAGGTCAAGGAAGCCGAGGCTACCAATGTCCCAATCTTTGTCCTGAGAGGCAATACCCCCACGCAAATCCGGCAGTTGCTTAACACACTCTATCCCGCTGAGGTCCCGCAAAAGGTCAGCTCCTTCGAGCAGGCCCTGGGTGAAGCCAGGGAGGCCGTAGAAAAGGTACTGGGTGGCGAGGAGACTGTGGAACTCAGCCCACAGAGCGCCTATATCCGCCGACTGCAGCACCTGATTGCCGAGCGGAACGCCCTCTCCTCACAAAGCACCGGTAAAGACCCCGACCGGAGGGTAAGGATTTTTAGGGGGTAGAGGCTTCAACTGTATTCCAAACGGGGATTGAAAAGGGGCGAAGCCCCTTTTAGTAATTTTTTCCCTCTCCCCTTCAAAGGGGAGAGGGACACAGGGTGAGGGGTTGCAAAGATTCCATGGCCCGAAATAGATTCAAGGACACCAGACAAATCCTCTCCCGCGAACAGGGCACCATTATCAAGGACTGGGGGGGGCGGCTGCCCGTTGCCCTGATGTACCCTAACTCCTACTACCTGGGCATGTCCAATCTGGGTATCCATGCTATTTACCGTCTGCTGAATAGCTATGGTGACGTTGTCTGTGAGCGGGTCTTCCTGGAAAAGGGCCAGAATACACCACCCGTTGGGCTGGAATCGGGACGGCCCCTGACGGACTTTGCCGTCCTTGCCTTCTCTATCACCTACGAGCTCGACTACTTCAATGTGATTAGTATTCTCAAGACTAGCGGCATCCCCCTGTATACTGCCGAGCGCGACGAACGCTACCCGTTGGTCATTGCCGGTGGTGCCTGTATCACTGCCAACCCGATGCCCCTGGCGCCATTCTTCGACTGCCTCTGTATCGGGGAGGCCGAGGCAATACTACCACCGATGCTACCGGTGTTGTCGGAGGGCATTGGTAGTAAAAGACAGGAGTTGCTCAAGGCCCTGCTAAAAATACCGGGCGTCTATGTCCCCCAATACCCTACCGGCACCCCGGTGGTCCGGCAGTGGATAGGCAACCTCGATGATTTTCCTGTGACCTCGACGGTACTCACCCACGACACCGAGCTGGGCAACCTTTGCCTAATCGAGGTAGAGCGGGGCTGCGGGTGGGGGTGCCGTTTCTGTCTGGTGAGCAACGCTTTCCGACCGGCAAGGTATCGTTCGGCGGACGGACTACTCACCGAAGCGGAGAATGGCCTTCACCACCGAAAACGCCTCGGACTGGTAGGCCCGGCCGTCACCGACCACCCTCAGATTGAGGAACTGGTGAAGCGACTCAAGCAGATGGGGGCGGAACTCTCGGTCAGCTCGATGCGGATAAAACCACTTTCTCCGGTGGTACTGGACGGGCTGGCACGGGGTGGGGCCCGGACAATTGCTCTTGCCCCTGAGGCCGGCTCAGAACGACTCCGCAGGCTCATCGCTAAGAGGATAACCGAGGACGATATCCTCAAAGCTGTGGCAATGGTGGTGGGGCAGGGCATCAAGCAGCTCAAGCTCTACTTCATGATTGGTCTACCTTCAGAGAATGACGATGATATTGAAGAAATCGTCCGCCTGACCCTCGCCTGCAAGAGCATCCTCGATAAACAGGCAAGGGGAGGTCGTATTACCCTCAGCATCTCCCCCTTTGTCCCCAAAGCTGGGACGCCGTTTCAGTGGCTGCCGATGGCACCGCTCCCCATCCTGGAACACCGCCTGTCCTCACTCAAGAGCCAGTTACAGCCGAAAGGAATACAGGTCAAGGCAGAGAGTCTCGCCTGGACCGAGGTGCAGGCAGTCCTGTCCCGGGGTGACACCCGATTATCAGAGGTGTTAGCCAGTACTGAAACAGTATCGTTACCTGCCTGGCGTCGTGCCATCCGGGAAATCAAACTGGATATAGATTTCTACGCTCACCAGCAATGGGATACGAACTACAATCTACCCTGGGCATGGATCGATTTGGGTACCAGCACAGAACACGTCAAGCGAGAGCTGAACCGGGCACTGACCACGATAGGCGCATCATCGTAAAAGGACAGCTTGACACTTTGATCGGGCTGAGATATTCTGTATGATATTTTTCTAGTCGACAGGCAGGCGAATAAAACAAACAGGAGGAATAACATTGATGGGTTATTTCAGGATACTGGCAGCAATTCCCGGCTTCTTTATCAGCTCCCTTATCCTCTGGGGCCTCTGGGGAGCGTTTGCCGACGACATCGGATTGGAGAAGATAAGTTATGCAATGGCGATGCTGCTAACCATCACCCTCTGGCTGGCAGTGGCACCGTTAGCAGCGGTTGGTCGTCGAAAAAAATAGCAATAGCATAAGCCGCACAGAGGGAGTAGAGTATCGTGTCGAAAGCGAAGTACCCGCTGGTGGCGGGGTTGGTGGTCGTGCTGGTACTCGGGGCCTGTAAAGACGAACCGGGTGAGCCGGTAGTAGAAGACGCCGCCGGAGCAAAAGACACTGCCTTTGAATACCTGCAGGAGCAATACCCCGACAATGCCCCAGATAGTGGTCTTCAATGGGAGGAAGAGGATATCACACCTGGCGGGCTGGTGGGGACATCAGTCAAGCAGTTCACTTCAGACGGGTTAACGGTTACCGTGTCCGCTCCTGTGGTCGCTCCGGAGAATATCATTTATACAACCACTATAACTAGTATCGATGGTGGCTGGTACTGGAGGGGGGAGGTGAGACCAGACGGCTCCGTGACTGAACTCAGCCTGCTGGCAGAGATGTCCGAGGAATGGAGCCAGGATATCGCTGAAGAGTTCGTCAAGAACAGCCCCACCTTTGCCTACGACGGTATAGCGGAGACCCTGGAACTGACCAATGTCCTGATGGCAAGATGCCTGTTCTGCTGGGCGTTCACCTTCGAGTTTGACTGTCTTCATGCCGGGTATGGTAATCGCGAAGGAGAGGCACTTGCCCAGGTAATCACACATCATGAGGCAGTTATCATCGTCAATAAAGGAGAGGTTGTCTCAGCAGTCATGGACGTGAAGTGGGATATGCTCCGGCAGGCCTTTGTCTCCCTGGAAAGCACCAGATGGGTGCTGGAATCCTACGGTAATGCAGACAACCCTCAGGCCATCCTCGAAGGTACAGAGGTAACAGCCGAATTCTTAGCAGGCGAGGTTATTGGGTCAGCCGGCTGCAACTCATACTTTGCCTCATACGAAATTGACGGACAAGATATTACCATCGACTCGATTGGCGCAACGGAGATGGCATGCCTAGAGCCGGAGGGGGTAATGGACCAGGAAACCCTGTACCTGTCAGCTCTGGGGCAAGCAGAAAGATTTCTAATCGAAGATGGGACACTGAAGATTTTCTACAGCGACGACCAGGTACTTACTTTCTCCGCAGAATAAATAGCCATGTCCCGCACGCAACTCATCCTCAACAAAGCCACAGCGCCTGATTAAAGAGCTTCAGCCCATCTAACGGCGTTCTGGAAGATACGCAGGCCATCGCCATGCTCCCCGATGCTACGCCGCGTCCACTGGGGATGCTGGGTACCACGGACAAAACGCTCGGGGTGAGGCATCAGGGCAAAGACACGCCCGGTGTCATCACACAGACCGGCAATATCCGCCATTGAGCCATTGGGGTTGTAGGGATAACCAGCCCCGCAATTACCCTGCTCATCAGCGTAGCGAAGGGCGATATTTGCCTCCGGCACAGCGCCATCAAAGACAACCTTACCTTCGGCGTGGGCCACCGGCAGAGACATGCGGTCAATGCCTTTGGTAAAAACACAGGGGCTAGCGCTGTTCGCCGCCAGATGCACCCAGCGGCATTCGAACCTGCCGGAATCGTTGTCAGTTAACGTCAGTGGTATCGAGCCACTATTGACCGACAGAATACCGGCCTTCACCAACACCTGAAAGCCGTTGCAGATACCCAGAACCAGTCCACCTTCCTCGATAAAGCGTGGCACATCCTCACCGAGCCCCATTCTAACCTCATTGGCAAGTACCCTGCCCGCAGAAATATCATCGCCGTAGGTAAAGCCGCCGGGTACCACCAGTATCTGATAGTCGGACAGGCACTCATCACCACGGACAAGCTGGTTGATATGTACACGGGTAGCCATTGCTCCCGCCTGCTCGAAGGCAAACACCGTCTCCATATCACAGTTAGTACCCGGGGCACGCAGTATCAAAACTCTTACTTGACTCATTGTTAATGCTACCACCGAATCGGGCTCTGCCAGGCTTCTTTCAAATCAGTAAGGGATTCGTTGACAATCTTGCGGTCATCCAATCCGTAGACCTCTAGCACCCCAGAACCCGTTACCTCACCGATGACAGCCCATGCAGTATCGCCCATCGTATTCTCGAACTCCTCCCGATTTTCCGGGGCCACCTCAACCACAAAACGACTGTTCGACTCAGAGAACAGCACGAAGTCGTCACGGTCAATCGATTCACCGAGTGGGACTTGCTCCAGTTTGACATTTGCTCCCAGCCCGCCGGCGAAAGCCATCTCGGCAACCGCCACGCCGAGACCGCCATCACTGCAATCGTGACAGGCCCTGACCAAGCCCTTCACGGTGGCAGTACTGAGATTATCCATCAGGACTTTTGACCTCGGCGCGTCTACCTTAGGAACACTGTTCCCGACCAGGTCATGGGTCGCCAGGTAAGCAGAACCACCTAATTCGTTCCAGGTCTCCCCTACCATGTATATCAGATCGCCGACCTGCTTCAGGTCCATCGACACGGCGCGATTGGCATCTGCCATGACACCGATCGCCGAAATCAGCAACGTGTGCGGGATGGTGATTACGTTGCCCTCATACTCGAACTCGTTGTTGAGGCTGTCTTTCCCAGAGATAAAAGGGGTCCCATAGACGAGGGCCATGTCGTGGCATGCCTGGGTTGCCCGGACCAGGGCACCGAGCATCTCCGGTCGGCGGGTATCACCCCAGCAGAAGTTATCAAGCAGGGCTACCCTGTCCAAGTCCCCCCCGACGGCAATAATCTGCCGCAGGGCTTCATCAATGGCCGAAGCCGCCATCCAGTAGGGGTCAATCTCACCATACTTCGGATTGATACCATTGGAGACGATGACGCTCCGATCCGAGTCCAGCACCGGTCGAATGATGGCAGCATCACCGGGGCCATCACAGTCTTTACCAACCAGCGGCTTGAGAACACTGCCCCCCTGAACCTCGTGGTCATACTGGCGGATTACCCACTCTTTACTGCAGACATTCCAGGTAGCGAGAACCTTCATCAGGTCTCTTCCGAGGTCGTCGGGTGAAGCGAAATCAGGCTCGGTATGTTGTGATGGTTGCCAGACCGCCTCCAAATTCATCTGGGGTATTCCCTCGTGGAGAAACTCCATGCTCAGGTCGCCCACCAGCTCCCCGTGATAAAAGAGCCTGAGCCGATGGTCGTCGGTAAACTCACCGATGACAGCCGCTTCAACATTTTCACTATCGAAAAGTCTCATTATTCCATCAATACAATCAGGGGGAACTGCGATAAGCATCCTCTCCTGGGACTCGGAGACCCATATTTCTGAGTAGGTCAACCCGGCGTATTTCAGCGGCACCTTCTCCAGGTCGACCCGTACCCCGGTATCAGCGGCCATTTCACCGACCGCCGAGGAAAGACCACCACCGCCACAGTCGGTTATACGACGGTACAGACCTTTGTCTCTGGCTTGAAGCAGAACGTCTATGACCTTTTTTTCGACTATCGGGTTACCAATCTGGACAGAGGTAAAAGACAGGGTGCTCGATTCCTCGGTGAGTTGCTCCGATGCAAAGGTCACACCGTGTATCCCGTCACGCCCGGTCCGACCGCCAACGACCACCACCAGGTCACCCGCCTGCTGCTGGCCTCTCCGGGAAAGCTCACTTGGCATCAGCCCCAGCGTCCCACAGTAGACAAGGGGATTAGCCAAGTAGCGCTCATCGAAAAGTACCGCTCCATTAAGAGTGGGTATGCCTAGCCGGTTGCCGTAGTCGGCTACTCCAGCACGGACTCCTTTGAAGATACGCCTCGGGTGCAGGACACCCTTAGGAAGTTTTTCATGAGGCAAGTCCGGCGGAGCAAAACAGAAAACATCTGTATTCAATATCGGCTTGGAACCTAGGCCGGTGCCAAGCGGATCACGCACCACCCCACCGATTCCCGTAGCGGCTCCACCGTAAGGCTCCACCGCCGACGGGTGGTTATGCGTCTCTACCTTAAAACAGAGCGCCCATTTCTCATCAAATTCAATGACACCGGCATTATCCATGAAAACGGAAAGACACCAGGGCTTGTTAAGCTCGGCAGTTGCTTTGGCAATCGTGTTTTTAAGCAGGTTGTCTATCTTTACCCAGAGTCCTTCCCATTGAACTACCTGACCAATCTTGGCGAGAGAACTCTCTAACAAGTTATCAATGCCTGCTCCAGAGAAAGATACCTTGCCTTTGAAGGTCTTGTGAACGCAGTGCTCCGACCACGTCTGGAACAATGTCTCAAGTTCAACATCAGTAGGGTTTCTGCCCTGCTCACGGAAGTAGTCGATGATTGCCTTCAATTCAGGCTCCGAGAAGCTGAAGTCTCTACGCACCTCGGCAAGTCCGGAGCCATCCGTATCAATAATATTATAATGGTTCAACCGGAAATGGTACTGCGGATGCTCCGAAAACGGGATTGTATCCGGGCCAACGATGTGCTCAACGATGGGGTTCACCAGCAGCTTGCCACATATGCTGTCCAGCTGCCCGTTATCGAGATCTCCCTCAATCAGGTAGCGTTTTGCCGTTTTGACCGCCCGGACGTTGTCAATCCCGAGGTCGCGGACGGCCTTCATTACTGTCCCCTCAACCGGGTCCATAACACCGGGATTGTAGGTCACTTCGACCACACGACGATTGGAAGAAGAATCGGCATCGGCAGGAATTGCAGAATCAGAGCGGTAGTCCTGAATCACCGGGTCGGCGAGGAGACCACGACATATCAGGTCGAGCTTATCAGAGGAGAGTTCGGCATCCAGCCAGTATATATCAATAACACGGACATCTGAGACTGTTTCTATACCGAGGTCCCGGATGTCCTTCACCAGGCCCGCTCCCCGGGCATCAGGCAGATGATTCTTGAGTCGGACTTCGACTCGGTGCATTAATCAGTCGTCCTATATCAGCCGCCCTAATCATATCAAAAAATGAACCAAACGCCAAGCGATTTTCGGGAGAAAACCGACTAATTTTCGGGGGATTTTTCAGGGTACTGATGTACGTGAATTAACAGCCATTCCACTGGCTGACGCTGAACGAATTCTTCTTGAATATGTTTCAGTATCTCCCTTTGTCCTGGGAATGGAACCTTGAGCATCGCCTCTTCAAAAGTAAACCACCCGAACTCGCTGTGCTCTTCGTTAATGGTAACCGCAGCATTGCCCGAGACACACGCCACAAAAACCGGGGCAATCCATATTGAGTCCTTATCTAATCCGTAGAACTGCTCACAGATATCAGCCGAGTAGAGTTTCTCCGGTGTAAGCCCAGTTTCTTCCTTTATTTCCCTCAAGACCGCCTGCCATGCCTTCTCGCCCTCTTCTATCTTACCGCCAACGCCAGCCCATGCTCCCTCAACAGTTTTCTTCCGTTTTAAAAGGAGCACACCATAGCCATCATTGCTTTCTTGAGGAGAAATGCCGAGACACTATTACATCTAATTACTAGCTCTTGATCCATGTCCATGCATAATCCCAAGATATTCGGAGTCTGAGGTTACCTATGTCTTCTGAAGATAGACGAATGTATTTAAGAGGAGAGTAGTTCTGTGACGATGTCGTTTATCTCTCGTCCGTCGGCCTTGCCTTTGAACTCGGCAATGAGCCGGGGCATGACCTTGCCTTTGTCACGTGGTCCTTCAGCCCCTACCTCAGCAATAATCTTCTTGGCTGCAGTAATAAGCTCATCGCGGCCGGCCTGCTGGGGCAGGTACTCCTGGATGATGGCCAATTCCGCTTCTTCTTTAGCGACCAGGTCCTGGCGGTTACCCTGCTTGAAGGCGTCGATGCTCTCCTGACGCTGCCGTGCCTCTTTAGCAATCACGCCAATGACATCGGCCTCTTCAAGATTATCACGCTTGGCGATTTCCGCATTCTTGATGGCAGACATCACCAGACGCAAAACATCACGCTTCGTGGTATCGCCAGCCTTCATCGCCTGCTTGAGGTCGCTGGCCAATTTTTCCTTAAGTGATGCTTCCACTTTGTCCTACCAGTTCTGCTACCGTTTTCTCTGCGCCCGGGCGCTCTTACGCCTCTTGGCAGCTGCTTTTCGCTTACGCTTGACGCTGGGCTTCTCGAAGTACTCCCGGTGGCGTACCTCCGATAGAATACCGTCCTGCTGTACCTTTCTGGTGAAGCGTTTCAGCAGACTCTCGAAGCTCTCATTGTCACCCGAAACTACATTGGCCACCCGTCATCGACCTCCTTTATCGTGGCATTTTACGGCTATCAGCCCGTCCGCTTGCCTTCGCTGAAGCTTTAGCGCAAGCAGGCCGCACGAGGCTTCGGCAGGCGGGCCATTGGCCAACAGCCGCCCCCACAAACAAACATTTTAGTTAGCTCAGGGTACTCATGTCAAGAACCGGGGCAATAGTGGTCTCTTCATCATGCAGGTAATGGCACTAGCCACCCACCCGCCCCAATATTGCCCGAGCAGCGACAACACCCGAGACCGACGCCTGAATCAGACCGCGGCTAACACCAGCACCGTCGCCAGCGGCAAACATATTACCCACCTCAGTTTCCAGACCAGGGGTGAGCTGGAGACGCCCAGAATAGAACTTGACTTCCACCCCATAGAGCAGGGTATGGGGTGAAGCCACCCCCGGAATCAGCCTTTCCATTGCCCCGACCATTTCAATGATGCCCGTGAGGTGACGGTAAGGCAGGACGAAACTAAGGTCGCCAGGGGTAGCGCTCGTTAGCGTAGGGTGCACCAGACCCTCATCAATCCGAGTCGGAGTGGAACGCTGTCCCTGCATCAGGTCGCCGAGTCGCTGCACCAGCACCCCACCACTCAGGATATTGGCCAGCCTCGCCAGGTACTTCCCGTAGGCAATCGGTTCATGAAAAGGCTCGGTGAAGGCAGTACTCGTCAGGAGGGCAAAATTGGTATTACCACTCTTGCGCTCTGCATAACTGTGCCCGTTAACCGTAATTACCGGGTCAGCCCCACCAGTAGACTCGAGAATAACCTCTCCCTCAGGGCACATGCAGAATGTCCTTATCCTGTCATGGAAAGTGGGTGAGAGAAACTCCAGCTTGACCTCGTACAGGGTACTACATAAAACTTCCATGACTGCCTTCGGCACTTCAACGCGAACACCGACGTCGACCGGATTATTGTGCATCGTCAGGTCGAGTCGTTCCGCCTCCCGCGACAGCCAGTCCGCTCCCTCTCTACCCGGAGCCAGAATCAGGTAATCACAGTCATACCTTTCTCCCGCCTCAGTCATGATGCCCGTCACTTTACCGTCATTAACGATAACACTATTGGCTGCAGCATTAAGTTTGAGGGCAATATGAGGGTCAAGGTAGTCACGCATGGAGCTGAGTACGGAACGACAGTGCTCTGTGCCCAGGTGGCGAATGGGTACCGGTTTCAAGTGCAGCCTTGCCTGTGCCGCCTGATGGCACAGTCGGTCAACTTCGTCTCCTACCCCATACAGCTTGTCAGGGGCACCAAACCGCTGATACGTATCGTCAACATACTGAATAAGATCGGCCGTCCTGTCTTCACCAACATAATCGGCCAGTCGACCGCCTACATCAGCAGAGAGTGTCAGCTTGCCATCACTGTATGCCCCAGCCCCACCGAGACCACAGACCAAATTACAGGGGGTACAGGTATCGCAGTGGCTGTCACGGTCACGCGCCGGACACTGGCGGCTATCTATATCTCGCCCCTTTTCAATAAGCAGGACTTTCAAGCCAGAGGATTGAGACAGTTCCAGGGCAGCAAAGATACCTGCTGGACCACCACCAACAATTACAACATCGTATTTTGTCGCCATAGTACTTTAGGTTACATCACACTAGTACTTTTGCTCTGCACTGCCATTGTATAACTGGCATCCCTAGCCGTCAAGGAAGTGGCCTACTGACCTACTGGAAGCTAAATCAGCGCACAATGAGGATTGACATTTGCCAATTGGCTAACTACAATACTGCTTATGGACAACCCGGACAAGAATCATATCGGTACCATACTGAAACAGCAGAGAATCAGCCTACCACTGACTCTACAGGAGTTGGCGGGCAAGGCAGAGGTATCCGCCTCACATCTGGGCCGAATCGAGCGTGGAGAGCGCTTTCCCTCGGCGCATATTCTACGGAAGATTGCTGCACCCCTGGGCTTCGAGGAAAACGAGCTATTTACACTTGCCGGGTATCTGTCATCTCAGTCACCACGAACAGCCGAGCGACTTCCGACCTATGGTAGTGGACAGTTAGACCCATATGTCGCCAGGGTGCTGAGTCAGGAACCACCTGAGGTGCAACGCGCTGTTATCGGCATTCTCACCATGCTGAGGAGCATTGCCAAGAGCATGGATAAATAGAGTCAATCCACACCCGTTTGCAGACGTCACGCTGTACCGTCTGAAGGGATTGATGGTTGTTGTGAGGGCGTGTGGTGGGGGGACAAGGTTAGGACACTTGCTGACGAATAACGTGGGTAACCAGGACAGCGCTCAGGTAGATTACGTAGCGGCGATGACACACGAGCTGAAGACCTCGCTCACCGCCATCATCGCTTCAGCCGAGCTTATTGCGGATGAACTGCACCCGGATGAAGGCAGTGTGCAGTGGAAGCTCCTTCAAGCCATCATCCGCAACGCACACCGACTTGATGAGAGCATAACCTTCTTTGCGGAAATGCCCAGGCAACCAATACAGGACTTTCAGTTCCGGCCGGAACCTGTCGACATCGGCCAGATTATCCGCGACGTAGTGACAAGGCTTCACCCCCGGATTCAGGCACGAAAACAGACCCTTGAACTGGAAATAGCAGCTGCCCTGCCTCCAGTCAGGGCAGATAAACAACACCTGGGACAGATACTGCTCCTCCTGACCGCCAATGCCACCAAGTTCTCTCCCGAAGGAGGTAGCATCAAGATAAGTGCCTGGCAACAAGACGGCGAGAGCCTGGTAGCCCGGATAAGTGATAGCTGTGGTGGCATCCCGGTCGAAGAACAGGAGCTTATCTTCAAACCCCACTACCAGATTGGACGGAGTGACGGCGAAGGAGGGCTCGGTCTGACCATCGCCAAGTTCCTTGTAGAGCTCCATGGTGGTAAAATATGGGTTGAGAGCCAGATGGGGCACGGCTGCAGCTTCTTCGTCTCGCTGCCGCTTTTCAGGAGGATCGCTTGAAAGTAGTTGTTATTGATGACGCACCCGACATCGTAGAGGTTGTTTCACTGTGTTTTCAGCTCCGCTGGAGCGGCACCGAGGTACTGTCAGCCCTCGACGGCACCAAGGGGCTGGAACTCATCGAAGCCGAAAACCCTGATATTGTCATCCTGGACGTTAACCTCCCCGATATGGACGGGTTCAGCGTAATCCGCGAGATACGGCGGTTTTCGCAGATACCGGTTATCATGCTGACCGTAAAGGGAGAAGACGTTGATATCGCCAGAGGGCTTGAACTCGGAGCTGACGACTACATGGTAAAGCCCTTCAGCCATATTGAGCTCATCGCCAGGGTGGAAGCAGTGCTGCGTCGCTCCCGTGGCATACCGGCCAGCAGCGATGACCGCCCCTACGCCAGTGGTAACCTCTCAGTCAATTTCGCCACCAATGAGGTAAAGGTAGGCGGGCAACCAGTCAAGCTGACCTCCACCGAAATGAAACTTCTGCGGTACTTAATCAGGAACGAGGGACGTCTGCTGACACACGAGAACCTGCTGACCAAGGTCTGGGGAGAAGGATACCAGGATACCCGTGACCTGCTCCGGGTACATATCCAGCACCTGAGGCAGAAGCTGGGGGATAGCGTAGACTCACCCAGAATCATCATTACCGAGCACGGCATGGGTTACAGGTTTGTCCGCCAGGACAACGTATAAGCTCTCCAAGGACTAAACGGAACGCACTTCACCACTCCAGGCAGTCCCAAGGCCTCTACTATCCAAATCTTTATGAAATCTTTATGAAATCTTTATAGAATGTTTAGGAACTTTATTCTCCGTTTTACCACGGTGTGCTTAAATTAAACTCGATAGAGAGCACCAGATTATGTACGAAGGAGAAAAACATGGATAGGATCGGCGTTTTCCTGTCTGACTGGCAGGTGCTGTTCCGGGAGGGTATCCATTTCACCTTATCCGGGGAAGAGGACTTCGAGGTTATCGGCGAGACAACCAACAACGAAGATGCCCTGAAAGCAATTGAATCAAACCCTCCGGACGTCGCTGTTCTAAACACTAACCATGAGAAGCTTGATGGTTTTCGGGTAGCCGCATACCTCAAACGTAACTTCCCATCAGTAGCCACGGTCCTTATCATGGACAACGACGACGATGAGCAGCTCTTTCAGGCAATCAAGAGTGGGGCCAGTGCCTGCGTGACCAAGGAAATTGAGCCAGCCGACCTGATTGATACCATCAGGGCAGCCGCCCAAGGTAAACAACCAATCAGTGATGCCCTGCTCAGGCCGGAGATTGCCTCACGGGTACTGGATGAATTCGAAGAGTTCACCGTTATAGGTGAGCAGATGGGCAACATAATGGCTCAACTAACCCCCGGTGAGACCGAAATCCTGCACCACCTGGCAAATGGAGCACCGCTTGACCAGATTTACCAGGCCCTCAGTATCGGTGAGGAGGGCATCAGCCGTACCTTCAAGACTATTCTGTCAAAGCTGGTAGCCAACGAACAGAGCCGGCAGATCATTGCGGCAATACCGACTGGTCTGCCCATGAGCGTACGTGCCCACCTTGCCGGTCAGTCTTCTGAAGATTACGTGACCAGAGAAGAATTCTCCGCCTTCAAAGACAGCATCCGAGAACGCCTCAAGGCCGCTATGGACGAGGCAGATTAAGAGAATAGCTGCAGAAATCAGTATTTTTAAAGGGCTGGTTAGAGTAACCAGCCCTTATAACTTCCGTTTACCAGTATGGGTTTTCACAAAATGTTCTGGCTAACTCTTGTTTCCTATCTTCTGAAAGCCAGGATTCGTCAATACCCTGAAGAATTAATATCCGTATCTCCTCGCGAGAGAAGCCAAGTCTTGTTTCGAGTACATAGTATTCTTCAGCCAATGAATTACCAAACATCTTGGGGTCATCAGTATTAATAGAGATAGGTATCGCTCTATCGAAATAGTACCGGACCGGGTGTTTCTCAATAGACTCGACTACTCTGGTCTTCACATTAGATATCAGGCATATTTCAATAGGAATACAGTGCTCAGCCAGGTAAGCTACCAGAGAATCGTCCTCAAACGCTCGGGTGCCGTGTCCAATTCTGTCTACCTTAAGACTGCGGATAGCTCCCCAGATACTCTCTGGGCCAGCCGCTTCTCCAGCGTGTGCACTGGTGTGAAAGCCAAGTTGCCGGGCTCTTTCGTAGATATCGGCAAATGGCTCCGCGGGGTAGTCCTGCTCTGACCCGCCAATTGTTATGCCTATAATTCCAAGGCTTCTAACCTCATTAATCTCTGCCAGATTCCTGGCGGCGTTGTCTAGTTCGCGGCTACGAACCAGGTCTGCGATTAAGGCAATTTCTACATCCGGCACCTGATAAAGACCATTACGAATTGCCTCTGCCAATTTCTGTGTTTCTAATCCGTGCCGGGCGAAGTCTGAGGGAGCAAAAGTCACTTCAGCATAAAGAATATTCTGGTTCGCCAGGTCTCGTGCTACCGCCTCAGCTATGAAAGTGAAATCTTCGTATTCCCGCAAGAATTGGTTTCTCCAAACCCAGGTCTCCATGAAATGGGGAAAATCACGATAATTGAATCTTTCTATGAGAGCTTGAAGATTCGGAACAGACGATTCTCCCTCGTACTTCTGGACCAATTGCCACAAGGCATCATGCGGGATAGCCCCCTCAAGGTGCAGATGTAATTCTACCTTCGGTACTTGGTCGAACCAAGTCTCTCCGGTTTTTGATTCATCTATTTTGTCGTGTTCTTTCATCGTAATCAGTAATTTGAACTATGAAGCGGCTTGAACAAGCAGCGGCTGCAATTCTCACATTGTCATTAACTTCTTCCAGATGACGGGTTTTTCTAACAGGATTGACTGGATTTATTCAATAGTGACAGTCGGTCCTGTTGCATATTTTCTTAAAGCATCTTCATCAAGCTCAACACCCCATCCCGGGCCGGTCGGAACTCTGGCTGTGCCGTTGCTGTAATCCAGACGTTCTTTGATCAGGTCATCCTCCATCATGAGATGACCGAAAAGCTCAATGGCATGGCCCAGTTCATGGTATTTGGCAACCGCAACATGAATATGCATAGCCGAAGCAATCCCCAGGCATTGATTGTGTAGGACTGCTCCTAAGCCCTCCATTTCAGCGTAGGAGATGGCCCGCAGCATATTGGTTACACCTCCGGGACGTTCGGAATTCAAGCCGACAATGTTTATTCCGCCCATTTTTACCAGGGAGACAATATCCTGAAGTGAAAAGCAGCCTTCATGGGCCATGACCGGTATACTGACTCTCTGCTGAACATAGGCCATTCCATTATAATCAGAAGCGGCTACCGGCTGCTCGGCAAAGTCAATGCCGTATGGTTCAATAGCCTTGATAGCGCGGACCGCTTCGGGCGGCTGCTTGTAGGCCTGGTTGTAATCAACCCTTAAACGGACCTCAGGGCCTAAAGCCTCACGTATACTGGAGACAATCTCCATGTCACTTTGAATGCTTCTCCCAAGCTTAATACGAAAAGTCCGGATACCCCGCTCATAAAATGTCCGGCAGAGATTGATCATGGTCGCAGCATCCGAAAGTGCAATGAGCGCGGCCAGCGGGACTTCATCCACACACTTTCCGCCAAAGAAATCATGGGCTGGTCGGCCGGTTATCTGGCCCATCAGGTCGTAGCAGGCCATATCAATCAGGCCCTTGGCTACGTCACTGCGGTTGACATTGATATCCATGCGGTGCCGGATGGCCTCCACGTCAAAAGGGCTTTCACCAATAACATAACGGCTCAGCGATTTTTTGATGATATCAACCAGTTGTTCCGGAGAAACACCTGTCTCGGGCAGCCAGACGAAGGCTTCGCCAACACCACTTTTTCCATCGTCACTAGTCAGCCGACAGATAACGAAGTCACCACCAAGCCACTCTTCTTCAGAGCCAATGGCCATCCCCAGTCCCCCTTCGGTACCCTTCATGGATTCCTGTACGTGCTTATGAAAAGGGACAAATAAGGGTGTCAACTCAACTCGTACTATCCTGGACATGTTTAGACCTCCCGGTTTTTATCCTGCAATCTTCACTAATTGGAGCCGCTCTCTTTGCGTCCCCTCTGTCCGAACTCACCCGGCCAGTTACCTATCCAGTAGTGTGTGGGATCAACGATTTCCGGAGCCGTTTCTCCCGTCACAGGATTGGTAAAATGAAAGGGCATCACACCTGCCTCAGGAAAGGGATGATACCAGGTTGTAGGTGCATCAGCGGGGTTTTCCGAATCTGGCCAGCGGGAGTATCCGGGCCTGACCTTCAGATCTTCTAACTGGACCATAAAATAATGAACATACTTGAATTTGCTGATTTTCCAGACCCCGTCCTCCCTGACAAATCCCTGTTCATACACTCCTGCGTTTAAACTGACTCTCTGATTATCCGGAAAACCCATTATTACCGGTGTGAGAACAGCGAAACGTCCTTTGGCTGTTTTCCTGTCGTCAGCCACAGTAATAACGTCCATCCCACCCAACTGAAAGAGGACGTTTCCGAAAGACCAGCCAACGTCCTTAACTCCGGCATCTGAAGGCGCGCCTTGACCAATAAAGTTCTTTCGAAAACCATCCTTGCCACAGTATACACCACGCCCGGCTATCTCAATGGATTCCGCGTTTTCAGAGACCAGGTCAAGTAACTGTTTGGCCATGCGGTTGCTGTTATAATACATGTATATATAATGCAATCGACGGACTTCTTCTATATCCTTTTGTATACCCAGCTCATGCTCGAGTGTTTTCAGCCTGGCTTCCATAGCTTCAAGACGGGATTCTTCACTCATTCGAATTCTCCTTTTTTATTATTTGGGATATCTATATGGTTAAGACAATCTGTCAGATGTACTTACTGATTCAGATAATTATAACACCGTTTATGGATATGCGGGACTCCAAAGTCTAATAGCCAGGGCTTTCTACCTTTAAGAAAAGTATGGTAGAATTACTCAGACTCCCGAGGGCAGTTAAGCAAATGAAAATAAAGGGCCCGTTGCTTATAGCAACGGCAGCTGTGATAGCACTGTCAATCCCGATTGTGGCGTTAGCTGGTAGTAATGCCTCGATAACCATCACCATGAGCGGCCCATCAGTTGCCATAGACATCGAGGTCACGCCCGCCGAATGGCAGATAGAGGCAGTAGGGTTGAACTCGTCATACCTCAAAGACTTTACTCTGGTCAATCGTGGTAGTGTCAGGGTGGACACCACCATAATGGGCACCAATGCCGAGGGGACCGGATACCGGTGGGAGTTGGGTACATTCCCCGGTTACAATCAGTACGAGATAGAGTATGATATCGAGGGGTTCGGCGGCACGGGGAATGTCACTACGACTCCAACCAGCTTCGTACAGGACCTGAATAAGAACCAGAGCGAGCGTTTCTCGTTGACGGTGAAGACACCAACAAGCGGTAGTTCACCCGGAGCAGGTGAATCAATACAGGCTACCGTAACAATACATGCGGTGCAGGGTTGATGAACCGTGACTGGGAAAGGTTGGCTCAGGTGGATAATAGTAGTCATACCGGCTGCCCTGGCTGCCTTCTCTTCCGCCACGTTGGCACAGGAGACCGAGGGTTGGATTATCTCACCGGGTGAGGTTCCAGTCTCAGGTATCCGGCTCGGTGAGAGCCGAACTGGCACCATTACTGTATATAATAACAAGGACTTCCCAGCGACCGTCTCAATGTCAGCCGAAATCCCTTATCAGGGCAATTTAACTCCCGGGTATGAGCCAATCCCCGACACAGCCTGGATAAGCCTTACCCCACAGTATTTCGAACTGGGACAGTATTCCGAGCAGGAGGTCGACCTAACAGTAACCATCCCCTCTACTGGGGACTGGGGAGGAAAGCACTATGAATGCTGGCTCCGCGCCACTTTCGATACGATGGGCATGTTACAGGTCAAGCTTGATAGCCGACTTCTCCTGTCCACGAGCACAGCATATGCCAGAGGGACGAACTGGGTCCTCATAGGAGCAATAGCCGGAGGGGTGGTGGTTGCTGGCACCATGGTGTTCAGTAACAGGAGGAAACTCAAGAGGTGGTTAGGCAGATGGTGAGGCGAATACTCAGGTCTGTGAGCCTTACAGTAGCAGCAGCCCCGCTGATTTGCTTTGTAATGTCCGTACCTGTATTTGCCGGGAGCCTGGTTATCTCTCCCCACACCACTGAACTTGAAACACTACCTGGTACTACTAGCAGTATCGTACTTTCGATGGAAAACGGCCTGGAACGGAGCCATAGCTTCCGTTTCTTACCGTCCCAACTCGCCGACCCCATAGATGGTTATGATAGCTTCCCTGACCTCTCCTGGATAACACTTGTCTCGGGGGATACCTTACTGGCACCCGGCGAGCAGACATGGCTGACAGTGGAGATTACTGTTCCCAACGATGAAAGCCTGATTGAACAGAAGTGGGCGGTCAGTATCGACATCTCATGTGCCGGGGAGTCCCTCCTGAATGACAGCTCAATCATTCTGGTTACAGTTGGTCAGGCACAGCCGTCAAACCCAGAGTGGGGCATAGGTGGCGGAATTGCGGCCGTCTGCGTGATTGGAGCTGTCCTCTGGACACGCTGGAAAGACAGGCAGAGATCCGAGTGGACTACCGGGCTGAAAACAAAGCACTGGCTTGAGTAACAGGACATAGCTATGAAGCGTAAGGAAAAGGAAAGAGAAGAACAGCTCGCTCTGGCCAACGAGCTCTCCAGGATTGTCCTCACGAGCTCCGATATCACCGAGATAGGACAGGGATTCGCCTTTGAGCTCAAGGAGCTAATGCCTGTTAGCTGGGCAGCTATTAGCTTGATTGAGAAATCGACAGACTTACTCCGCCTTTTCCCCTTATCCCCCAAAATTGATTCGAACTGGGAACTTGGGGACAGCATACCGCTGGACAATACGCCCGTCGCCTGGCTTGCTCAGACCAAGAAGGCCCTGGTGGAGCCAGACCTGAAACGGGAGAGTCGATTCTGGACCGGTGCCTGCTGGATAAAACATGCGATAAGAGCAATTGTCTATATGCCGCTTTTTTCCGGAGGTGAGGTCTTCGGCAGTCTTATCTTTGCAAGCAACCATCCGCAGGCCTATGGTGAGAGGGAACTGAAGCTCCTCAAGTATGCCGCCGCTCAACTGGCAGCACCCGTTCGGCACTCCGAGCATTTTACCCATATTATTGAAAAAAAGCAACGCACTGGCCAGCTGCCAGAAGAGTGGATGTCGCGAACTGAGCAGGCACTGCAGGAGCTTTCTGCGGCGATAGCCGAGTACGCCGTGCATTTAAAGAGTCACACGGCTGCCATACAGGGTCTCAGCGAGGCCTCCCAAGAGCTAAGGCAGAGCGCTGCCGAGCAGAACCGGGTCCTAGCAAACCTGGTAGAAACCATAGCGCAAATACCGTCCAGAACAGAGCCAGTCACTGCTAGTGAACAGGAACCCGCTCCGCCAATTGATAAGGGCCTTCACCCACCGGCCTGGCACCACAGCCAGCGCCAGTCCACCCAGCCGCAAACCCTGGTTGAGAAGCAACGGAAGCTCCTCGAGAAAAGGATTGCCGATAAGGAAAGTGGGTTTAGGCCGGGCTCAAAAGGTACCACCGAGAGACCATCTGAGCCAATCAGGCATAGACGGCCACCGCGACCGCCTGTTTAGCACTGTATGCACCTAAATACAACGGCAGATTACGGCCCATAGTCTGTGGATTTGGACATCACCGGGTAGTGTGACTGGTATAGGGAGCATACTCTCACCCGGTTTTTCCTCCCCAATCTCTTTAGCTCCTTACGGAATTGCCGCAACCTCT
>Ga0209635_10001062_pt1 | contig 20063 bp, 10 predicted proteins | sample DeeMarSWOR230_32_FD_187463 | JGI IMG/M metagenome (GOLD analysis project Ga0209635, IMG submission 187463) | Marine sediment microbial communities from White Oak River estuary, North Carolina - WOR-2-30_32 (SPAdes) (version 2) | ecosystem: Environmental > Aquatic > Marine > Intertidal zone >...
ATCAAATAACGATAAAGGTATACTTATGTATAACTTCAGCACTAACAACAATATTATAAACAACACCATCACTTCAAATAAAAATGAAGGTATATATCTTTATTATTCCTACAACAACATAATCACGGGAAATACCGTCAACCTGAATAACGACAACGGCATATACCTACCATTTTCTAGTGGTAATATTATTAGTAATAACAATATAACCTCGAATTCCAATATTGGTATATATCTCCATACTTCTTATGGTAATATTATCCTTAGAAATAACCTTGCCAATAACAATAAAGGTTTATATCTACATATATCTGATAGCAATAGCGTTTATCACAACAACTTCATAAACAATAGCGAGAATGCCTATGACGAAGGTTACAATACTTGGGACGATGGTGAACGTGGAAATTACTGGGATGATTATAAAGAAAAATACCCTCATGCGAAGAAGATATTGATGAAGGGAATTTGGGACACTCCATATGAGATACCTGGTGGAGGTAACAAAGACATGTTTCCATTGTTGAAACAATGGCCAAAGTCAACATCTAAGAACTATATTGAAAAACAGACCATTAAACACAAATCTAAATCTATACTCCATAAAATTTCTGAAGCAATACCGGAATCTAATTTTGATATTAAGACATTTAATGTTATTCTAAAGTCGGTTTAAGGGAGGAAAAAATATGCAAAATAGTTATTGGGAAAAAGTGTTAGTTTTAGGAATCATAGCTTTGTTTGTTGGAGCGAGTATTATACCATCAACTATAGGAATTAAAAAAAAGACAACATTAAAAGAAATTAGATCTCCTGGGTATATTCAGAATTTAATAGACAACGCATCAGATGGAGATACAATATATATTCCTACTGGTACTTATTATGAGAATATTGTCATAAACAAATCTATTAGTCTCTTAGGGGAAGACAAGAATACCACTATTATTGATGGCGATAATAATGGAGATGTTGTAACAATTTATGCTGATTCGGTGAACATCAGTGGATTTACGATAATAAACGGATACATACCTTCTTTTGACGGAACAGGAATTGTTATATTTTCGAATTTTAGCATAATTACTGAGAATATCATCAATTTGAATGAAGGTTGGGGTATCGACCTCAGAGGTGCTTGCAATACCATAAAGAGGAACATAATTTCTAACAACTACCGAGGAATGTTTATCAATGGTGAAGGCAACATAATCATAGAAAATTCTATCACCTCACACAATCATTGGAGTATAAGTCTTTGGGGTTCCAGTTCTAATAACACTATCAAGGAGAACATCATAAAAGATACCAATGATGCGGGTATATTCATTGATGATCTTAGTACCAATAATACAATCAATGATAATACAATCTCTAAAAACATTTGGGGTATAAATCTACAAGGAAGTAGCAACTTCATAACTGGTAATAACATTTCAAAAAATGGTTATGGCTTTTCTGGAGATGGCTTGTACCTCGGGAGGTCGAGTGACAACAACAACATCTCGGGTAACACTATCAGCTCGAATAATAGGACAGGAATATTCCTCCAGGGTGATAGCCATACCATCACAGGCAATACCATTTCAAACAACTGGAATGGTATACGCATCTATTCTTCAAGCAACAATGATATTTTGGATAACTCTTTTTTTAACAATGGTCTTTTTGTTTCTAATTCATATCATAACACTGTTGAGTATAATATGGTAAATGGTAAACCTCTTGTTTATCTTGAAGATGAATCAGATAAAGTCATAGATTATGAGGTTGGACAGGTTATACTGGTAAATTGTAATAACATAACAGCAGAAAATCTAAAATTAATAAATACATATGTTGGAGTGCAACTTTTGGGAACCAATAATTGCGAAATAAGAAATAATAATTGTTCAAACAACATGGAAGGCATATTTCTCTCTGACTCCAGCAATAATAACATCAATTACAATGAAATCATCTCGAACAATGATAATGGTATATGCCTCAGTTCTTCCAGTAGCAACACTATTTCAGGCAACATAATCTCGATCAACGGTGATGGCATATATCTTAGAGGATTTTCCGATACCAACACTATCACAGGCAACTCCATCTTGAACAACGACCATTATGGTATATTTATCTGGGATTCCGTCAGCAACAACATCCTTAAAAACAATCTCATCGGTAATGAACAAGATGCCTTTTTTAGAAACGCAAGATTAAATCGTTGGAGTCAGAATTATTGGAATAGGCCACGTGTACTTCCAAAACTTATTTTTGGAGAGAAATATTGGGTTACTTATTATGGATTGATTCGTCAAGAGCATCATTTACCTTGGTTTCCAAAGATTGACTGGCATCCAGCAAAAGAACCTTACGACATTTAGAGAAACAGCATATTTATCTTAAAAAAATCCATTTTGAAATGAATTGTTAGCAAAATACATTACTGCATAAGTTGTTGAACAATAGTTATATGATAAATATTACCAATTTAAAACCTTAACTTCTTTTGAAATTAATATTTTCATAATAATAGTTATGTCAAAAATATTTAAAATATTATTAATAATACAACTGATAATTTTATCAAAATAACTGTTACTCATATTGAATGCTTTAAATTTTAATTACCCTTTTTACAACAATTTTAATTGTTAACCATAATTCTAAAAACGTAGTATTACATACACTTACTTTGAATTATTTTTATTGGTAAAAAAATGAAATCAATTCTAAAAATGTTCTCTGAACACGGCACACTTATTCAACCAGATGCATTAAAATATATTACATCTAAAGAGAATCCAAATGAATTCGCTGATTTCCTTATAAAAAATATGAAGGAATATCCACTAATATTAACTGTTGACAATATTAAATTTACAGAACAATCAACAAATATCCAAAAATTACCAGCCATTGATGACAAAATAATAGATAAAAAAGAATTTCAAAATAAGATTCTTTCTAAAATATTTAACAGCAATATAATATTAGATGAGGTTATTGATAAAGATGAATTTGAAGACCTAGAAAAAGAAGAACAATTAATATCAAATTACAAAGATGAAGAAAAACAAACACCTGAAAAAATAGAATTTTCTTCTGTAAAAAATTGGAAACCATTATCTAAAGAATACGAATCCGAAATAAAAATAATCAACGACATAACCGGAAAAAGCACCTGCAAAGGAACAACTGAAGATTTTGTAAAACTATTTAGACATAGATACACTGTTTTGAAAAAAATCATGCGAAGTCAAAGAAGAGAAATAGCAAATGTTATACCAATAAATCGACTTAATAAAAACTTAACCGACGTCCAGTTAATTGGAATAGTAAAAAATGTTAAAACCACAGTAAATGGTCACAGATTAATTGAACTAGAGGACGAAACCGGTACAGCTAATGTTATTGCCCTAAAAAACAACAATGAGATTAACCAATTAGCAAAAGAAGTTATCGTAGATGAAATAATCGGAGTAATTGGAAAATTTAGTAAAAAAGGAGATCTCATAATAGTTCAAAACATCATTTTCCCAGACATAAAAATACATAATGGCAAGAATAAAGCAAAACATCCTCTATGTGTTGCGTTTCTTTCTGATATACATATTGGCAGCAAAATGTTCATGAAAAACGAATGGAATTCATTTTTAAAATGGATTAACGGAGACTTAGGAAACTCAAGACAAAAAGATGTTGCCAGTAAAATAAAATATTTGGTTTTACCCGGAGATTTAGTCGACGGAATTGGAATATATCCAAACCAAGAAGAAGAACTTTCCATTAGTGATATTTACAAACAATACGAAGCACTTGCTGGATACCTAGAACAAATTCCAGATCATATTACCTTGATTCTACAACCAGGAAATCACGATGCAGTTAGACCAGCAGAACCTCAACCAGCCTTTGAAAAAGAGATTCAAGACCTTTTTACAGGAAGAGAATTCGTATTTGTAGGTAATCCATGTTACTTCTCTTTACATGGTGTAGAAATACTCTCATATCATGGTCAAAGCCTATTAGATTATTCTACAAATATCCAACATTTGAACTATAACCAACCCACAGAAGTAATGAAGGTCATGTTAAAAAAGCGACATTTAGCTCCCGTTTACGGTGGATATACACCACTTGCACCTGAACACACTGACTACTTAATAATAGAAAAAATACCAGATATATTTGTTACCGGACACGTACATACATCAAATATAGACGACTATCGAGGCGTAACATTAATAAATGCATCAAGCTGGCAGGCGCAAACATCTTATCAAAAAATGTTAAATTTTATACCCGAATCCGCAAAACTACCCATAATAAACCTTAAATCCGGCAATGCAACCACCATGGATTTCAACCAAAAAATCACTTGATTTTTAGTTTAAGAAAAATATAAAATAACCCCTTTATTTCGTGTGGAACTTAAAGTCAAATACAAAACTTTAAACACATTTTATGCATTTACAATTATTCATTTTTAGAGCGAAAAAATATGGATGGGGATTTATCAAATAATATTGAAGTAAGTTCAAACATGCATGAATATTTTATACAGTTACAAAAAGAAATCGACAAATGTTATGAAATTGCCCAACAAGCAAGAAAAAAAGGCCTGGACCCTGAATATAATGTAGAAATACCTCAAGCACAAGATTTGGCATCAAGAGTAGAACAACTAGTTGGACCTAAAGGAATAGCACCAATAATTCGTCAAGCAACAAAAAAGATTAAAGATCGTGAACTAGTATCGTTAGAAATAGCTAGAGAGATTGTAAACGGAGAGAACTATAAATTTAAAAATGTTGAAAATGCACTTGATCAAGCAATAAGAACAGGTCTTGCTATTCTAACTGAAGGTGTTTTAGTTGCTCCTTTAGAAGGAATTGCAGATGTTAAACTAGGTAAAAATAAAGACGGATCAAATTATGTTGATCTATATTTCTCTGGACCAATAAGAAGCGCAGGAGGAACTGGACAAGCAATGAGTGTCCTCATTGCTGATGTTGTAAGAAGAGATCTAAATATCGGAAGATATCTACCAGCAGGCGGTGAAATAGAACGATATAAAGAAGAAATTCCACTATACAAAAGAGTTCAACATTTACAATATTTACCATCAGTTGAAGAAATTGAACTTATCGCAAAAAATTGTCCAATATGCATAAATGGAGAAGGAACAGAAGACGAAGAGGTCACTGGATACAGGGATTTACCAAGAGTTGGAACAAATCGCTTGAGATCTGGTGCATGTTTAGTAATAGCTGAGGGACTATGTCTAAAAGCCCCAAAGATTTATAAACACATAAAAAAACTAAAACTAAAAGGATGGGAATTTCTTGATACTTTCATAAACAAGGGAATTGAGGTAAAAAAAGAAAATGGTGCAATTCCAGAAATAGCACCATCAGCAAAATACATCGGTGAAGTAATTGCAGGCAGACCTGTTTTTTCACATCCATCTAAAAAAGGCGGATTCAGATTAAGATACGGAAGAGCAAGAACCGCCGGACTTGCATCAACTGCCATAAATCCTGCTACTATGTATCTACTGGATGGTTTTATAACAGTAGGAACACAAATGAAAACAGAACGACCTGGCAAAGGCACAATCGGAACACCATGTGATCAAATAGAAGGCCCAATTGTATTGTTACAAAATGGGGATTTAGTCCAAATCAACTCTGTTAATGAAATAAAAAGAGGTATATCCAAGATAATTGATCTTGGAGAAATTCTAATTCCATATGGAGAATTTATTGAAAATAACGCTTTACTACCAGATGCTTCATATGTATATGAATGGTGGATTCAAGACCTTCAAAAATCTCTTAATAGTTTACCTATTGACTACTCTTATACAAACATTATCAAAGCAGAAAAAGATGTCCAAAAAATAGTAAATCAAGATTTTAACAGAACCATAGATTTGACTAGCCCTACATATAAAGACGCTTTTGAAATATCAGAACGCTATTCTATACCACTTCATCCAAATTTTAACCTCTTTTGGCATGACATTGAAAAAGAAAATTTAATCAAACTATCTAATTACGTTAAAGAACATGGTAAAATAGTTTTTGAAGAAGAATTAAAACTTATTCTACAACAAGATAAAGATATAAAGAACATTTTAGTAGACCTTGGTGCTTGTCATAAACAAAGTGAAGATAATTTTATTTTGGACAAATATTCCTATTCAATAATTAGATGTTGTGGTTTAGATATAAAAGATGGAGTTATCAGTGAATCAAAAAATCACGAATTATTAGATGATAACAATATATTAGATTTAGTCACCAAACTATCTGGAGTAACAATCAGAGCTCGATCACCATTTAGAATTGGTACACGCATGGGAAGACCTGAGAAGGCAGCCCCTCGAAAAATGAAACCCCCACCACATATACTATTTCCATTGGGAAACTATGGTGGAAACCAGCGATTATTAAGAACTGCTGCTGAAAAAGACAAAATAGAAATAGAAGCAGGAAAAAGAAAATGTCCAAAATGCAACAAATCAACATATAAACTCTATTGTAGTTGTAATACACATACTGAAGTTGTAGACGGTAGAATAGAAACCCACGAAATCGATCTATCAAAAGAATTAAAACAAGCCAAAAATAAACTTAAAGAACGGAATATTCCTGATACAATAAAAGGTGTCATTGGTACAATTTCAAAAAATAAAACCCCAGAACCCTTAGAAAAAGGAATTCTAAGAGCTAAACACGATGTATATGTTTTCAAAGATGGTACCATAAGATTTGATATGACCGATGCACCACTTACACATTTCAAACCAAGAGAAATAGGTGTTTCCTTAAAAAGATTGAAGGAATTAGGATATACAAAGGATTATCTAGGAAATGAACTTAAAAATATTAATCAAATTTGTGAATTAAAAGTCCAAGATGTAATAATTTCCAGATATTGTGCAGAATATTTTATACAAGTATCAAAATTTATAGATGATCTGCTGGTAAAATTTTATGGACTAAATAAATTCTATGGAATTAGAAAAATCCAGGATTTAACCAGTCATTTGGTAATCGGGCTTGCTCCGCATACTTCTGCTGGTGCAATAACAAGGATAATAGGATTTACTAACACCCAGGTCTGTTACGCTCATCCTTTTTATCATGCAACAAAAAGAAGAAATTGTCTGGCATCTGACACAAATATTTTTACTATAAATTCAGAGAAACCTATTATTACAACTATGCAAGATTTTTATCATAAAACAAACTCAAGGGAAGTTATCGTAGATGATTTTGGTACAAAACAAAAAAAAGTAAATGGCTTTAACACCATAACTTTGAATCCAAAAAATGGAAAATCTGAAATTAAGAAAATTAAATCTATCATTAAGATAAAATCACCAGGACATTTAATTAAAATAAAATTGAAATCGGGCAGGAGTTTTATTGCTTCACCATTACATAGAGTGTTAATATGGTCCAATGGCCAAGTTATACGCAAAAAAATATTAGAATTGAATAATCATGACAAATTTTTCGTATCTCAATGCATAGATTTTTATGAAAAAGACATAGATGAAATAGATTTAATTCCAGATTTTCTACAAATAGACAATAGACTTGATGATATTGTTGTTAGAGGTATATCAGAATTAGTACGCAAATGTGTGGAAAAACTTGGCGGATTAAAAACCACTTCAGAAATATTAAAACTAAATAAAAAGACATTTTCTAATTATATCTACAGAGATAGTATTCCTCTCTCAACTATTGTTGAATTACTTAAATTATGTAATATGAAAATAGATGAAATCCCAAGAAATTGTATGCTCGGTGTTAAAAGAGATCACACGTCCACTCCTAGAATAATAAAAATAAATGAACAATTAATGCGACTTATCGGTTACTATATATCTGAGGGACACACTCGATTTAAATTAAAAAGTCATTACCAAGTAAGCTTTGCATGCACCGAGAAGGAAATACGTAATGATATAATTAAATGCATCAAAGACGTTTTTAAAATTGATCCATACAAAGATAAACACAGCGTAAGTATTTCTAACAGGTTAATTCATGATTTCTTTACCAATAAATTAGCTATCGGAAATAATGCAAAGAACAAAAGGATTCCAAAGATATTTATTGCTTTACCTAGACAGAAGATGAGAGAACTATTGAAAGCATATTTCTCTGGTGATGGATCTGTAGAAAAAAACAGATTACATGTCTCATGCTCTTCTGTAAGTCGTGATTTATTAAAAGACATTGGCCTTCAGTTATTAAGATTTGATATATTTTATAGAATAAAAGAAGAAAGAAAAAAGGCTGGTGGTTTAGTAAAAGAATTTTATAATAAAAAGAAACGATCCCCTTTTTTTAATTTATATTATCTATCTATTCGTTCTTCATATGCAAAAAAATTTTGTGAAGTAATTGGTTTTTCTCTAAGTAGAAAACAAACACAGCTTGAATCAGTTGTTTCAAAAGAAAGAAAGCCAAGAATAAAAACATATGGTGATTTTATCCTAGATGATGTTAAAGAAATTATTCCTATTAAATCCGATTCTAAATTTCTTTACGATATAGAAGTGGATGGGTTACATAATTTTCCTATCAATGATTTTATTCTTTCCTCCAATTGTGATGGTGATGAAGATGGACTAATGCTACTCATGGACGTTCTATTGAACTTCTCCCACTCTTATGTACCAGATAAAAGAGGAGGAAAAATGGATTTACCACTTATTCTAACTACTCGTATTGATCCAGCCGAAGTGGACAAGGAAGCCCATAACCTAGACACTTTACATAGGTATCCACTAGAGTTTTATGAGTCAACAATGAAACATGAACATTCAAAAAATTCAGAATCAATAATGGGTCTTGTTTCATCTAGAATCGGTACAACTCTCCAATATGAAAATTTTGGTTTTACACATGACACAACTGATATATCAATGGGACCAAAGGAATCAACATATAAAACATTGAAAAGCATGATGGATAAGATGAATGTCCAGTTAGATTTAGCTGCAAAAATTAGAGCAGTGGATGAAGCTGATGTTGCTTATAAAGTAATTGAAAGACATTTTTTACCAGATGTACTTGGTAATTTACGGGCATTTAGCAAACAATCCATCCGTTGTCCCTTATGTAATTCAATTTATAGAAGAGCTCCACTTAAAGGAATTTGTTCAAAATGTGGTGGAAAATTAACACTTACTGTTCATGAAAGGTCAATAAAAAAATATTTGGAAATTTCAAGAAAAATAGCTAAGCAATATAACTTGCCTGTATATGCTCAACAACGGATTACATTAGTTGAAAAATCTATTAACTCTTTGTTTGAAAGTGATAAGGTAAATCAGACAAAAATAATAGATTTTCTTTGAAATTTTTTTGACAGTGTCAACTTAAGTCACCTCCAATAAGAAATTATAGAGTCCAATCCAAGCATTACACCATTTTCTAATACTCTCTAATGAACTATGGAAGGGAAAACGTTTCCAGAAACGTTTTACCCTAGCGTTGAACTGGCTATACCACTGTTCAATAGGAGTTCTCCATCCGAACGTTTCATGTTTAAATGGTATTCCCAATCGCTGAAATGCCCATCGATACCATGGTCCTCGATCAACAAGAATCAATGGTTCGTTGTCACAAGCAGCCTGGACACATCGAAGAAAATGAATAGCATCCAACGATGTCCTTGTTGTTGATAGATGAACAGCTACAATGGTTTTTGCTTCGATATCAATTGCATTCCAGATATAGATCTGCTGCCCTTCTTTTTTGATCTTGGTTTCATCCACAGCAATAACATTCCTTGTTGCTTTACCGGGTTTGAAAAGAACCGAGCATTTTGTATACCACTCTCGAAGTGCTTCATGAGAAAACGGTTCGATTTCTCCAATGATCCTGGTGGTCTTCCTGTAGGAGAGACCAGCATGATAAATCAGTATTGCAAGTGCTTTTATCCTTGCACTTTTCCTCTGCCTCAAAAAGATTTTTCTATCTTCTAACAATTCCATTAATTGATTGAGCATCCCATCCCTCTTATGTTTGCTTATAGATATGGATGGGTAGCTCAATTAAAATATTTATTTCGTTAAGTTGACACTGTCTTTTTTTTAATCACAACCTTCATATATCCATTTATAATGCAATATTGTAGGTTGATTCAATGGCAGAAGGACCACTTCATCAAATTGATAAACAAACATGGAATAAATGGTTGTTTTACATTAACATTTTAGTGTTTATAATAATAGCCGCATCAATCTATTTGCTAATTATTGATTCATACGCTGCAGGTAAATTGGCATCGCAATCACATATTGGTGATCAACTATCACAGGCATGGCTTATCATTGCTAGAGATGTGGCGTTTCTTGCTGTATGTTTTACATACATTTTTTTCCAATTATTTAAATATCAGAGAATAATTATTCGGAGATCATGGTAATATGGCGATAGGTGTAGAATAGACTGGGGAGTTAGGCGTTCCCTGCTACCAGAAATCGCCGATACGCTGGAGTCGAATCTAATAGGCGGTGTAACGATCATCTATTGATCCATTTGTTGACTATGAAACCTTGTCCTTTGGGATCAGAGGTGATGACAGCGTATGATCGGAGGGTCATATGTTCATCTTGATTGTGGAAACCGGGTTAGGCACGGAAGTGAGCAGCCTTACCACAGACTGTTGATGCTCATAGGGTTAACGGGGTTGAGAATGCAAATGGGCAATCATTAGTATGAAACGAGCACCCACTTGCAGAATTTCTACACCCGCTAAAATTTAAATAGTATGTAAGTTTTTCCTAGATGGGGGAAGTATCATGGTGTTAAAGGATGAGAGTTTAGTAGCTTCATGGCAGAGTTTCTTTGAAGAAAATTGCAGATCTGAAATTGAAACAACTGCAATAGAGTACCCAGAAAAACGCAGTTTAGTGATAGATTATTGGGATATAGATAAATTTGATTCTAAATTAACAGAAATGTTGTTAAATCAACCTTTCAAGACTTTTTTTAATGCTGAGGAGGCGCTAAATAATATTGATGTTGCGGCCGAAAATAAATTACAGCTTCATTTCAGAGTTAAAAATCTTCCAGATACTCAGAAAATATTAATTAGAAAAATTCGTTCTAATCATTTAGGTAAGCTTGCCGCAATTGAAGGTCTTGTAAAGAAAAGAACAGAGGTGCGACCAAAGCTTCAAGTTGCAGCTTTTCAATGTCATAAATGTGGAGCAATTATTAGAGTAAAGCAGGAGGAAGACATTTTAAAAGAACCATCAGAATGTTATGAGGACCAAGGTGGTTGTGGAAGGGTTTCTTCATTTAAACTTTCAACTACGCTTTCCACTTTTATTGATTCTCAAAAAATAGAAATTCAAGAAAATCCTGAAGGGCTTCGTGGAGGCGCTCAACCAGAAAGAATTAATGTACATCTTGAAGATGATCTTGTTGGAGAAATAGCTCCTGGAGATAGAGTCATTGTCAATGGTATACTTTATTCTATGCAGAGGCGGAGAGGTACTTTTAGATTAACTTCTTTTAATAAAACTATGAATGCTATAAGCATTGAAAATCAAGAAATGGCATTTGAAGAGGTAGAGGTAACAGAGGAAGACGAAAAGGAGATTTTAAAGATTAGTCAAGATCCTGATATTTACGATAAAATGAGGAAAAGCATTGCTCCAACGATATTTGGGATGGATGTAGAAAAAGAAGCAATGGTTTTACAGTTATTTGGCGGTTTATCAAAGGAAATGCCAGATGGGACATATATTCGAGGTGACATTCATACATTATTAGTTGGTGATCCTGGTACTGCTAAATCCCAGATGCTTTCATATCTTTCTAAACTTGCTCCACGCAGCGTGTATGCTTCAGGCAAAGCATCATCTGCTGCTGGTCTTACAGCTGCAGCAGTTAGAGATGAGTTTGGAGAAGGTCAATGGACATTAGAAGCAGGAGCTTTAGTACTTGCCGATATGGGCGTTGCATGTATTGATGAAATTGATAAGATGGATGATTCTGATAGAAGTGCATTGCATCAGGCAATGGAACAACAAGAAATATCTGTTGCAAAAGCAGGTATAAATGCAACCTTGAAATCTAGATGTGCTTTATTAGCTGCTGCAAATCCAAAATTAGGACGATTTGATGAGTTTATTCCTATACATGAACAAATTAATATGCCACCTGCACTTCTTTCACGTTTTGATCTTATTTTTTCTATTTTAGATAAACCTAATAAAAAAGTTGATACCGATCTTGCATCTCATATCCTGTTGTCACATAAGGCTGGTGAAATGCATGAACATATTCTCAAATCTCAAAATCCTTTATTTACCAAGGATCAAGAAACGGTTTTGATGAAACATGTTATGCCAATATTTGAGCCGGAATTTCTAAGAAAATATGTTGCTTATGCTAAAAGAAATATTTTCCCTGTTTTAAATGATGATGCTTTAGAAGTATTACGAAATTATTATGTAGATTTTAGAAGTTCATCTGAAGAATCTATCCCGTTTACACCAAGACAACTCGAAGCTTTTGTAAGATTAGCAGAATCAAGCGCTCGAATAAGACTTAGTCAGGAGGCAACTATTGATGATGCTAAAAGAGCAATATCTATTATTGATCAATATCTTAGAAGAGTTGGGATGGATAGGGAGACAGGTAAATTTGATATCGATATTATTGCAACAGGGATAAGTCGAAGTCAGCATGACAGAATGCGGTCTATAATCGATTTAATCAAAAGATTATGTGACGAATCACCTGATGGTAATGCTTCTCGAGGTGATATAATTAGTGAGGCTGAGATTGAAGGCATGGAATCTCGTAAGGTGGAGGAAGCATTAGATAGATTAAAACGTAATGGACAGATTTACGAACCTACGCATGGAAAATACAGAATAACAGAGTATTAGGTTAAAATAATATTAATACATCTCAGTAGCTTACACTTTTTGCCATTTTAGTAGAATCTGTTGGTAAAAAGTTACCAATAGCTATCATATTTTGCTAGGACTCCCTGGATAGCTTTCATGATTTTCATCCTGTTTTCCTTTTGGATCCTAACGTTCCTCACTATTGCAGAATATAGCTCCCCCTTCAGCTTCTCTGAATTGATTCTTTTCTCTATTTTTCCTTGATATATCCATATTTGTTTTTTCTGCTGTGGATCCCACTTTACTTCATAGGTGTATTTCCGTCCTTTAATTGTTTTTACTACTCGTGTCATAGTTGTATTGGTAATAAGTTACCAATATTAAACTTATCTGATAAAGTCAAAAATTTGCATTATCTTGCTGAAGGTCAATAAAAAAATGTTAGCTACTGAGGTTTAGCATCTAAAATTTTTTTGTAATTTACCTATGAAATTAATACTAGATTTTATACTAATAATCAACTATTTATATTACCTCTAATATTTCTGTTATAGATGGATGGGATGGAACGCAGATATTCCTTAACTACCTTGATACTGGTATCCTGTTTTGTATTAATTCCACTAGTTATATCTTGTGTTCATATTTCTGGGGCAGCTTATATACAAGAAGTACATTTTGAAGAGCATCAGCAACAACCAGTTGTTAATATACCTGTAATTAAAGCAGGAAATATTCATTGTTTAGATATTATTTTAACAGATGAAACTGAGAAGATCTCCATTGTTGCATATTTGGGAAATGAGATACCTGATGTTGAAAATCGTAGTGTTGACAATTATTATAGATGGGAATACGATAATGGAGAATGGGTGGATAAAAGCGGCTATGAATCGTCCTATATAGACTCATCAAAATGTAAAAAAAACGGTAATATTTATTCGTTTTATATACGCCTTGATGCTCAAGCAGATGGTGGAAAATGGACGATAAATGTTTCTATTGATAACGACGATGCTTATACATTGCCTATTCACGTTGAGGCAATTTATTTTAATATTCTTTTATCTCAATTTTATGTTGATAGATTTAAACATGGAAAAAAGGATTTGCCTTTTAAGTTTCTTAAAATTTATAATAAGAAATGTTGTCAACGAGAAACAATAAATGAGGAATTATTAGTTGAAGATATTGAAGATTATATTGATCAATCTCTTTGTAGACAAGTGTTTTCTGATCAAATCAAAGTCTATACTATTCCTAGTAAAAAAATTACCTTTAATACTAAAATCTATGACAGAATTACAGAAGAAAATCACATTGATGAAGAAAATAATGAGCAGAATATAGAAAAATACCCTGAGATGGAAAGAACAAAAATTGTTAATTCCTTATTTAAAGTTTCAATGAAAAAAGGTATCATCCCACCTCCATTGAACAAATCACATCATTCATCTATTTTTAGGGGAGGAATTATAATTTTAATATCGTTTATTTTGTTTTCTCTTGCTTTTATTCCTCTTATTACATCATCTGATACATTTTCTGATAGTGGCCCTCCGGTTGTTTCTAGCTTTACAATGTCAAAAGATAAGGTTGTAAATGGTGATGTGATTTTTCTGAATGTTTCAGTATTTGACGTTCAAAATGTTTTATCTGTTAAAACAAATATTTCTTCTCTAGTTAATATAAATCTTTCTTTGATTAATGTTATTGAAAATACTAGTTATTGGCAGGGAATATGGGAGGTTAATAATATTGAGCCTGGAAATTATACTGCGGTTGTTCAAGTTAAGAACATACTAAATCTTACTTCGTCTCAACAGATAATTTGGACTGTTTTAGAAACTGATTTTGTCGAAAACCATTCAGTTAACACCACTGAGTTAGAGCAAGATGAGTTTATCAATACCGTTACTGAAGATAAAACTTTTTTTAACGACTTGAATATAAACCTAAATACATCATCAAATACTACAACAAATGGTAGCTCTGTTGAAATCCTTTCTAATGAAGCGTACAATAACTTAAACATACCTGATACTAAACCTTTAGTTATTAATCCCCCAAATGATTATTATGACTCTAATAATGGGGTTGGAAGGAGTGTATATATAGATAATGCATCCTATCCAGCTGATATTATTGATCTAGGTTTGATACAAGTTAAAGCCGTTGTTGGTAAGCCAATTGTTTGGGAGAAAAAAATTCTAGTGGAAAATAACGCTTTTTCAAAAAGATCTATGAATATAAATACTAGTATTCTAGATATAGCTAAGAACATTAAAATACACGATGTTCCTGAAAAAAATGAAATTAATTACACCATGTCAATTAACCAGATTAATGAAAATAATGATTCAAAGCAGATTTATAGTTCTACAAATATTGTGTTTGATAGGACTATTGATGCTTTGAGTGAAAAAGTATTTATTATAACATTTGAAACATCAGCTCCAATTAAAAAAGAAATTGTGTCTGACTTTGGTAAACGATTAGAAATTCAGTCAAATGCAAGTATTCATTATTCTAATATTACTGCTTATACTGGACTTCCAGAGCTTAAATATAAACCACGTTTTTATAGATTAATCAATGAGACTAGATTAGATGTTACATTAGATTCCTTGTTTAATGTAACATATTTGGACAATAACTCAAATGGCAAATATGATGGGATTTCATGGAATGTTCCTCAACTTAGCAACGACACATATGAAATTGATATAACAATTATTAATGTTCAAAGTTTTCCTGCACTAGGAGGTAATTGGACAGTAAGATTCAATACAACAGGTGTTGCAAATTTAACAATTACTGCGGTAAATGGCACTATGTGGAATAACACAAATGAGGATTTTGATTTAAAATTTTTAGAGATAAGATCAAACAATGAAACATTAGATTACAAATGGATTAATAACTCAGTATTTATTGAAAACTATTCATCAAATGAAACAGACTTTGAAATAAGTAAGGTATTGACTTGGGGCAAACATGTTTTAAAGTTCCAGTTTGGAGATGATATAGCTTATGCTTATAATTATGTAAGTTATGAAATTAGAAGACCATCAACCTATACAGATTACGCATCAACAACTACAAATCCTACTTATGCATATGATGATAATAGTGGGACAAGATCAGCAACTGAATATGATAAAAGTTTCATACCTAATATTGAATGGCATGGATGGGGTGCAAGTTCAACTACCTATGACACTCTTTATTTATGGATGGATTGGGAGGCAGAAGCCTCTACTGATGACCAATATCGCATAAGATATTCAACAAACAATGGAAATACCTGGATTACATGGAAGGATTGGAGTTCCTCAGCAGTAAGTAGGGAAAATACATCAATCCAGATAACACCAGCTGTAAACACTTCTCAGATTAGAGTATGTATTGATAGTAACAAACCAGCTGGTCCAGATAATGCAAATGTTTTTATTTACGAACTCTGGACAAATGGAAGTTACACAGTAAACCTTGCACCAATTCAAACAGGTGAAACACCAATAGATGACTCAGGAAATATTGATGTATATCAAGCAATAGTTAATGTTACGATAAATGATCCCGAAGGAGATACCTTCAACTGGACAATTCAAGGAACCTACATTACCAACAATGCTTCAAATGATGATACAAACGGTTCAAAACAAGCAAATCTAATCACACCACTTCCTTATGGTACCAACATTATATGGTATGTCAACGTAACAGATGGTAATAGCTGGACAAACCAAACTTATAACTTCACAACCATGCCCCCTTTAGCCCCAGAAATAAATAGTTACGATCTTCTAAACTTAAGTGGATCAAAATTAAACAGTGCAACAGGACTAATTGATGTGAATAATACATATCACTTTACTGTAAACATCACTGATAGTAGTGGCTGGCAGTATATCCAATACATCAATATAACCGCCTGGTATGATAACGGAAGTGAAGCCACAATATACAATCAATCAGGTAACATAGGTGGCAACTTGAATATGTTTTTACAATACGAAAACACAAGTGGTAGTGCATCGTTCAGTATGAAGTGGCCAGATAATGAAGCAGAACTTATTTTGGTTAACTGCACTGAAACACTATTTAACAGTACTACACACATCATAAATATTAGCTTTAAACCACTATGGCAAATGAGATATTCGCCACATGCAGGAGGCTGGAACGCTGATTCTGGATTTAATGACCTTTACTCTTGGAACTTCGAAATCAATGTCACCGATACTGTTGGTAATCACGATAATGCTGAGAATGAATTTGGAATATATCGATACACTTACGTAGATCCAACCTCAAACTGGGTTGGTGTATCAGCTGTTGTACCTGGAGCAAATACAGATACCAATATTGTATCAATAAATTATACCTCAAATTATGATTTCAATATGACTGTATGGCTTACCGGAAATCTCACAAATGTTAGTAGTGGTAAAAACATAACAGTTGCTAACAACGTAAAAATACTTGCAAACGCAGATCCAAATGATGATATAACCACTGATCAAACATATACAGGTACGGAAGAGATAAACGCAAAATATGTTTTTCTTTTCAATGAAAACGGAACAGCTCCTGATGATAATCCATACCAAACAGTAGACGTTCAATTCAATGTTTATGTACCATTTGGAACCTGGTATGGAATATACAGTACAAATATTGGAGTAAAAGTAAAACAAAAAACATAGTCATAAATTCTTGTTCATTTATATTATGATAAAAAAACAAAAAAATAATAACCTATATAAATAAAAAACTACATTAACTTTCATCATAGCATTGGGATAATTCACTCACTCTCTTATTCAACGAGGAGGGAAAGGGATGCGAAAAAGAAGGGTAATTTCAGCCTTAGTTGTAATTCTGTTACTTTTATCTTTATTTTCAAAGGGTTTTATCATTTTTATTCCCTTTACAGAAAATATAATTAAACTTGTTGGTGCTAATCCCGGAAATATAACAACTTATCAAGATACAAGTAGTTCCTTTTCCGTGACTGTAATGAACGCTACACCCACCTTTAACTACGTTGATCTTGTACTAGGTTCAACATCGAAACTAGATACTTGGATTGATGTAAATATTATGTATAATTTTGTTTTGAATGTTACATGTGCAAGTGGCTGGGCGGCGGTTCAATATATCAATATTACAGCGTGGTACGATAATGGAAGTGAAAGCAGTACCTATAATGAAAGTGGTAATCTTGGTGGAAACCTCAACATGTTCCTCCAATATGACAATACTTCAGGTACGGCAATATATACTATGATTTGGCCAGATGATGAAGCAACAGCGGGGGCTTGGAGCGTAGCAAATAATGAAACATATGTAAATTTGACCACAAGAAATATTACTTTCCCCTTTACACCATTATATCAAGTTAGACATTCATCAGGTGATGGAGATGGATGGGACTCAACTTCGAATATTTATAATGATATAAAATCATGGAACTTCAACATAACTGTTGATATAGGAGATCCTGCGGCCCTTGGATATTATGTTGGAGAATATGGAATATATCAATATGTTGGAATAGGAACTGTTGGAAGTCCTACTTGTTCAGGTTATCCTGGAACTAAAGCAACAGCTGCAGCTATAAACATACAACATAGAGCAAATGGAAACTTCACATTAAAAACCGAAATTATAGGGGATTTACAGGGTCCAGGCAGCAATACTCTAGCAAATACAACAGTAGGAGTACAAGGCGGGAATTTATCTGAAACAAAATTTCCAGGAAATGGTCCTCTATATATTTGGGGTACAGCAAGCACCTTTGAACCACATCCAAAAGACAATCCCACAAACACTACCTCACTAATTTACCACTGTGACATACCATTTGGAACAGCCGGTGGTACTTACACACAGACTGTAACATATGATATAGACATAGAAGATTAAGGATGTAATAGTATGTTTCCTAAATCTTGGTTACCAATTCTGGTGTTTTTTCTACTAATTTGTTTTAATTTATTTTCAGTTTCATATGCTCAATCAAAATTAATTTCTCTATCCGTCTCGATACCGGGAGAACAGCAACGTATAGTATCAGATTCACCAGTTCTTGTTTCAGGTATTTGGCATTACATTAATATCTCATTAGATCAAAACATAACATCGCTTTCTTTAGTTTTTTACCAAGGCGAAAATTTACCAGTTATTAAAAATGAAACTAATTACTATGAATGGGAATTCAAATCCGCTGCATCGTCAAATTGGGAAGATAAACAATACGGCCTATACATTCAAACCATGAATTGTTCTCAAACAAATAAGGTGTATTCTTTCTACATTGGAATTGACCAAATCGCAGTAATTGGTAACTGGACATTAGAAATCAAAGCTGATAACATAGAGATTCATAATAAAAACATTCTTGTTGAACAGAAAATTTTCAGTCCAGGAATTTCTTACCCTAATGATTTTGGTTTACAAGCTGAACCTTTCACAGAGTCAACTACATCTTCAGAAACCAGTGATTTACATCTAAGTTTAGAGAACAACGGAAATATCCCCCTGATAGTTGATATATCTTATAATCAATTTCAAGAACGAGTTTTTATAACAAATTTTGAAAACATTCTTCACCCCTTCAGTAAATCAACAAATTATGTGACAATACAGTCTCTTGACACATGGAGATCAGGAAAAATTTTAATTGACGCAACTGTAACTTTAACGGGGCAATACCTTATACTTACCGGAACTGTTGTACTTCCAGAAAAACTCGAAGAAACATTCACAATACCAATTTTAATTGGCCATAGCAACTATGAATTATTTGAATCCGCGACTAGTGACATCACATTTCAATATGAAAAACAGTTAACAGCAGAATTTGATGAAATAAAGAACATTATTACATACATCGGAGGAAGTGGAAATGTAAATATAACTGTTAATTCTCTAGATGCCACTCTTTTAAAAGTAACACATAATGAAAATGAAATTGCTGATATGCCATTTCTTGTTCATTCCACAAACACAACTGAACAAAAAATTATTACTCGAATCCATTTTAATAAAGAAAACACCACAGCATCGATTATTTATGAATTAGAAATAAACGGGGAACTTAAAACCTTTACAACAAACATTGACGTTAGACCTAGATTACCTAAAGAAGAAGAACCACCAGATA
>Ga0209635_10001065_pt1 | contig 20045 bp, 18 predicted proteins | sample DeeMarSWOR230_32_FD_187463 | JGI IMG/M metagenome (GOLD analysis project Ga0209635, IMG submission 187463) | Marine sediment microbial communities from White Oak River estuary, North Carolina - WOR-2-30_32 (SPAdes) (version 2) | ecosystem: Environmental > Aquatic > Marine > Intertidal zone >...
GATGGTACATTTACCGGCGATACACTTAATATTGATTGGGTTGTGAAAAAGGTTGCTTGTTCCCAATGTTCAATAGCATGTGATCATATTGCAAGAGTTCCAAAAACTCATCCCGATTGGCCAAATGTATTTGCTAGTATTGATGTAGAGATATGTTATAGTTTTGGTACTGCCTGTGGTAATGATGATTGGCCCACAGTATTCAAATGTGTTGCTTTATGTGATGATTTAGGAATTGATGCAATCTCAGGAGGAGTTACGGCAGCAATGGCATGCGAATGCTTCGAAGAGGGCATTATTACAGAAAAAGATTTAGGATATAAATTACCCTTTGGTTCCACGATTAATTTAGTTCGATTCACAGAAGAAATGATCCTTGGTAAAGGTTTTGCTGGAGAAGTTTTTGGTGATGGTACCAAAGAAGCCGGTCGAAGATTAGAAGAAATGGGTAGGAAAAATGCTAGCTATTATGGTATGCATATTAAAGGATTAGAAATGCCTGCTTTTGATTTACATGGGATGTCTTCTTTTGCTGTTGGAGAAAGTGTTTCAATACGAGGTGCTTGTCACTTACGTAATGGGGCTTATGGACTTGACGCTAAAGGTACTTTTGACAGATTTGCTTATGATAAACCACTTGAGCGTGGAAAATCAATTAAAGGACTTGAAGATGTCTACGCTCTTATTGATTCTTACATAATCTGTAAATTTACTAGAGGAATCTATGAATCTGATGCCGAGATGGCAAAAGTTTATGAATTAGTAACCGGGATTCCTCATACAGAAGAATCTATTCTCCTAAGAGGAGATGCAATTGTTACCCTTTCCAAATGCTTTAATGTTCGAGAAGGTTGGACTAGAGCTGATGATCATCCTCCTGAAAGATTTTTTAAGGAAGCCCATACAAAAGGTCCGGCAAAAGGAGTTGTTTTAAAGGAAGATGGATATCAAAAGCTTCTGAGTGGATATTATGAAGCAAGAGGTTGGGATAAGGAAACAGGAATTCCAACTGACGAAACTTTGAAAAAATTAGGATTAAATTTTGTTATCGGTAAACTAAAGCCAAAAGGAGGTAAAAACTAAGGTGTCAAAAGTTCAAACTAAGAAAAGAGGAGGAAAAATCCACCAGTTTATCATTGTGGATCCAAATTTATGCACAGGGTGCGAAACATGCGAAAGTATTTGTAGTTTTGTTCACGATGGAGAATTTAATCCTATAAATACGCGAATTCACAGAGTTAGAATTGAGCCTATTTTTAATATTGCGTTAGCATGTCAAAAATGTGAAGACTCTCCCTGTGTTCGCAGTTGTCCAGAAAAGGCATTAGAACAAAACCCTGAAACAGGATCTATTATTGTAGATGATGATAAATGTAATGGTTGTGGCTTTTGTATTAGAGCGTGTGATTTTGGTGTAATTAGTCTTCATTTAACAACCCAAAAGGCTCTTGTCTGCGACTTATGTGAAAACATGAAAGAAGAATTCATAGATCCTGAAGTAGGTGAAAAAGAGCCCCAATGTATAGCAGTGTGTCCAAAGGAGGCAATCTCACTTAAAAATGTTGAACAAATTGGAGAAGAAACCCGAATTGAAGCAGTAAAGCGATTATTTGGAGACATAATCGCAGATTCTCAAGCTTAATGTTCCAAATAACTATTTATCTTTTTATTTTTTTGATTTTTCAATATTTTATTTATGATAATTTTTTATCAAGACTCAAGAAGTTTTTCATTTTTTTTATCTTTTAGGTCTAATAAACTCTTGATTACAACGTGTTTACACACGTTTTTTTGATATTTTAGTCATGTGCGATCTATTCAACTAGTCTTTTAAAGGAGTCATAAATCCGCCTGCTGTTCTTTTGGTTAAAGGAATCATTTGCTTACATTCTTTTAGCTGGACTTCTTTCTCCATTATAAACTCTCCAATCCTATATGCTTCTTTATAAGCTTTATCCAAAATATATTCATCTATTTTACAAAAAAATAACACTTTTACCATAGGATCTGGTTTTTCCGTAACATCCCATACACCAATAATTCTTCCATCTAACAAAATAGCAGATGTAATATTTCCAGAGCGATCAAATACGTATTCATAATTATTGATTTCAATATATCTCTCTCGATCTTTATAACCCATTAAATAAGGATCAAGTTGAGGCAAAAAAGTAATAGTATTATTTTGAGTTAAAGTTAAATTATTGAGTTTTTCTATATCAGTTTGTAAAATGAGAAATTCATGATTAAGGGGTGAAATTTTAATGGTTGCAATCTCATCTCTAAATTGATCTAGTACTCTACGAATTTTACTTTTATATATACCGGTCCACCATACAATATCCTTTTCAGTTGATGGTCCATAAGAGTGTAAATATTTTTTAACAAGAATTTTCAAAGCTTCCTCTTCATCATACCTATTAATATTTATTTCTGGGAAGTAGTCTCTAAAGGGGGCATACCGTATTCTTCTATCTTTCCAACTTTTTATTGGATTAGTTCTAATTAGTACCATTTCATCACACATTACAGAAATGATGGCTCTAATGTCTTTTTGGGAACTCAAGGTTTTCTTAATTTCACTTGTTGACATTTCCTTTTGATTCAAAAGATTCAAGATTTCTTTTGAGAGTTTTTTATAGTCTTCTGATGAAATATCGCGAATATTTAAATATTTTTCAAATAATTTTTCTATTAAATGTTTAGTGGTAGAATATATTATAGGAATCATCTTCTTTGTCTGAATAAATAGTGTCTTTCGCATACCACGTATTCTTCCAAGAGTTTTATTTATATATAACTCTTTATCCAAGTCTTCTTTTTTAAACCTAGATAACCTAGCAAATAAAGTTAGATATGGTTCCTTTGTTCCTGTAGCATGTAAACCACAAATATCCTCTGTTACTTGAACGATATCATTAATTTTGGAATCCTCAAGTAAATGATGTTTCTTTAAGACCCATTGATTTATTTGTTCTAAATTAAATTCGTTCAAAATAAAGTTTAATTAAGATTTATGAGTAAATATTGAATTATATCAAGAAATTATCTTTATATTTTTTTCCTTTATTGCTTTATACTTTCATTTTTGTCGTTAGATTAATTTTTTAATAAAGCTATTAATCAGTTTTTTAAAGGTATTGAACGAACTTTAATAATAATGTAATTTTAATAAGAAGGATTATTAAAAAGATCATAAATTATTGTTTTTATAGTATTATAAAAACGTACGCACTAAGTATACTCTTAAAAATTAGGAGGATATATAAGAAAAGGTGTAAATAATGTCTGAAAAACAGACCAAGGAAAATCAGAACGATGAATTGCCAGTTGTTGGCGCATTTGTGTGCCGTTGAGGCGTTAATATAGCAGGTATTTTAGATGTTCCAAAAATCGTAGAAGAAATCGATAATTTACCTAATGTATATGCTTATGAATATTTAAACATGTGTACTTCTGGTGGTGCCGAATATATTAAAGAACAAATTAAAGAAAAGGGTTTTAACCGCGTTGTAGTTGCTGCTTGAACTCCTTTAACACATGAACCGGTTTTTCATGGAATTTTAAAAGAAGCAGGAATACCACAGAGATATTTAGAATTCTCAAATATTAGAGAACATTGTAGTTATGTTCATCAGGCAAGAGAAATTCGAGATAAGGCAACATTCAAGGCAATTGAATTAATAAAAGCAGGAATCTCAAGAGCGCAATTATTAGAAGATATTCCTACAAAAACTGTTCCAATAAACCCAACTGCTTTAGTCATTGGAGGAGGGATAGCTGGATTAAGTGCAGCTATTGATTTAGGTGATGCGGGTTATAAAGTATTTTTAGTTGAAAAGAAAACTACAATTGGAGGAAGAATGTCTCAACTTGACAGAACATTTCCTACAGATGATTGTAGTATTTGAATTCTTGGTCCAAAAATGCTTGAAGCTGATAGACATAAAAATATTGAAATTTTATCTTATAGTGAAGTAGTTAATGTCGAGGGATATATCGGTAATTTTAGGGTTAAAGTAAAGAGAAAAGCGCGTTTTGTTAATGAGAGTAAGTGTACCGGATGCGGATCTTGTACCGAGGTATGTCCGATATACCTGCCAAATTACTTTGATGAGTATCTATCTGCACGAAAATGTATAGATATTGCATTTGCCCAAGCAGTTCCTGCTATCTCAAATATTGAAAGAGATTCTTGTGTTGAATGCTTCGCATGTGTGGATGCTTGTGATACGGAAGCAATAGACTTTAGTCAAAAAGATGAAATTGTAGAATTAGATATAGGAACAATAATAGTTGCTACAGGGTGGGATCTATATCAAGGAGATGATTATGGATATGGAATATACGACAACGTAATTACTCAAATACAATTAGAAAGAATACTTGCACCAAATGGACCTACTTACGGTCATCTAAAGAGGCCTTCGGATAGAAAACGTCCTAAAAGAATCTTATTTATAAATTGTGTAGGATCTAGAGATTTAAAGACACATGAGTATTGTAGCGTTGTATGTTGTAATTTATCTGTTAAAAATTCTAAATTAATAATGTCTGAATATCCAGATTCTGAGATTTTAGTCAGTTATATAGATATGAGATGCGGTGGAAAAATGTATGAAGAATATTACAGAAGGGCTAGAGATGCGGGAATTCTCTTTATTAAAGGCTTAATAGGGAAAATCGAAGAAGATCCTATAACAAAGAATCTGAAAGTGCAATTTGAGCCAGTAGGTACGGATTCTGTTGTAGAGATGGAATTTGAAATGGTGATCCTTTCTTCAGCTTCATTACCTTCTCAGGGTACAAATGAAATAGCTTCGGTAATGAATATAGAAAAGACTCCAGATGGATTTTTAAAAGAAGTCCACGCACGACTCGATCCAATTAATACAAAGGTACCAGGTATATATTTAGCAGGTTCTTGTCAGGGTCAAAAATCTATAGATCTCACAGTTAGCCAAGCGAAAGGTGCTGCTTCTACAGCGAATATACCAATGAAACATGAGCAATATACGATGGAATTAATCCGTGCTCAGCCCATAGAGGAACGATGTGCTAAATGTTATAAATGCATTGAAGCATGTCCTTATGGCGCGATTTCGGTTAATGAAAATGGATTAATTCAAGTTGACATTATTAGCTGCAGAGGATGTGGAATTTGCGAAGCATCATGTCCATCAAAAGCTATAGAATTAGCCCATTATAAAGATAATCAATATATTGCTTATATTGATGAATTATTACCTATTGAGGATTAGAGAGGTGATATTTAATGACAGATAATGATATAAAAATATTAGCATTTTTATGTTTAAAATGAGGATATGGGGGCGCAGATATGGCAGGAACTATTCGAGCACAATATCCAACATCTCTAAGAACAGTTTTAGTTCCTTGCACGGGAAGAGTAGGAGCAGATCTAGTAATGAGAGCTTTTGGTAGAGGTGCTGATGGCGTTTTAATTGTTGGATGATATCCAGGAGAATGTGATTACGAGACGGGTAATTATTTTGCTTATCGTTTAGTTGAATATCTGGATGAAATTGCTAAAGCTATAGGAATAAATCCGAAAAGAATAAAAATGGTATTTTGCAGTTCTGCAGAAGGTTCAAAGTTCCAGAAAGTAGCAACTGAATTCGATAATTTAATCCGGAAACTAGGTCCAAGCCCTTTACGTTCTAAAGGCGGCACATCAAAGAAAGAAAAAGCCAAAGAAAAAGTTAAGGCTTAAAAATTAATGTGTTAACTAATGACGCTGAGTTAAAAAAATGAGAACTCAGCTGAGGAAATGGGAGCACCATAGGACACATAAAAGAATAATTTATATTTTTAAAAATCTAATAAAAAAAATTCATTGGAAAAGTTTTTAGTAAATCAATTTATAAAAAATTTTATAGAATAAATTTGAGTTGGAAATGAAATGGATGCAATGGCAGAATATCTTATAAAGATTGAGGATTTTCCACATTTACTTACTAGCTTACTAAAGGCAAAAATAGTAGATAAGATAATTGGGGCACAAACAAGGATAGATAAAAAGACCAATCAAGAAGATCGATTTACTGTATCCCCACAATTATATGAAAAAGCAGAAGATATAACTGGCTTTCCATTAACCAATCTGATTTCATATGGCTATGCCAGAACTGATTCGGCAGCAAAATATTTACATAAATCTGTCAATGGAGCAATGGAAGAGAAAGTAGGACTTATTGCTCGACCATGCGACACCAGAGCTTTAATTGAATTGGCTAAAATAAAACAAATCAATTTAGATAATCTCTTTATTATTGCATTTGAAGATAGAGGAATGGTTATCAATGCTTCAAAAGAAATAAAAAAAATCAAAGGTGTTGATCCTACAAAAGTAGTAAAAGAAAAAATTGGAGATAAAGGTTTAATTCTCAAATTAGATGATGGGAAAACAAAAGAAGTTGATCTGAATATTGCTGAAAACTGCACACGATGCATTCGAAAAATTCCTGTGGTAGCTGATTTAGGCATAAGTGACCTTGGAATTCCTATTGATTCAGAGGATGTAATTCTTAAGGTCTATTCTGATAAAGGAGCTGATCTTGTCGAAAAATCTAAAATCACAAAGAAAGATCTTCCTGCTGATATTAAAATGGCTCATATTGAAAAAATCAAAGAGCTTAAGGAAAATGCACTTGCTAAAAGAGTAAAAGATTTAGAAGAATGGGATAAACTTCCTCAAGCAGAGAAAATTGCGAAATTACAGGCATGCACTATGTGCGGTATGTGCATCAGAGGTTGCCCTGTCTGTTATTGTGTTGATTGTATTTTACAGAAAAAACGGAAAGATAAAATTATAAATAAAGAAAGCTACCAATTAACACGTATAGCTCACGTTGCAGATCGCTGTGTCGAGTGTGGAAATTGTGATAATAATTGTCCTGTTCACTTACCACTATCATTATACTTCCAGTCTTTAAATGAAGCTTTTAAAGAGAAATTTAAATATACAGCCGGCGAGAGTATTAATGATATCCCTTTCAGATCCGGGAAAGCCATTGAACAAATGGAATTAGAAAAAGTCTAATCTAATTTTTTTATACTTACTTATTTTTATCTTATTTGTACATTTCCCGCATTTTTTATTCTTATCTATTGTACAAAATTGTTAAATTGACAAAAAAGTTAAATATCGTGTTATCAAATATTTATGTAATCCAACAATAGTTGGGTGAAATTTAATGAGAAATAAAATTTTAATAATTTTAGGAATATTTTTTGCGATTGCAGTTAGCAACATAAGTATTAGTGTTTATTTAATTAGTAATGATGGAACAATTGAGACTAATTTAAAAAACCCGAAAAGTTCAGGTTACTGGACAATGAATTTTATACATATTGACGATAATTGGTCAGCTACTGCAACTACCTACGATTGGTGTAGCGGTGATGGTTCGTGGAGTAATCCCTACATAATTGAAAACGTTACCATTAACGCAAGTGGTTCGCCTACAGGAAGTGGTATTCTTATAAATAATTCCAAAAACGATTATTTTATCATCAGAAATTGCTCGGTTTATAATGGGGGTAGTGGGACCGAAGACGCAGGAATCAAGTTGGAAAACACAAATAATGGAATCTTAACAAATAATAACTGTTCATATAATGATTATAATGGAATAATCTTGTTTAATAACTGCGAAAATAATACAATTTCAGAAAACACTGCAAATGATAATAACAATTTTGGGATAAATTTAAATACAAATTGCAATGATAATACTATCTCGGGAAACAAAGCAAACAATAATGGAGTTCATGGGATACGCTTATGGAATAGCTGTTCCGACAATACCGTCTTAGGAAACAACGCAAACGACAACAACCAAATCGGGATAAGATTAAGGTACAGTTCTAACAATAATATTATTACGGAAAACAACGCAAGCAATAACAACTGGGAAGGGATATTCTTAGGAGAAAACTGCGATTATAATATTATCTCGGATAATAACGTAAGCTTTAATAACCGTGAAGGGGGTATATATTTATATATGAATTGCGATTGGAATACGATTGCAAGAAACACAGTAAACAACAATGATGGAGATGGGATATGGCTACGTAATTATTGTGAAAATAACATCATCTCAGGCAACACCGCAAACAATAATACCGAACGTGGAGTAACAATGTCTTCATATTGCGTTAATAATATCATTTCAGGAAATACTGCGAATAACAACAATTACTATGGGATACTTTTATCTAATTATTGTAATAATAACACCGTCTCTAATAACATTGCGAACGAAAACAATCCGGGCGGGATGTACTTATGGAATTATTGTGATGAAAACACCGTCTCGGGAAACATTATAAACTATAACGATGAATACGGGATAAACTTATACAGAAGCAGTAGTAATACCATTTCGGGAAACTTCATACACTACAACGACCTATATGGAATATTATTAGATATCGATAGTGGTGATAATCTGTTTTACTTAAACGGTTTTATTGAAAATGAAAATCATGCCAAAGATGAAGGAAGTAATCAATGGGACAACGGAATCTTTGGTAATTATTGGGACAACTATTCTGGGTATGATTTCCTCCCAATAGATGGTATAGGAGATTCTCCACATGCTTTTCCTGATAATACAAGTGATACGAAACCCCTTATGTATCTTTGGTGGGATACCCCACCCCAAATACCTTTGTGGTATCCAATGCCAAACTTGAAAATTTCGCATTTGTCCTCAGTAGTTGCATATAACAAAACATCTTTCACTATTGACTTTTCGATAACTAATAATGGTATTTGGAAAGCGCAAGGAGTTATTATCATCTTAAGATGTGAAGAACTTGGTTTGACCTTATTTGATAATACCATTTCACCACTAACTCTTGATGTTGATGAAACAAAGTATATAGCTATTAACTGTCCCCCGATTGGACAAATAGGAACATTTACCTTAAACTTAACTGTTGATCCTTATAATACTATAGCTGAAACTTATAGTTCTAAAGATGGCTCTATACGGATTGATGCTGAAAATGATAATGCTCAAACAGCAATTTTAACAATACTTTCCGAAAATATTGAAGAATATCCCAAAGATACTGAAGAACCCCCTCTTGACATAACTCCTATTGCGATCTCATCAATTGCAGGAGTTATAGGAGTAGCTGCAGTCATTTTAGTTTTAATGCGTACAAGGAAAAGGACAAGTTAAGGAATATAATTTAAAATCTTAATTCTTTTTTTTTATTTCTTGATTTAAAAAGAAGTATGGTTTTTATTTAAAAAATTGTTAAACATCTTACTACAGTTTAGTAATATCGTAAATATCTAGATTTTTAACCCGCGTTAATTTAATAAATAACAAATATTATGTACTAAATTATAATTTTTATTATCTCTTGTTAATTATAAAATATATATTAGAATAATTTCAATAAAATATGATGTGAAAATAAATATGTCATTACCTGCTAAAAAAGCAATTCAAGTTGAGGATAATATCACTCATTACGTTTATAAAATGCTCAATCACGAGATGATTCTAAAATATGATGAGTCAAAATGCATTGAGTGTGGATTTTGTCACCGTGTTTGTCCTGTAACGGTCTCAATTTATGATGAACCTCTAAAGAAAACAGCTATTGGAACACCAAAGGAAATGGGAATTGATTCTGATAAAAAAATAGTAGTAGATACAGAAAAATGTATCTGGTGCGGAAGTTGCACGTGGATTTGCCCCGGATATACCTTGGAACTATTGATTAACGGTGAAAACAAGATATTACTGGTTGAAAATGGTTCTCTTCCCGAATTTGAAGAAGAAGTTCGAACGCTTGATGACGGACGAAAAGTCCGAAAAGTAGTAGATGGTTCAATTACCATAACTTGTAATGAACAAGATACAAAAATTATTGATAGATACGTTGATGAATGTTCAGTTGGAGCCATGTCACGAGACGGTAAAGATATTATAGTTGATAAAGATAAATGTATTCTTTGTTTCAAGTGTTCTGAGGCTGCGAAAAACTATGATAACATCGAAGTAAAAGTATTTCGAGATAGATTTAAGAAGGTTAAAGGTGAGCCTAGCTCAGTTTGGAATGGAATAATGCTCAGGGTCACTGGAGTGGAAGGAAAAATCAAAGGAATAATGAGTCGCAGTCAAAATAAACTTGCCGATGCAGTGATAAGGTTAATGGGAAAAGAAATTGAAGAAAAAGAGGAAACTTAATTTATTTATATTTTTTTACATACTTTTTTTAGATAACATTTATCGTTTTATTAAATGAAAAACATACATTTGCTCTGAACCATGCACATTTACGAGATCGTATCCATTTTTGGTCATATAATCTTCCATATAGGTTAAAGCTTCTTGATAGAATCCCTTTTTTTCAAATTTCATCGTTTTTACTCCAGAGGAACTAGCATGGCTCAAAGAATGAGCAAGTAAATTTATTGAAATGGTGTCAATCTTCATTTTATATCCTCCTTATAATTTTTAATTTGTTTTAAAATTTCTTTTAACTATGTAATTCAAATTAAGTTTTAAAACCACATATTGTTTTTTCTTGGAAAAATTTTAATTATAAAAATTTCATTAAGAATGCCTCTTTTTTGATACGTGTACAATAACATAAATGAGAAACAAAATGAAAGATTCATTAAAGCGATGGTTGGCGGTGCATAATATTCGATATGTTTTACATTCTCACCCAGCAGTATTCACGGTACCTGAGGCGAGAGAACATTGTGGACATATCCCTGGAACTCATTGTAAAAATTTATTTCTCAAGAATAAAAAATCAGGACAATTGTATTTGGTAACTATCCCTCATGAAAAGAGATTAGACTTAAATCAATTCCGTAGAATGATAGGTGCTCCAAAAATTCGCTTTGCTGAACCTGAAGAACTTTCTGAAATATTAGGTATTAGTACTAGTGCCGTATCTCCACTTGGATTAGTTAATGATACTAATAATAAGGTAATCTTCATGGTAGATGAGATTATATGGAATGCTGACGAGATTTGTTGCCATCCAAACGTTAATACCGAGACATTACAAATTCCTGGACCTGATTTTCGGAAATTAATTAAGGTTACCGGGGCCTCGATGGAAGTAAAAAATCTTCCGTGTTTAGAAACCTAATTCAAGACTAGTTTTTGATTCATATTTGAGTTTAAAATTTATATAGAAAGATCAGTATTTTTTTAAAATTAGGATGGAAGGTTGGATAAACCTAAAACTAAAAAATTAAAAAACAATCAAAACTTTCCTAATTTTAATAGATTAAATTATTACAAACAAGTGAAAATAAATGGTAAAAAGAGTAGCTATTAATGGTTTTGGTAGAATTGGACGATTGTTTTTTAGAGCTGTATATGATAACTTTTGGAATGATATTGATATTATTTCCATCAATGATCTTTTTGAAGCAAAATATTTAGCCTATGTATTAAAATATGATACAGTCTTTGGTAGGTTTAAGGGTACGGTTGAAGCTAAAGAAAGTTCTTTAGTAATTGGCGGTAAAGAAATTCCTATCACCGCTGAAAGAGATCCTACGAATTTACCTCATTCAAAAAATGATATTGATGTTGTTGTGGAATCTACAGGATTTTTTACTGCTCGAGAGGGTGCTTCAAAGCATTTAACAGCAGGTGCAAAAAGAGTCTTAATTAGCGCTCCCGCAACTAATCCTGATATTACAGTGGTTCTAGGGTGTAACGATCAAAAAATCACCGAGGAGCATAAACTTATAAGCAACGCGAGCTGTACCACGAATTGTTTAGCCCCAATAGTAAAGGTATTGAATGATAATTTCAAAATAAAGTATGGTTTAATGACAACTATTCACTCCTATACTAATGATCAGTCTAATGTGGATATTGCTAGGTCTGGTGGACCTGAGAAAATGATTAGAGGGAGAGCTGCTGCCCAAAATATGATTCCGACCTCTACAGGTGCCGCTAAAGCGATTGGATTGGTTTTTCCTGAGCTTTCAGGTAAATTAGATGGGATAGCTATAAGAGTCCCTACTATTGATGGTAGTGTTGTAGATTTAAAAGCAATCGTAGAAAAGAGATGTTCTGCTGAAGATATTAATTCAAAAATGAAAGAAGCAGCTAATAATAGTTTGAAAGGTATTTTAGAATATAACGATGACCCTATCGTAAGCTCCGATATTATTGGGAATCCACATAGTTCAATATTTAGTAGTATTTGGACTAAAGTAGTAGAAGATGAAATTTTCGTTTTAAGTTATTATGACAATGAATGGGGCTTTTCGAATAGAATGGCAGAATTAATAATTAAACGCTTATAAAATTTTTATAAACATTTTTACTTTTTTTTATTTATTTATTCTTAATAAGATATTTCAATCATTTAGATTAATTTTTTACTAATTTTATTCTCTGTGGGTATTTTAAAGCGAATTTATACTAAAGATTATAGATTACAATTAGTAAATATGATGATTTTAATGTATAATACCCTAAAAAACTATAAGAATCAAATTTACACCGGTATGAACGTTGGAGGAACTCATCATTGGTATTATAATAATGGAGAATGGTTAGAATCAAAAACAACTCCGGATCAGTGGAAAGTAAACTTTAACTGTATAAAAACGCGAGCAAAGTCAGCTCCAATTAATACGGGAGCTGAAATTGGCACCAAATATCATTGGTATATCATAGCAGATCAGATAGCTACTAAACTGGATAGTAATTCTTACATGACGAATATGAGCGGTTTTAAATTTAAAGTGGGTCATAAACGCCCCCATTGGAGAATGTTTAGTTATAATTATCCGGAACAAACCTCATATAAAAAAAAAGTCATTGAAATCCTAGAAGACATTATTAAAAAATTAAAAAATGGAGATTAATTATAGTATTTTGATAATTCTAGGAGGATTGTGGGGTTTTTTTATCTCGGGTTCGGGCAAACTCACGCATTTTTTCGAAAAAAGCCTCATCTTCTTTCCTATGCTCTTCAGTATACCATTTCTCAAATCGAATATGCCTTATAGATCTTCCTAATAAGATAACTAAAACTGTAATTATGATACCATCTATTACTAGAAGCCAAACTTCTGCCAAATTCCAAAAATAAGAAACATCTCCAGATGAAAGAGTAATTAATATCATTAATTCAAATTCAATTGGTACTTCTTGTTCTACTCCTCCAACTAAAAATTTTACGAATGCTTCTCCTGAAAGATATATTTCATTATCTCTTTCAAGTATAAGATTAACATGATTTTTATGGAGTGAAATTATCGGAGGATCATAGTCATAGTGACGAGTAGTTAATGGTTGCGAAAGAAAAAACCTGTAAATAACATAATCGATACGGGTAATTCCAATTATCTGAACTGAACCTGTTGAAATTACATTAAAATCAAGATTTGCCGTGTATTTATAATTGGAGGCTAGTATTAAATCAAATTCAACATTTAGATCCCCAGTACCTTCAATAAAGGAATGATTAAAATTTCTATTTGTATTATAATGCCCTATTCCTATTACTTCTCTAAAATTATTAAATACTGGAAGTAATACAATACTTGTAACCAACAGAATACTAATGATGGCTATTTGAAATTTCTCTTTCTTATTAATCTCTAATCTTACTCCATTTTTGATTTAATTTTTCTCTGAATTAAAATAGAAAAGGAAACTTATAAAGATTGCTTAATTAAGAGTTTTAATGAAATTCAATCGATATACAAACCAATTACCGAATCCCTCAATAAACTCTAATCCTGCTTTTTTTGCCCATCTTTTTTCTGTTCTCCGAAGTGGATAATCTGGATCTAAAAAAAGCTCACTAAACGAAATAATCCCATCTGGTTTTAGAATTCTCTTAAATTCTTTAAGTGTTCTCTCAGGTTCTGGTATTTCTGGAAGGCATGCTATTGCATAAATTCGATCTACAGATTCGTCTTCAAACGAAAGATTATACGCATCATCTACCATTGGAATTATGTTTGAAATATTTTCTTTCTCGACTCTTTCTTTTAATTTTTTAATAACTACAACCAATTAGACATTATTTAATCAAGTTCACATATTAATAGATTGGTAAATCAAAAATGAATCTTTAATATGATCTATTAGGAATAAATTTTTATATTCTCCCATTTTAGATTATTCATGAATTTAAGCTCAGCTCGACAAATAGAAATTGAAGATAAGAAATTATTTGATGGGTATTTTGAAAAATTTCAACCCGAAATCTCAGAATTCACGTTTACTAATCTTTTTATTTGGAAAAATTACTATAATTTCTTGTTTTTAGAATCTGATAATCATCTCATTGTTTTTTCACAGGATTATTTTAAAAATTGGAAAAAATCAATTTCTAATTTAGATGACGGAACCTTTTTCTTAACCCCTATCGGTCCCACACCAGAAAAAATGATAATCAACTTATTTGAAAAGTTTGACAATATTGAAATTCATAGAGTTCCCAAGGATGTCATAGAAAAAGTAATTAGAGACCCAGAATATCAAGTCTTAAATTTAGATATCCATGAAGATAGAATGAATTGGGATTATATTTATGAGATAGAATCTCTCATCGATTTACCAGGGAATAAATTTCGTCAAAAAAGACGTTGGTTAAACAAGTTCTTGGAAATTTATAATTATGAATTTAATATAATTTCAGATGGTTTAATAGATAAAGCACTTGAACTACAATTAGAATGGTGTGATCAAAATGAATGTCAAAGTAATGAAGATTTAATTGAGGAACAAAAAGCAATAAAAACAGCATTAGAAAATTTTAATGATTTAGGTATTTTTGGAGGCATAATTGGTGTCGATAATAAATGTGTAGCATATACTTTAGGAGAAATGATAAATAAAGATACTATAGTTATCCATATAGAGAAAGCTCATTTAGAATACGAGGGTTCATACCAAGCTATTAATAACTTATTTCTAAAAGAGTTCGGTAAAAACGTAAACTATGTGAATAGAGAACAAGATTTAGGAATTCCCGGTTTACGAAGAGCAAAAGAAGCTTATAAACCGATTCGAATGGTAGAAAAAAATATAATCTATCATAAAGAAGATTAATTAAGGAATGGAATAGTGAAGATTTTTATACTCTTTTTAATTGACAAATCTAGTTAGTAAGTATTAATAAATCATAATTGTCTTATAATACCATAAAAATGAATATTATGTGATTGTTTATGTCTGAAGATGAAAGCAAAGAAGGTCAAAAGCAAGAAATGCCTGTTGGTAGATTAATCGGAAAGACAACGGCTTACGAAGTTACTATGCAAGTTCAAGATCCTTCTGTATTTAAAAAAACGTATCTTACAATATATGGAGAAAAAGATAAAGAAGGAAATAAGGCCCATTATGTACTTAATATATTAGACATGTGGAGCGATCAATCAGGAATGTTAGCTATTCTATCTGTCTTAGGAGAAAGACCAAAAAGACCATTTGATGTAGGTGCTGAAGTATATAAAGCAAAAGAGGAACAAATTACAAAGTTATTAGGTATTTATAACCCCCCTGAAGAATCAGTTTCTTTGGGAAAGTTACTTGGCTATGAATTTGATGTTAATTTATTAGTTAAGAATTTTGGAAGGATATTCATTACAGGAAAGAGTGGATCAGGAAAATCATATACGATGGGTGTATTATGTGAGGAATTTATGAAAAAAGGGATACCTATTGTTATATTAGATCGCCATGGAGAATATGGATCTCTTAAAGTAGCAGCTAAAGATGATAATCAAAAAGGTGAAAGCGGACAGAGTGAATTTGTGGATAAAATTATAGAATTTGCAGATTTGAAAATTAACAAGGGTGGTGATATTGATGTCGAATATTTATTTTCTTTAGATGCTGGAGACATTGTTGCTCCTAATCTATGTACAATAGTAAATATGAGAGGAATGGATTTAAGCGTTCAAGAAATGATTGCTGGTAAATTGCTTAAAAAATTATATCAAGCAAGTACTTCAAGAAGAATTCTACCATTCTATTTGTTCTTAGATGAGGCTCACCTTTTTGCTGGAAAGAAAAGAACTGAAACATGTGAAACCGTAAAACTTTTTTCTCAGGAGGGAAGAAAATTCGGAGCTAATTTAGTAATAGGTACACAGAGACCCCAATTATTAGACACAACTATACGAGCGCAAGCGGGTAGTTGGGTTGTTCATAATCTTACAGATATTCGAGATATTGATGTTACTATTTCAAGTGCCGAAGATTTAAGTCGCGACAATAAGAAGGATATTTCAGGATTGGACAAAGGAGAATCAATAATTTGTGGAGAGGCAGTCAAGGGTATTCCTTTATATGTAAAAATTAGAAAACGACATACGGAACATGGTGGAATTGGTTTTAATCCATTGGATTTCCTGCCCAAACAAACCGTAGAAGAGTTGCAAATGAGAAGGCAAAGAATTCTTGGAGACAAAAGCGCGAATGAATTGGAAACTGGGAAAGCTATTTTTGAAGAAATTACCGCTCCAAAAACGTCTGCAGACTACATAGATGAAATAGGCGCTTTGAAAGTAAAAGTAAAGGAACTTGAAGAGGAAATCGAAATGCTTAAAGATAAAATAGTCGAATTAGAATCAGGTGGAGCAGAAGGAGTTCCCTTAACAGCGGAAAATATAGATGAAAAGGTAGAGGAACTACAAACGGAATTAAAAGTATGGCAAGAAAAGTATAATTACCTTAAAGCAACTTTGGAAAATCCAGAATCATTTCCTCAATTAGGTGAAGAAAGTAGTGGAGCAATTATAGATTTGCAAAATAAAACCATAGAATTAGAAGCAGAACTACAAAAATATAAATCGAAATATACTGATGCGATAGTGCTTGCTGAAAAAGCAATTACTGAACTTAAAAAGAGAGGTAAATAAATTTTCTTACCCTTTTAATAATAGTTGGGTAATATTTTTCTAAATTCTTATTTTTTCTATTCTTTTTAGCATAATTGATAAATTTGGTTAATTTTATTTTAGATTGGACAAACTATTAATTATCACATAAAAGTAATTGGATTAATAAATTTAAGAGGTTTTAAATTGGACTTAGAAAGCATTAAAAATCTTCAAAAACAACTATCTAATCTATTTGGTGTTTCTGGATTTGAAGATGAGGTAAGTAATTTCATCTTGAATATGATTGAAAATGAAAATTTAGCAGATAAAGCATGGAAGGATCCTCTTGGAAATGTACTTGCCATAAAAGAAGGAAATAAGGAGCATAAGAGAATTCTATTTGATGCTCATACTGATGAAATTGGATTCATGGTTTCGTACATCGAGAAATCTGGGTTTTTGAGATTTGTTTTAATCGGTGGTTGGGATGTAAGAATATTACAAGGACAAGCAGTAATTTTAAAATCGCAATCTGGAGAACTCTTGCATGGAATAATCGGATCAAAACCACCGCATCTTACAACTGCAAGTGAAAGAAAAAAAATAACTGATACTACTCAAATGTATATAGATCTTGGTATGAGTTCTAATGAAGAAGTAATTAAAACTGGTATAGATATTGGTTCTGTTGGTACATTATATGACCCTTTTGAACAATTTCCTAATAATATGGTTCGTGGAAAAGCATTTGATGATCGTACAGGATGTAATGTACTTCTGCACTTGATGATGCAACTAAAAGAAAGTTCAACGATTAATGACACAATTTTATTTAATTTTGCCGTACAAGAAGAATTTGGTAGAATTGGTGCCGTAACTGGTGCTTTTAAACTAAAACCAACTATTGCCATTGCTGTAGAAAATACTACTGCTGCAGATGTACCGGGTATAAACGATTCACAAATCCCGGTCTATATTGGAAAGGGCCCAGCAATCACCATAGCAGATAAATCCATTATATGTTCACCTTATGTAAATAAAAGACTTATTGAGAATGCAAAATATGAAAATGTAGCTTACCAAATCAAAAAGCCAATGTATGGTTTAACAGATGCAGGGAAGATTCAACTTACGCGTGAAGGAGTGCCTAGCTCAGTAGTATCTGTTCCATGTCGCTATATACATTCTCCAACATCTTTACTTAAGTTAGAAGATATAGCTAATACAATAAGATTGCTAGAGGCTTTTGTAAAAAATCCTGCTAATCTTTAGTATGTTAAAAAAAAAGTGGGGTAATTAATCCCCAATTGGAAGAATTTTTCTTCCATATGATTCATTTATAATTTCTGCTGTTGCCAAATAAATTGCACTTGAACCACACAAAATTCCTTCATATCCCGCTATGATTTTAATTAACGAAATACCAGTAAAGTCACCTATAGCCAGTAGAAAAAATAATATAGCTAAACTTAAAAAGACGACCTGGAGAGCCCTATTCCTTTTTAATGTTCCAAAAAACATAAATAAAGTAAATAATCCCCACATCAAAAGATAAGATCCTACAGCAAATGTCTCTGGAGGTACACTCCATAATCCTGTATTTGGTAATATATTTAAAAAAACTAATGTCAACCAAAACAATCCATAGGATGTAAAAGCTGTCGTCCCGAAAGTATTTCCTTTCTTATATTCCATAATACCAGCAATTATTTGGGCAATTCCTCCATAAAATATGCCCATACTTAAAATCATAGTCCCTAAGGTGTATAAACCAGCATTATGAAGATTGAGTAGTACAGTAGTCATACCAAATCCCATCAGACCAAGGGGTGCTGGATTTGCCAATTCATCTTTCATTTTTCTTTTACTCTTCTATTATTAATTTAAGTAGATTCATGTACTTATTTTGATTTTAAAATTTTTTGAAAGATAAAAACCTTATATTAATAAAAAATTAGGACATTTTTTATTGATACAAAAAACCTTGTTTTGGGAAATAAAGTTAAAAACTAATTCTTTTAAATAAAATAAGGTTGAAATATTAAATTATGAATAAACTTGATCTAACAAAAAAAAGAATTACATTAATTTGCATCTTTTTAGCACTTTTTATCATTGGCACTGTTTTCATTTTTATAACACCTTTGAGTGTGAAAGCATCGTATAATCTCTCAGTAGAAACAACCGATGGAGTAATTATTTCTTTCAATGTTTTTGAGCCGAGAACAAGTGCAGAACCAAACAAAAAAGCAGTTATAATAGGTCATGGATTTATGGCAAATAAGGAAATGATGAAAGGTTATGCTTTAGAATTAGCCGCTGCAGGTTTTGTAGCTATTCCTTTTGATTTTAGAGGACATGGGCAGAGTACTGGGAGTTTGGAAAGAGGGAACCTTATTAATGATGTAGAAGCTATAATTGATTATTTAAATAGTCGCGCAGACATCGATATACATAATCTTGCATATATTGGCTACAGTATGGGGGGAGGTCCTGGAAATTTGATTGTAAATCAAAGTACTGATTTTAAAGCGTTTATTGGGGTTGGAACAAGTTTAGGTAATATTCGCAAGGGTAATTCCACGGATCCCTTGAATGTACTTATGATTAAAGCAAAATTTGATGAAGTCCAAGATTTAGGTGATTTAAAAGCTTCAGTAGCACAAAGGACTGGATTAAGTGCCTCTTTAATAGATACTAATCAAATATATGGATCATTTGGAACAGGAAATGCAACAAAAATATATTTAGATGATAATAGTAATCATTTAGCAGTCGCATGGGATACAGATTTTACCAGACAAGCACGGGATTGGATAATAAACACTTTTCCAGACACAAATACTCCAGATGAGAATTTCTATGGCAATATTAGATTATTTATCCTAGTCATTCAAGTGATTGGAGGGATTGGATTATTTATTATGTTAATTGAACCTATTTCAAAACTTATGAAATTTAATAATAAAGAAACCGAAGAGAAATTAAAAATCGAAATCAGAGAGATTTCTGCTAATAAAATAGCTATTGAATCATTAATATATTCAATTCCGTTAGGGATATTGGGAGTATTTATAATTATTTGGATTTTTTTTCCTATCCCATTAGCAATAGTAGGTTTTATTCTCACTCTGTTTTTCGGCCAAATATTTGGAATATTAATTTTACT
>Ga0209635_10001066_pt1 | contig 20038 bp, 14 predicted proteins | sample DeeMarSWOR230_32_FD_187463 | JGI IMG/M metagenome (GOLD analysis project Ga0209635, IMG submission 187463) | Marine sediment microbial communities from White Oak River estuary, North Carolina - WOR-2-30_32 (SPAdes) (version 2) | ecosystem: Environmental > Aquatic > Marine > Intertidal zone >...
CCTCCGGTGTGGGCTCCCTCCCAATTTCCTGCACCAAATATCGAGAGGTACGAATCAATTTATTGATGGTCTCGATCATATGCACCGGAATACGAATTGTCCTAGCCTGGTCTGCTATGGAGCGGGTGATGGCCTGACGAATCCACCATGTAGCATAGGTGCTGAATTTGTATCCCCTGCGGTACTCGTATTTGTCTACGGCACGCATCAGGCCAGTATTGCCTTCCTGGATCAAATCCAAAAAGCTCAAGCCCCGGTTGCGGTATTTCTTGGCAATAGAGACCACGAGTCTAAGGTTTGCGCTTGACAGAGTTCGTTTTGCGTTTTCGTATTGAGCGAAGACTCGGTCCATCGCGCGGAGTCTCTTTTCAAGCTGTGCCGGCGTTTCCAGCACCAATTCCTGAAGGCCAGCTAATTCCTGCTTTACTGCCTCGATGTCTTCGAAGGTCATCTGGTCATTGACGCCTTCTTCGATGAGCTGCTCTAACTGGCGCATTTTCTCACAGATCCCATGCAGCTTGTTTTTCATGGGTTGAATCCTGCTGGTCCGCAGGCTTAGCTCTTCGAGCAGCGTTGCAATCTTTCGCCTGTTTCTATGTACTCGCTTCAGGTGCAATTTTTGGTCAGCGTTGCTCGGTGTATTGACAGATTTCTTGAAAAGACTTTGGTCAGTCTTGAGCAGTTTACCTACGGTTTTGATATTCTCAGGCAATCGCTTTTTTATTACATTTTTTGCGAGGTATTGTGTGGTCCCGGTCTTTATTGTCCTATCAAACGACATTGCGCCCTCGTGTACCTGCTGAAACAGGTCGAGAGCGTTTCTGGCGCAGTAATCGCATTGCAGCATTTTTCTCCTAAAGGCCATCCGGGTTATTTCAATTTTTCGTGCGAGGGCGATTTCGGACTGTCTCGTCAGTAGCGGTATTTGTCCCATCTGCGTCAAGTACATCCTTATCGGGTCGTCGATACGCCGGGAGATCTCGCCCTCTACCAGCTCTCTTTCGAGCAATTCGTCCTCCCGCAGATGCTCTTTTGCGGTTGACTCTTCTTCCCCCTCTTCTTGCTCCTCTGATAGCTCTTCATCCGCTTCGAATTCTGCCTCTGCCTTGCCAGCTTGCTGCGACTCGACATCATCTTCATCAACCAGACTGACCCCCATTGCATCAAGTGTCGCCAAGAGACTCTCCAAGCGGCTGGGACTTACGGCCTCATCGGGCAAATCTCTGTTCATTTCCTCATAGGTTAGGAATCCCTTTTTCTCACCCTTTTCGATGAGCGTTTTTATCTGCTGTTCGGCATCTTCGATTTTGGCACTGGCCGAGGCGCTGTCATCGATCGCGACACTATCTGGGTTGTTTTGTTTGTTTGTCTTTATTGCTTTTTTTGCCACGACTGGCACCCCTATCTTTCTTTATGAAATCGACCTAAAGTCATTTTGAGCTGGCAATCAGATTATTCTGGCCATCCCATATTTTGCCAGCCACATTCATTTGTACGGCTCGTATCGGCAACTGTTCACTATGCCATTCCCAGACTATGGGGATTTCGCTTTCCTGTACGTTCATGGACACACCGCAGAAACTCGGTTTCGTCTTCGGCTGCTTTGACTCGGCTGGGTTTCTTGTGTGCCTGATATCGCTGCAAGACATCCAGGGCCCCAGCTAAGCGGGACTCGAAGTTGCCCTTTTGCTCTGCCGCATCTGATAATTCCACGAGAGCTTTGGCAAGCTCCACTGATTCGGCCTTCGCCAGTATTATTCTAAGCGGGGTATTGATATCGGTGCTTAGCGTTTCAAACAGTATGCCAGCTATTTGCATCAATATCGGTACATCGAAAGCATCTGCTGTAGTTTTTTGTTTTACAATCTCAAAGAGCTTCGGCTTGCTGAGCAACACCTCCAGGACTTCGCGTTGAGCTGCGGCAGCGAGGCCCTGACCCCAATCAATACTCCGCATATCTGTGTTTACCACATCATAGCTTGCAGTCTTTGCCACTCTCTTAATTCTCTTGCTCAATTCAGCATTTATCTGTTTGGCGTCAAGACCGACAATCTTCGAAACGCGATTGACTATCAACCCTCTATCTATGGCTGGCACGTGGCCTGACCAAAGGCTTGCGGCTATTGTCTGCAAGAATTCTTCAACCGCCAATCGTCTACCTGCAAGAGTATCATCACTGCCGAGAGTTTCTGTTAGCCTGTTCCATTTAAAGTCAAAGACATCGACGGCCTCATCTACCAATTGCTCGAACCTCTCTTTACCAGCAGCCAGAAGAAAATCGCACGGGTCTTTGCCTTCAGGCACTGAGGCAAGTCTGATATCTATACGTTGTGACACACAGACCTCAAGCGCTCGGTTAGCGGCTTCGAGACCGGCGGCGTCACTGTCAAAAACTAAGACCACTTTTTTGGCATATCGCCGGAGGATGCGCGCCTGTCCGGCTGTAAAACTGGTGCCCAACGTGGCCACCACATTGGCGCACCCAAGCTGATGTGCCATTATGCAGTCGGTATAGCCTTCGACAACAACAGCTACGCCTGTCGATACAATCTTGTGGCGCGCGTGCTGCAAGCCATATAACGAGTTACTCTTGTCAAACAAACGTGTGGCCGGCGAATTTATGTACTTGGCGCCGGTTTCGTCCAATGTTCGGCCACCAAAGCCGATTACCCGGCCGGTTACGTCGGTAATAGCAAACATCAGGCGGTTTACGAATTTATCTTGGTTTTGAGCAGTGACCAGGCCTGCCTGTTCCAGCAGCTTCGTCGGGATACTCTTTGCCTTCGCTGCAATTAGCAGATCATTCTGCGAATCAACAGCCAGGCCAAGCTGCCATTTTTTGGCACTTTCCGGGGTTATTTGCCTTTCAGCAATATAGTCACGCGTCGACTTGCCCTTTTGCCCGTCATAGAGGTTCTTCTGGAAGTGTTTGGCCGCCCAGGCATTGGCCTTGGCCAATCTGTTCGGATCAACTTCGTTGCGTTCAGCTTTTAAGTTTTGAGTTCCCTCGACCCTGCTCGGGGCAGGTTTGAGTTTTCTTATCTTTATGCCTACCCGCTCGGCCAATCTTTCTATCGCCTGGGGAAAGGTCAGGTTCTCACGCATCTGGACGAATTTGAACACATCGCCGCCGGCACCGCAGGCAAAACACTTGAATATCTGCTTGGCACCGTTGACGTTCATGCTCGGGCGATGGTCATCGTGGAATGGGCATAGTCCGACCATCTCCCTGCCTTTTCTCTTTAGGCTCACGTGCTCGCTTACCACGTCAACGATGTCGTTAGCCTGCTGAACCTGGTTGACCGTCGCCTGGTCAAATACCCCGGATATAGCCACTATCCCAAATCCCCCTAGTCAGTATTCAGGGTTCGTCACTCCTCCTATCAGGCTATATGCTATATTTGGCAAAAAGTCCGCCTTAGCCCTACATTAACCGCCTCCAAACAAGGAAGGTTGGCTACTTAAATATAGCCGAAGCGGCGAAAAAGTCAAGTCAGACCCCAAAAAGCCGCTCTTAGTGCTGTTAAGGGCGTTTCCGGCAGAATTAGACACTTGGTGAGATAAGACAAAGCTAACGAAGAAGTGCACAAGTCATAGGTGCATAAGTCACTGTTGTTCTCTTGCTCTACATGTTCCGCAGACTGAAAAAGGCCTTGCTCGTGGCGATTACGGCTTCATAACCCCCCAATAAATTGGGGGGCTAAATATGTTGAGAGTGCTTTGGCCTCAATAGGATCAAGGCTTCGGTAGATCAAAGAAATCCCTGGCAGTGGCGGTTGTACGTTTTGCGAATTCGTGGAGGCTTACTTGTTTTAACTCGGCTAAGAATTTGGCGGTGTGGGTCATAAGGGCCGGCTCATTTGGCTTCTGCTTTCGCATCGGCTCAGGCGACATGTATGGGCAATCGGTCTCAAGCATCAATCTGTCAACCGGCACGACACCTGCGGCTCGCCGTGTTTTTTCGGCATTCTTGAATGTCACTACGCCGGTAAAAGAGATGTGAAAACCATGATCGAGAACAATTTCTGCCTGCTCAGCGGAGCCACTAAAGCAGTGAAAGACTACGTTCTTAACGGACGAGCCGGACTGTTCCAAAACCTCTATTGTTTCATCGAAGGCTTTTCTGCAGTGTATAATGACCGGCAGATTGAGTTCGGCGGCGATCTTCAGGTGCTCGGCGAATACCCTTCTTTGGTCCTCGCGCAATGAGTGATTGTAATGATAGTCCAGGCCTGTTTCGCCGATGGCGACGACCTTTTCGTGCTAGGCCAGCGCTCCCAAGTCTTGAATTGTGTCTGCGGTCACGCTTTTGGCATCGTGCGGATGGATCGCGACGGCGGCGTACATGTTTTCGAATCTTTCGGCAAGCTCGATGGCTTTTCGATTCTCTTGCGGGTCTGTTCCTACGGTTATCCAGCCGGTCACACCGGCTTGCCGGCTGCGAACAACAACGCCGTCGATATCTTGAGCTAAATCATCAAAGGTCAGATGACAATGTGTGTCAATTAGTTGCACTGTTCGAACTCACTTGTTTGTCTGGTGCTCGTTTTTCCACCAGGTTTTCCAAGCCCTTGCATTAGTGCCAAAATCCTTGCCGGTAAGACCCTGCAGCGCCTCACTAACAACCTCGCGCATTGGCGACCAATCGGATTTTTCGAGCTTCTCAATAAGTGACTCGATAGCTCGCTTGTCACCGATAGCACCCAAGGCTTTTGGAATTTGCCAGTTATTATTGGTTTTCATTTCAGTGATGAGTATCGGCACAGCGGCGCTGCCTATGCGGATGATTTCATTTAGAGCCTTGAAACGAGGAGCCTCCGGGTCCGAGAGTTCGTCGATTAGCTGCCTTATCCGCCTCTGTGTCGCAGATAGGCTGCCATAGTCCTTGAGCTGGGTTTTGGGAGGAATTCTCACCGGCTTTTCGGAGAATGGACGATAGGCCGGATCCCCAATGAGAATAACCCGGGATATGCTTTGGATGCCACCGGGGTTTTTGTCTTCGCCCAGTGCCTGGGGCGATTTTTGGCCATTTCGAAACGGGATAATTCGAACGTTTCTTATGCCGGCTTGACGAATCTTTTCATTGAGACTTTCCTGGAGGGCTTGGCCGAGGGGTCTACCCTCATTGAAGAATTTTGTTATGGCGAAAGCAACGTTCATCCAGGAGCTGCTGGCTGTCGAGGCAAACTGGCCGATAGCGCCGGCCTTGATGAAATTCAAGCACACACTCTTCTTAGGATCAATGCGGCTGGTCTGTATAGTCCAGAATCTATCCTTGGAGTCATGACGAATATTAGTGACGGCTGAGTGACATGTGCCGTTTACAATAATTGCTGATTGGAGCTTTACACGGCCAAATTCATCACCGGCAATAGCACACGACATATCACCCGTGCCATGACCCGCAAGGAAGACCAATGATGCACCATTCAGTTTCTGAATTTCTTGGTTAGCTTTGCGGCTCCATTCCGCAGAGTTGTCAATCGGATTGATCTGGGCGGTCTCGTAACCGTAGGCCTTGTAGCGATTCGCTTCCTGAACGGCAAAAGGGGCAAGGTCATTTTGGGCGAAGGTGTGGCCGATGGCGACAAATCTCTTAGGGATATGGTTCGGCTGTGCTTGAGCGGCTGCCGTGTTGCGAACGAGCGTCAGAGCGTCCTGGCCCGTGGCTCCCGTAACATATCCGTAAGCACAATCGAGATAAGGGTCGTCGTCGAGCGCGGTCAGAGCCTCAAAGACAGCACCGACAAAATTGTCTTCGATTCGTTCGGGATGGACGACAAACGCAACATAGTCCGGCCCAAGAGTTCGCAGCTCACTGACCAAGTCCTTTAATCCGCCGCCGTTAAGATTCAGGATCGCAGCGGATTTTCTTAGCTTGGCCAGTTCCTTCACCACTCCTGTGTAGGAATCCTGACCGCTTGTTGCGTTTACATCAGTGACAATCACATACTTAGGATGTTGGCTTGGATCGGGCATCGCACAAGGGGCAACGCGGCCTACAAGGCCGACCATTAAGGCGACGAGAAAAGAACTTAAGGTTCTCATGTTGATATCCTTCGGATTTCTTCTGAAGCTCACCAACGGCAACGGTTCACGAGCATAGGGACACTATTATATATGACGCAGCAGCGCACGGAAAGTCACAACACTTTGGCCAAATTGGTCAAAGGTCAATTGACAATGACTATCAATCAGCTCCATTGGTGACCTTGCCAGTACAGTCGATAGTTACGTTCTGAATCGTCTCTCCGGCTCTAACGGTCATTATTGGTGAATCTACGCTTTGGTAGTCTCCCGGCTGTGGAGGGCCCTTTATGTAATTGTCACCAAAATTATATGGTTTGGCCTTGTCCCACACGGCTTTGGCCCAATACTTGCCTGGCGTTACACCCTGAATGTGGAAAGGTATATCCGTTCCTGGCCATTCGTGATTATGAAAAGAGTATTCCCAGAAATAATCAGTTATTCGGTGGACCGGCACCTTGCTGTACCATTTCTCCTTATCTGTTGTGCTGGGAATAAGGTAAATACATAATCGGTGGTCTCCGGCTTTAGGAGCCTGAGTCAATTTGACTATCCCCTCAAGTATCCCCAGATAGTAGTATGCCTGACCAGAGCCGCCCGGCTTTCTCACAGGCTTGCTGTCCCATTGAGCCAGAATAGACTCTGCCCGAGCGCGTTTTGGTGAGCTGGCGTCGTAGCGGATGAACGCTCCGCGCCATTTGTTCACGGGGCGCGTATAGAAATTGTTATCGGCGAGCAACGATTCGATTATCTTTCGATCCTCGTTTATTCTGAATTTGCCCAGAAATGCCGCTGCAGGGCCCCAATACTTTGATTCTATTCCATCGCGGCGAGCCCAAAGCCGCCCCTTTTCGTTCCAACGCACGACCATCTGGTCATTGATCGTCACCTCTTCACCAGTGCTTACTTGCCATGCCAACCAGCGCTGCCCATAAAGAAGCCATACACAAAAATACAGTTTGTCATTGTATTCATCGAGGAACATCGGCCTATATGCCCAACCCCTGCCGGAGACGCTGCGCGAGACCAACTTCATAAATTCTTGTGCATCAATATCCTCGGGATAATGCAGTATCTGCTCGAGTGAATAATTTTTGATGAGGCCGTCTTTGTTGTAAAAAGCTACGACATATTCTCCGAGGCCGCCGTGAACGCGTCTGCTGCACTCATTAACGGTTGCAGTGTATTTCCCGTCGTCCGAAATAAAGACGTCCATCGGCCCGCCTTCGTTACCTAAAGTGCAGTGCCACAAAGGAGTCCTTTGTGAATCCTCTATTTTTAACACTTCAAGCTTGGGCTTGGCCTCTTTGTTTGCTGGTGTCACGTGTGCGACAAACAACCTGTTTTCAGACAAATAATCCTTTTCCGGCGGACAGGCCCAGGTGTCTGCATAGACAGCTTTGGGCCCTGCGAAGGTCAAAAATGCTATAAATATCGCAAGTATTTTTGGAATGGCTTGCGGCCTTTCAAATTGAGTGTGCCCATTATCGTGCCACCACTATGTGTGACGCAAGAGCCAATAGAGAGTTACGAGATTTTTCTCGCAAATGTTCAGGACGATACACGACGGCGATGAAGCATTCGTCTTGTTGGGTCGTGGCTGGAACTGCGACGGCTAAACAAATCGGGTTATGGTACAAAAGCGTTTTCGTAATGTCTTATCTGTGGTCGGCCGGTCTGGCCCAGTACTATAGCAACGACATCAAAGCGAAAGGGGCGGTTTTCTATATTGTTGGCACCCAGAAGATACCGTGCCGTTCGCAACAGTCTGGCTTTCTTGGCCTGTGTGATGGATGCTTCGGGCGGTCCAAAGGTTTCATCGGCCTTGGTCCTGACCTCGACAAAGACAATAGAGCCATCGGTATCGACCATAACAAGGTCGATTTCGCCGGATTCGCAGGAGAAGTTGCGGGTCAGCACTTTTAGCCCTTTGTTTTTTAGAAACCTTTCGGTGCGTTTTTCACCCCATCGGCCGAGCAGCGCCCGATCAGCTAAGAGCTTACGTCTGTTTAGCAGCAGATTTCGTATCTCGTATTTCGTATCTCGTATCTCGTATCTCGTTATTTTGAGACGGTGTGGTCGCTGTGGCGCTGAGCGAGCCTGACGGCCTTGCCGGTTCGCTGGCGAAGGTAATACAGTTTTGCCCGCCTTGTTCTTCCGCTTCGGATGGGCCTGATATCGGTAACATTGGGCGAATGAAGCGGGAAGATCCGTTCGACTCCCTCGTTACCAACCATTCGCCGTACGGTGAAAGACTCGTTGATACCGCGGCCCTTGCGGGCAATTACCGTACCGGTAAATACCTGGGTGCGGACTTTATCACCTTCCTTGATCCGGCAATGGACGTCTACTACATCACCTATCTCGAAATGCGGTATATGTTCTTTTAGGCTTTTGCTTTCAACAGCATCTAATATCTGAGTTCTCACTGACTTATCTCCTTGCTAACTCGCATCTTACGAAGCGTGAAGTATATCGGATCCAAGACCCGTTATGCAGTATACTTGTTTTTGTCTTGTAGGCAAGTTTTTTTTGAAAACCTCCCCCCTACCGCAGGTCCAGGTGCTATTCTACTGGACAGCCACATAACCTGCAGTTGGTCAGCCCTTTTCTTTGTCTGGTTTGAGAGGCCAATTGGGCGACTCAGTTCGGCCGATTCTCAGGTATTGCTCAATCCTGGCCACCACGCCAGGGTGCTGGGAAGCAATGTTGCGTTTTTCGGCGATGTCTGTCGCCAAATCGTACAGTTCCATTAGCTCACCCGGGCCCTGACACAACGCCTTGTAGTTGCGCCATCTAACCGCCTGCTGGAGTGTTCGCCCCAAGAATTCCCAGTACAGAAAGCGGTCGTCTGTTTTCTGCCTCTGGCCCAGCAGTGTTGGCAAAACACTGATGCCGTCAATATCGTCCGGTGGTTTAACGCCGGCGAGTTCAGCCAGTGTCGGCAGGACGTCTGCGAAGTACCAAACCGTATCACTGGTCTTACCGGCGGGTACTTTGTCGGGCCAGCGGGCAATCATAGGCGTGCGAATGCCGCCTTCGTAAAGGTCCCCTTTGTGGCCCCGCAGCGGGCCAGAGCTGTCGAAGATCCCTTCCCAGCGCTTGGCTGCTCCGTTGTCAGAGCAGAAAAATACCAGCGTTTGCTCGTCTACTGCCAATTCCTTCAACAGTGCCGTGATGCGACCTACATCCGCATCCATTCTTGTAATCATTGCCGCGTGCACTTTTGCATCCTGTGGCCAAGGCTTGTCCGTGTATGGTTCTGTGCTCGGTATCTCGTACTTGGCATGTGGAATGGTGTACGCCAGGTAAAGGAAGAATGGCTGACTCTTGTGTCTGCGAACATAATCCAGAGCGAACTTAGTGAACATGTCGTGCGAATACTGTTTTCGCTGGCCGTTCTTATTACCTTCGAGCGTCACCTTTTCCTCATTGCGCCAGAGGTACGGCGGATAGTAGGTATGAGCCCGTCTCTGGTTCAGATAGCCGAACCATTCGTCGAAGCCCTGCCGATTAGGCACACCTGTTGTATTCGGCTCGCCAAGGCCCCATTTGCCCGTGATACCGGTAGCGTAGCCGGATTGTTTTAGCACCTCAGCTACCGTGACATCCTCGGGTTCGAGCGGCACACGCCGCTGTGGGGAGCCATTATCCAGAACGAGCGCACCTCCCACCTTGCCGAAATTTCCGCGAATACGCGTGTGACCGGTGTGTTGGCCGGTCATCAGTACGCTGCGAGAGGGTGCGCAGACTGTGGAGCCTGCGTAGCAGTGCATGAAACGCGTCCCCTCCTCCGCAAGCCGGTCGATGCTCGGCGTTTTTATCTCCTTCTGGCCGTAACAGCCCAGATCACCATAGCCCAGATCGTCAGCCATGATGAAGATGATGTTCGGCCGCTTTGCTGTGGGATTTGGGGTCGCACCATCCCTAAAGCCTTGGGTCCTTCGGCCTTGCTCAGGACAGGCTTTGAGTCTGCCACCCATTCCGGCCACGGTGCTAACAGCAACCAGATGGAGAAATTCGCGTCGGCTCACCCCATTACAAATCTTTCCTTTTTGTCCTGTTACAAATTGACGACTCATTTTTAAAGGGGCTCGTTCCATATTCTCGTCCAGTTTGGGATTGCTAACGGGGTCCAGGTTATTCAAGTGTTTACCTTTCAAGTTTTATGAAAAAACAGCACACAGTATGGACAACATAGCGTACGCAGTTGAGCACCTCAGTTGATCGATAATAGCCAATCTGTTTTGATATTGCTACTATTTTGATCGCTCAGGTTTCATTCTTGGTCGAGCGCCGGTGGGTCGTGCAGGAGCAAGGAATCCTTTCTGTTGCCGGGCTGGCAGTCAAAGGGCACAGGTGGTTCGCCTATCTGCTGGTCTCCAAAACCATAGGGAAGGTGTGTATAAATATTATCGTCGTCAATAGCGCAATAAGGGCGTTTGGCGAATTGCACGTGAGAGTCCATAAACAGTACGTTCTGGCCGTCCTCCTGGTGAGTGATGGCGTTTCCACACCGCGCTTGCTTGATTGTGCCGTTCCAAGGAGGCATGTCTGGCTTGAAGCGTGAAAAATCCTTAGCCTTAGCGGCAGGAGAATCAATCCATGGGTTGCGGTCGCCTGCCACTGCCATACCGGGTTTGCTCGATGTAGTCAGAGCATAACGGCCGTAAGGCATATGATAGGAGTAGCTGCAGTGTTTCCAGGGCTCTGGGCCGAAATCCCAAAGATCAATTAGTTCCTTGTTACGAACTTGGTATTCTGTGAGTTTGAACTCAGTGGTCCCTTTATCATGTGTACAAACAAACGACTTTGGGGTCACTTCAGCATACTTGACCAAAAGATACAGGCTGGAAGAAATACTCGCTGTTCCACCGCCACCATTCAAAGCGAGGGCGTAAGCATCATAACGGTTGTCGGCCGCCCAGTTAAGTATATGTGGAGTCCAACGTGATTCAGGTCCGCCTGCCCGCGGTAATTTGTCGTCGTAATCGTTGGCGTAGATTAGCATTGCCTTGCCCATTCCGGACAGGTTCGTTCCGCAAGTCATGCGAAATGCGATGCTCCTGGGCCTGAGCAAGACTGAGTTCAGGAATATCACAAAGAATGTGAACACGGGCACAAGGATTGCCAGGATAGCAAAGAGCGTGCCCGTTCGTTTGCCGCCACTTGCATCGATCATAATGAAGCTGGCAATACCCAAGATTATTGCCGCTAACCCAAAGGGCAAGAATAAGATGCTCAAGATGGCAAATAGAAATGCGGCGATGGCGAGCCTACTGGTCCTGACGTCAACTTTTTCGGCTGGAGAGGCTAACAATAATTCACAATTGCAGGAGCAACAGAACTGAGCGTCATCCGGATTTTCGTTGCCACATTTTGGACAATACATTTGGATTCTGCCAGCCGATGTACGGTATAAACGGCACACCCTACCTTGACTAATATACCAGATTTACTTTGCGGATGCAATATCCTCGCTAAATGTTTTGCGATTCGTCGGCCTGGGCATAGTGAGGGCGGTGTGAACTTTAAGCTTAGCAATGACACGGCTTTACAGCTCAACTTGGGGGGGCGTCCATAACGACGAGGCTGATTGGGTTGGATTGTGTGCACCAGCAAAAAAATTTGCAAATTTTTGGAAAAATAGTTGACTGATAGTACGATTCGTATTATAATGCTTAGTACTATGAGCGCAGAAACTAATTTATCGACGCTTTCTTTGGCGATCTTGGGCCTGATAGCTCAGAAGGCCCAGTCGGGTTATGACGTGCGAAAGATGTTTTCGACAACCCCCATGGGGCATTTCAGCAGCAGCCCGGGTGCGATTTACCCTGCTCTGAAGCGGATCGAGAGCAATGGATGGGTCCGGGGCCGGATCGACAACAAAAAGACCCTGCGTCCGAAGCTGGTCTACAAACTCACTAAAAAAGGGCAGGACGTGTTACGAAGGCACCTGCTGCAAACAGTCACGAGGGACGACGTTATATGGCACATGGACGATCTGATGCTCCGGTTTGCATTCATGGGTGATGTGCTCGAGCGTGAGGAGACGCTGAGATTTCTAAAGGAGTTTGTCTCAGAAGTTGAGTCCTATCTTTTGTCTCTAAGACAGTACCTCAATGAGGTGAGAGAGAGCATGCCGCTCAATGGAAAACTGGCAATGAAGCAGGGGATAGATAGTTACAAGATGAATGCGACTTGGGCAAAGGGTGCGATCAAGGAGTTCGAGCGGAATCGAAGACAGTGACGTGAGCCGTAGCCTAATGGAAACTTTCGATAGTAACGAGGATCAAAAAGTTTTTTTGGAGGTCTGAGCCATGAAGAGTAACATGATGGTGACATTGGTGAGTTCATTGGTGGTCTGCAGTGCGGCGTCCGTGGTGACGGCTGAATCGGTCGTTTCAGATGATGCCATTTTGCGGCAGACCTTTGTGCTGGGAAGCGAACGTTCACAACAGACGCAGTACTTCCTGATGGAATCGAAGCTGATCACTTATGCGCTTGACGGCAAGCGTGTCGGTACGGATTTTTTCAGGCTTCGCTTGAGATGTGTGCCTGCGAAGGTGGCCGGCAAGGATGGGGACGAGTACACGTGTGCCGAATTCACGGTGCAAATGGGCGATGAGCCGGAAGTACAGATCCCCGCGTTGAAGGACTGGACTTATGTCTTCAAGGCTCTTCCGACAGGCATGGATGAGAAAGGACAGGTGCTGGGCATTGACCATGCCCGCTTCGAGAATCTTGTGCACGCGGGCGGCAAACCGATACCTCCGGACAAGACGTATCATGTCTACAATGCGTTTATCGACTTTCATGGTTTCTGCAATATCTTCGCCGAGCGCACTCAAGGCGGTGGCGGTATTCAGGACCTCAAAAACATTGGTCAAAGGATTGTGCACGCGGCGGCATTCACTGAAGCGCCCGTAAACCTTGGGAGTAACGTGGCCGAGGGCTCGACATTCAAGAACGGGGAAGTGACGCTGGAGCTTAAAGGCCTCAGCAGGGTGGCCGGGGCAACGTGTGCGATGGTAGGCTTTGATTCCGGAGAGAGCTCGTTCAAGATGATCGTGACACCTATGCCAAATATGAAGGTGCGGTCCGTAGGCAGTTCGCACTATAAAGGCGATATCTATGTGGACCTTGCGACAAACTGGGTCAAGAAGGTAACATTGGATGAGCTTGTCGTGACGGAGACGACTTTGCCCATGCCGCCTGGTAAGATAAATGCCGTTATCGAACGGAATATCGTCATTCGAAATGTCACTGCGGCGGAATTTTCGCGTCGGTGACTTCGTGTGGGGTAGGCATGGCGGATTCGTGTTTGCAATGCTGTGCATCGAAAACCTGCTTCAATTAGCGTGAAAGGAGAGATCGTGAAGCTGGGACAAACTTTTAAGACCGTAGTTGGGTACATTTGGAGGGTGGCACTTTGCGCGTTTGCGTACGTGGTGGGAACGACGGCAGGTGGAGCGATCGTTTCAGCCCTTGGCATGGAGCTTCCATCCATCCCTGAGCAGGCCGATGAGAAGACCATGGGCCTGTGTCTGCTGGCCGGCAGCTTTGCTTTGGCCATAGCAATAGGGCCGCTTGCCCGGAGGCTCCGCGCAGCGTACCTTGTGCGCTGGCTGGTCCTGGCGGCACTTACGTATGTTTGTCTCGGTCTCAACACGCCCATCGAGGCGGCGATCTTCACGAGCATGGGTGGTATGGGAACGATGCCGGTCTTTTCGATTTTGCCTTGCTTGCTCTTCGCTGGGGTCTTGGCGCTATTGTTCAAGCCCTCCGAGAAAGCCGCTGGCCTTGGCTTGAATGTCTGTCGCTTCTTCGCGGGCCGAAGTGCGCGAGAATGGACATGGCGTTTTGCTGCGGGCATTTGTGCATTTCCGGCGATCTACTGGATATTCGGGATGATGGTTGCGCCGTGGGTGCTTGAGTACTACAAGCAGGGGCAATTTGGTCTGACTTTGCCAGGCACGGGAGTGATCGTTCTGGTTCAATTTCTTCGCAGCAGTCTGTTTTTCTTGGCTTCACTCGGTGTTTTGATTGTCTGGTCGGGCTCAAGGCTTGAGCTTACCGCCCGGCTGGGCCTTGCATTCTTTGTGCTGGTTGGGCTTTTCGGCATGATTCAGAGCTACTGGCTGTGGGCTACGGTACTGGTCCTGCACAATCTGGAGATTCTGGCAGACTCGGTAGTCTATGCCGGGGTCCTTGCCGTCCTATTCGTGCGCAAGGATGCCTCCGCATGCAGAACTTCAAGCGATCTTGCTGGAATGCCGGCAACATAGGGCTATTAGCCGTAAAGGAGGACAAAAGTCACCCAAGATCAGCCTTTTTTGAGCCACGCCCAATTCTCACCTCCTCTGCCGAATCGAGCAAAAACCCATCTGACATCCAGCCTACGTGTGCCGGAATTCTGGTGCAGGTTTTCAGAAACTCAGCCACGGCCTTCTGCAACCGGGGCGGAAATGCTCAACTCTTTATACTCGTATCTCTTGTGACTATAAGGCCTTATGTGAAATAAATGATAAAAGCCGCTTCCCCTTTTAGCACATAAGAATTCTCCCGGAAATCTTAAAAAATCTTGTTGACAAGAACATGATTCAAATGGTAGTATAAGTAAGATAGGGAAAATGGTGGGCTTTGTGCCCTATAGCGTTGCGACCCGCGAATGTGTCGTAGAGGTACGGGTCTGAGCTTGTCGTTCTCGGTCCGGACCCGGAGAGAGGGTTGATGTTGCAAGCGGAGCCGTGTAGCACGTCAACCTACAGCTAAGAGTAATTTGCCCACCGAATGAGGAGCAATTAAGCGTTGAGGTGAGCCTTGTAGGCAAAGCGTTTAGAGCCGTATAAATACTGATGAGGAAGGAGTGCAAGATGAAAAGACTGATTTTGTTTTTGTTGCTGTTCGCTGTGATGGATCTTGCTTCTGTGGCCTCGGCGACAACCGTCGCTTACTGGCGGTTTGATGACGTGGATGAACCGAGCATTGACACCAGTGAGACGGGTTTGCCTGTGGCCGCCGGTAATCCTTTGCCGGACTCAGATGGTCAGACCGTCTGGCGAAAGGCGGTGCATGATTGGAGTGGCAATGGTAACGACCTGACAACGTGGGAGTGGGCCTGGGCCGGTTTCAATTGGTCTGACGATGTTCCGGCTGCACAGATCCCTCTGACCGACGTTGAAAACCAGCTGAGCATGGTCCATACACAAGTTATGGGTTGTTGCCCCGCTTCGATGACTTGGTCGGAGCAGAGTCTGCCGGGTGGTATTGACCTTGAGAGCATTACGCCGTCGCAGTTCACGATTGAAGCGTCGTTCAAACTGGACACAATTGGCTGGTCCCACACCATTGTCGGCCGCGACGGCCGAGATGTCGTCGCCGATGGGGCGCTGGCACCACTGTACTTCCAGGTGCTTGATGGAAAACCGACTGTCCAGTTTGCGGATGTATCCAGGTACTGGCACATGGCCCAAGGCGTCGATAATGTCGTTACCGGGCAATGGTACAATATGGTCGCCGTCAGTGATGGCTCGACGTTGTCGCTGTATCTGGACAACATTTTGATTGGTCAGACTGACATGACGGCCAGCGGCAGCCCAGACACGGCTATGGCCTTGGGCACTGGCTCAGGCGGCGACTGGGAGGCGGGAACGTGGACGGTCGGCCGTGGAATGTGGAATGGCGGGCATGTTGACCGCGTTTATGGAAATATTGACGAGGTTCGTATTTCCGATACGGCACTGGCACCGTCTGAGTTCCTATTTGTTCCTGAGCCGGCAACGATCGTTCTTTTGGGTCTTGGTTCTCTGGCGCTCATCAGACGTCGCAGATCGTAGGACGCAGCGACGAATATTAGAACCGTGTCGACTCATCGGCTCATAAAACAAAGAGCAGATCGTTAATACGGGTCTGAAAAAGTAACTGCGCTTTTCTGAATATGGGAGAATGAAAAGCCCTCTGATACCGGAAAGTGCAGTATATATCCGAACGAATATGTAGAGCATCTCCGTTTTGGCACTGGTATAAGAAGATACTCCTCCTGGCCGGCTTTTGGGCTCGGGGGGAGTATGTTTTTTGGTACTTGCATTGGATTAGAAATCTCACTTGATTCTATAGCCTGTCTGCACGATGATGATATTTCGTCAAGTGTACCTTTTTCATGGGGCTCCGAGTAACAGGCGCGGCTTAACCGCCGTGCAATAGCCATCGTTGAAGTTTCGTGTCCCGGGCTACGCTGGTTTTCGAGGGCAGTTCCTATGAATTGACTGCCGCCGACATTGCTCTTTCGAGCGGGGATGACGCAGTGAGACAGTCGTTTTGGCGTTTGGCGTTGTCTGTATTGTTTTGTATGCAGCCTAATATCTACGCCGGCTTGCTGCATCGCTACAGCTTTACTGACCGAGACGCCAGTGCCATTGACTCAATTGGGGCCCGGCACGGCACGCTGCAAGGAGGAGCCGCAATAAGCGGCAATGCCGTTCAGCTTGATGGGTTAAATGACTACGTGAATCTGCCCGCCGGGCTGATCAGCGGCCATACCAGCTTGACCTTCGAGGCGTGGTTTACATGTGCAGCGGATAGTGGTACCTGGACGCGCATCTGGGATTTTGGAGACACCAATCCTTCCACCGGCGAAGGCCGTAATTGTCTGTTTTTCACACCGAAGAGTGGCGATAACACTTCCAGGTATGCAATATCTGATGCGGATCCCGGCTATGCCCACGAGAATTTGGTTGAAGCTCCACCCACAGCCACCGGAGTGCCTGTCTATGTTGCCTGCGTCCACGATGGTTTTGACGGCATGGTCAGTCTCTATATAAACGCTCGGTTGGCTGCAACCTCTGAGTTTTCCATACCTCTTTCAGCCATAAATAATGTCTTTAGTTATCTCGGCAAATCAACATATACGGCCGATCCTCTGCTGAAAGGTTCGATAGACGAATTTCGCATTTATGATTCCGTATTGACGCCGGAGGAGATTGCTGAGAATCATAGTCTTGGCCCGGATGTGATTGGGCCTTCCCCGATAGCTATACGAGAAACGGCTGGTTCGACGGAAGTTATCGAGGGCGACAGCGCCACCGACGAATATACTGTCGCTCTTGCATCACGGCCTCAGGACATTGTTACCCTTACGGTTGACCCCGATGAGCAACTGGATATCGGCAGCGGCCGTGATAATTCTGTCGATATTGTCTTTGACACCCAGAATTGGGACTCCGAGCAGACGGTTGCGGTGGGGGCATTCGACGACGACGTTTCGGAGACTGAACCGCATATAGGGCTTATCAGTCATTTTATTTCAAGCAATGATCCTAACTTCAACAACATATCTCTGCCTTATGTCCGTGTTACAGTTCGGGAAAACGAATGTGGTGCATGGGGATATAATTACGCTGATCTGAACTATGATTGCCGAGTTAATTTTGACGATTATTCAATCTTTGCCTTCTACTGGCTCTCGGCGATCAATCCGGTAACACTTCAAACCGTGGCATCGGAATGGCTCAAAACGACTCAACCCTATGCCACAAACGCCCAGTCGGGCCCGGTCGCGGATTCGCCGGAGTACTTGTCTATAGAGCCCGATGAAATAGTCTGTGAAATTGATGAGAAAATCTACGGGCATTTTCTCGAGCATATCTATCATTCTGTTAACGGCGGACTTTGGGGAGAATTGGTTTGGAATAGAAGCCTGGAACAATGGCCCGATGGTGTGGGGGCCTGGTTAATTGATGGTGGTGAGCTGGTTCAGTCGTCGTTAGATACGGATGTCCGCCTTCTATTTGGCAGTACGGCTTGGCAGGACTACGAATATACTTTGCAGGCCCAAAAGACGGGCGGTTCTGAGGGCTTTTTGGTCATCTTTCGTGCGAATGGAGACAATTTCTACTGGTGCAACCTCGGCGGCTGGGGCAACGTTAAGCATGCTTTGGAAAAGAGCGTAACCGGCGGAGCCAGAGGCATCGTTGGTCCGGAAGTTGCCGGCAGCATCGCTACCGATCAGTGGTATGATATTCGCATTCGCTGCCAGGGCGACAGATTTCAAGTGTGGCTCGACGACGTCAGGATCATAGAATACATAGACACCGGCGGCGCGCATTTGACCGGCCAGGTTGGACTGGGTACCTGGGCCACATCTGCCAGGTTTAGAAACATAACTGTGACAGAAATAGGTAGTGGTACGACTCTGTATGGCGGGCTGCCAAGTATAGATGGCAAGCAAGCAGTGCCCCTGTACTGGACAGGTTATGGAACCGGCTCGTTCGGCCTAAACGCTGGTGCCTTGAACAGCGATCTTTGTGTACAGATTGATAATGATGATGGAAGTGAGACCGCCATACAGCAGACCCCGTTCAATATTACAGTTCAGCACTACACCGGCTCAATATGGGCCCGCGGAACGGCGCCGGGCGGAATGGTCGTAAGGCTCTTGGATGGTGCGACTGTTCTGGGAGCGGCGACTCTGCCAAGTCCAACCGCAGATTGGATCGAGTATCCCTTTGGCATTACGCCGGCAGCTCCGGCGCCGGACGCCACCCTCCAGGTTGGAGTAACCGGTCGCGGTACCGTCTATCTGGATCAGATCAGCATGATGGGGCAAGACTCGATAGACACCGGCGGTTATAGACCTGACTTACTCCAAGCTGTCAGCGATTTGCGTCCACCCATCATTCGCTGGCCCGGTGGGTATTTTGCTGAGTTGTATCGCTGGAAGGATGGAATAGGCCCCCAGCATCAGCGCGTGAAATCCCCCATTGTCGCCTGGGACGACCAAGAGGTGAACTCCTATGGCACTGATGAGTTCATCGAAATGTGTCGCATTGTCGGTGCCGAGCCGCTCATAGTCATCAACATCGGGACCCATGATTCTATTGACAAGCGCCACGAGTATCTTCAGGACGCTTTAGATTGGATTGAGTACTGCAACGGTCCGGCTGATTCGCCATGGGGCAGTGTGCGGGCTGACAATGGCCACCCACAGCCATATAATGTGAAGTACTGGGAAATTGATAATGAGACATGGTTCCAGATGAGCGCCAGTATGTATGGTCTGGCCGTGCAGCAGTTCGCCCCGGCAATGATGGCAAAAGATCCGAACATCAATATCATAGCATGTGGAAGTGGCGGTTTTAATCAGGGATGGAATCAGACTGTGATCGATATGTGCGCCGATATCATCGACTATATCAGCATCCACCACTATGAGAATCCAAATTCGTACCGGTATGGACCTTTCAACTTCGAAGGGTTTATAGACCAGTTGGGTCGGATCATTGCGTCCTCGTCCAATCCGAATGTGAAAATATACATGTCCGAATGGAACGCCCAGAGCACAGACTGGCGGACAGGCCTTTATGCCGGTGGCTTGCTGAACGCTTTCGAGCGGAAGAGCGATGTCTTCGAAATTGGTGGGCCGGCTTTATTCTTGCGACACTTGTCTGCTACTGCCTGGGATAATGCTTTTATTAATTTCGACCATACGGGCTGGTTCGCAGCGCCAAACTATGTGGTAATGAAGCTTTGGCGCGACAATTATGCTCCTTACAGAATCAATATGACGGGTTCTGTCGGCGACCTTAATGCGATAGCAACCAAATCTGCCGACGGCAGTAACATTTATTTCAAGGTTGTCAATCCAACTGACCAGAGTGTCCCGGTAAAACTGGTTGTTTCCGATACCTTTGAGGCCAGCGGCGCTTCTCTGCGACTGGTAGCGCCTGATTCATTATCGGCGCGTAACAGCCTTGACAGCCCGGATGCGGTTTTTGTGGAAGATTGTTATGTCAGTCTCAACTGTCAGACAATCCGTTTCACCATGCCTCGATTCTCAGTTGGGGTTGTCCAGGTCAGCCGTAAGCAGCAGCGGTAATACGGTAGGATAATTGCCGCCATGACTGAAGGGTCGCTCTTTGAGCAGAAGGGGTATTGTCAAGTATGTGTAGCATGTTAATGTTTAGGCAAATGGTACGCACGGCATAGCCTACATTTTAGTCTTTTGCCTTTT
>Ga0209635_10001068_pt1 | contig 20036 bp, 13 predicted proteins | sample DeeMarSWOR230_32_FD_187463 | JGI IMG/M metagenome (GOLD analysis project Ga0209635, IMG submission 187463) | Marine sediment microbial communities from White Oak River estuary, North Carolina - WOR-2-30_32 (SPAdes) (version 2) | ecosystem: Environmental > Aquatic > Marine > Intertidal zone >...
AGCCATTGAGGATGCGGCTCTTGCGGCAGGCGGGAAGAAAGTCATTTCGGTCACAGCTATGGAGTACGACAGTTATGATGAATTGCTCTTGATGACCAGCAATGGTTTTGAAGGCTACCAGGAATCGACTTTTTACCAGGCTGGAGCACAGATGACTGTCCAGGATGAAGGTGACCGCCGTCCGATGGGCTTCGATTATGCCGCATCAGTAATGAAAAATGCGATGCCTTCTCCGGAAGAAATCGGGGCCAGTGCAGCTAAACGGACACTCAGTCTTCTTGGCGGAAAAAAGCTCAAAACTGAGACCTTGCCTGTTATCATCGAGAACAGGAACGTTTCCAGGCTCCTCGGCGGTTTTCTGGCAGCCATGTATGGTTCGAGCATCCAGCAGAAGCGGTCCTTCCTCGCGGATAAAAAGGGAAAGAAAATCGGCAGCAAGCATTTCACGATCATCGACGATCCCTTCATCAAAGGTGGAATGGGAAGCCGGTTATTCGACATGGATGGATTTGCGCTGAAGAAGAGAGTCATGGTCGATGCGGGAGTGCTGAAAGAGTTTTTTGTCGATTGGTACTACGGCCGGAAGCTGGGCTGGGAACCGACCACGGGCGGGCCCGCAAACTTGGTCATTCCTCCGGGAAAACGCTCGTTGAAAGAGATCATGAAGGACCTCGGAAGAGGCATCTTAATCACCGGATTCATCGGCGGAAACTCCAATTCAACCACTGGTGATGCCTCGATCGGTATTACGGGCGAGCTGTTTGAAAACGGCGAGCTGGTTCAAGCAGTGGCGGAGATGAACATCGCCGATAACCACCTCAAGTTCTGGAATAAGCTTGTTGAAGTTGCCAACGATCCGTTTCTCTATTCTTCCTGGCGTATGCCGAGCCTCGTTTTCACGGACGTGGTTGTTTCAGGATTATAGATACTCTGACGATTCGCAGAAAAACACTTTCAGAGGGAGGAGCAGTGCACTAGAGCTGCGCTGGCTGTTTTTACGGCCCATCCACAGTGATAAAGATACCAGACCGCAGCTTCCCCCTTTTTCAATTGGATATCAGAAATTTTATTCGAGTCTCCTCTCCCAGCAGCTTCGAAAATGGTCTGTGCGGCAGCGAGATTAACCGTAGAAACTGCCAACAAGAACGGAAAGATGAATTTCCGTATTAAGTTCATTTTTTCTCCTTTTCCTTCCATTGATCGGGAGATTTTCAGTATAATAGGCTTATTCTAGCATGCCATTGAGTAAAAATCGTGAAATTATCACACAACAGAGAAAACGAATTTCCTATGTTTATCCTAAGAACCGTTGAGAAGAGATGAAATAAAGGATATCCTGAAGAAAAGGTTTCAGAGATAGATATAAATGTCTACATTCTTTAAAAGATTCATTGAGGAGATATTTAAAAAATTATCAGGTTTTAATCTAATAATCGCCGTTCTTGCCTTGGTCCTTATAGCAATTTATTGGTGGTTTTCTGGCAAAAAAATAGTGGAAAAAGCTCGGTTAGGCCAAAGACTTCTTCGGGTCATAGGGATTGTATTGGTAGCGGTTGTTGTTATCGGTGTTCAAGCGGTTTTTGTTCAATTTCCCAAGGCTTTTCCTGAATGGAAAATTGGCATTTTAGTCGCTCAGATCGAAGGTGATGAGGGAAATGATATCCAGCAGGATTTAGTGAGCACTCTGAATACTGAGTTAAAAAAAGATACGATTTTAATGGGCATTGAAGTCAAAACATTACCCCTCACAATAACGGAAACTATGGGGCATGAGGAGGCAAGGAAATATGGAAAGAAATACAAGGCCAAGTTGGTGATCTGGGGCAGTCGAGGTGGCGATTTAAGCAAACGAATTATTCACCCCCGCATTACGGTGCTATCAGAAGAATATCTCTCTGCCAGAGTAGCCAACCAAGATTTTAAGGCTCAAGTCATTGAAGAAGTTAAGTTGCCGCCGGCTTCGGTTGAACGACCTGGATTTTTAATTCATTTTGTGCTTGCACAAAGCTACTACAGCCAGTATGAATTTGAAAAGGCTAAAATCGAGTTTGAAAAGTGCTTGGAGCTGCCGAACAGAGATATTACCTATGAAAATAGTATTCGGTTCTGGTTGGCGATGACGTATGCAGATTTAGGACATTATCTTGGCAAGACAGAATATCTGGCGAAAGCAATTGATGTTTATAGACGCTTTTTAAATATATGGACGGAGCGGGATTTTCCGTTAGATTGGGCTGCGACCCAGAACAATTTGGGAGTTGCGTACAGCGAATTACCCACAGGCGATCGAGGGGAGAATTTAAAGCGGGCTATAGCGTACTATGAGAATGCACTTCGGGTTCGAACGGAGCGGGATTTTCCTGTAAGTTGGGCTGCGACCCAGCACAATTTGGGAGTTGCCTACAGTGAAGTACCGACAGGTGACCGTGGGGAGAATTTAAAGCGGGCCATAGAAAGTTATGAGAATGCTCTTCGGGTTCGAACGGAGCGGGATTTTCCGCTAGATTGGGCTATGACCCAGTACAATTTGGGAATTGCCTACAGCGAATTACAGACAGGCAGCCAAAAGAATAATTTGGAAAAGGCGATCCAGTGCTTCAGGAATGCATTAAAAGTTTGGACTGAAGAGAAATTTCCATATGATTATGAAGCGGCGAAACGAGCCTCAAGGGTTGCAATCGATAAACTTTTAAAAAAAATATTGGAAGAATAACTAACCTGCCCTCCTGATTCCCAAATTCAACAATTTTCAACATTTTTTTGTCATGCGTCTGGCACATAAGGGAACGCTGTGCAATTTTGCCTTGACATCAACTATTGGCTTAGCTATAAGGTTTACAGGGAATTTTGGGGAAGGTCAATGAGGGAAAAATTGGCAATGAACAGAATTGCAAATTTTTTGTTCCATAAAGATTAAGATAAGTTATGCTTTTTTTCAAGCTGATGACTCGATAATTCCAGAAAAGCTTTAACAAAATGATAACTTGAGAAATAGCGCTTTTAAATAAGATGTGAAAAAAACTGAATGAAATACGAAGGGATAGAAAGAAAGAGATTTAAACGCCTTAAAATCCCAGGGGCAGCGGTCCATTTCAGTCAGAGGCACTTTAAAAGGAAATATTCTGAAGAATTCTGCCCTGTTGTCGATCTCAGCCGCGGCGGAATTCGGTTTCTGTGCCGGAATCTTATTTCAACCATCGTGACAAAAATATCATTGCAAATATACATTCCAGGAGAAAGATTTTACCTCAATCTTAAGGGGCGGATAAAATGGACTTCGTTAAATCCCACGGAGAATTATAAATATCAGATTGGGGTTCAATTCAACCCTTTTGGAGAGAAAAAAGAGCACAATCGACCGGATACCTTGGAAAGAATAATTGAGTGGGAACGGAAATTATTAACAAATAATGAAGTTAATGCCGTCAATGAACAAAAATAGAAAAAAGGGCAAGAAGTTTACAGGAATAAATCATATCTAAGGTTTTTTACGAATGTCATAATTTTGTGAATTTACACTTGATTAAATTAGCTTTATTAGGTTACAATCTCATGAGAGAGGAGAGCGGGGCATCCAATCATGGTGCAAATCCACAGGAATAATTCCCCTTACTTATTTTGGTCCATTCGACGGAACAGGCCTAGATATGGGCATAAGGCTTCAGAATATGATCGATAAGGTCCAGGGGCGTTTGAGGTTCAAGGGATAGATTGCCGAAGTCATGTTGTATTTTCTCATTAGAAATGAAACATGAATAAAGAAAGAGTGTTAGAAGACTTCTTTAAGAGTTTAAATACGGCCCTCAAAAATGCCTCAATCTATTTTAAAGAGCATCCTGTGTTCATTAAATCTGTAAGGGAAGTGAAGAAACACATTGACACCCTCTTAGATTTTGTTTCTCCTCTAAACATTAGTTTTACGTCTAACTCCTTGTTGGCAGAGGAAATATATTTTGAGAAGGATAAAATATTTGAGGAACTCGCCCAAATCTTTCATTTCCGTAAAATACAGAGCATACAGGTCCGAAAAGGGATAACCATTGAAGAGTTGATAATTTTTCTCACTAAGGTCAATCTTCCCTCAGAAATTATTCAAGAAAAGGGGGGCCTGAACTGTATTTTAAAGGAAGAAAAAATTTCTCATCTGACTGTAGAAGAACTGGACTACTCTCAACTCCTGACGGGTGAGGGAGATGAAGTCGAGAACGTCTGGTCATATTTGTTACAGGATGCAGTTGAACAGGAAAATTTGCAGAAGATCATAAAATTTGCAGACAATTTTGAAGGCTTTTTGCAGGATTTAAACACTGAGGATCTGGTCGAAGATAGTGAGCTCAAGGTAAACATTGACAAGCTTTTTACTCGTCTGAAAAGTCTGGAGGGAGATAAATATCGTAAGTGTTCAAAAGATTTGCTTAAATCGATCATCAAAAACAATAAAGTATCCCAGGAAACTGAATCCGACGATATAAGAATGCTTTTCAAAGATTTGAGTGATGATGATTTCGCTTCTGTGCTGTGGGAAGAGATTTCAACGGATGATAGTTTTAATCCTTTGAATCTTCAGATATTTTCCCAACTCACTCAAAAAAGAGATCAAAAAAATATTGCTGATTCTTTCGAGAAGATTTCTCAAGAGCAAAGGCCTCTAAGTCGTTCCCCTCAAATGAGAAATAAAATCAAAGAATTGTTGACTGGCTCTTCAGCCGCTGTTATTTCAGAAGGTTATCAAAAAACTCTCACCTCTATCCTCAGTGATATTTCCTATGAAGGAGAATTGACTTTTGATCACGATTTACTCCAGGAGAATTACCGCTTTATGCGTCTCTATTTTCTGAGTAAAGAAAAAGATACAGAACGGGCGATTAACATTTTAGATGAAATATTGAGTGAATGGGAGAGTATAGTCAACCTGGGAAATTTAGAGTTTTTAAAATATTTTGTCACCGTTTTGGATAAGAAAAGAAATGATCTATCTTATGATCCTATTTTTATGAAAGCGAATAAGCAAATTTTATACTTCATAGCAGAGCACCACGTTATGCAGGAAGATATTCCTTCAGATTTTAAAAATGTCACAAGTTACTTAAAAGAAACCTATCTGGGCATTAATGCATTTCTTGATAAAATGTTCAAAGAAAATAAAATTGGACCTGTTATCTTACAATTATTTTTCCAGATATATTCTGAAAGTTACTGCCTTTTTAAAAAGAACTTAATGAAGAGGTCCTCTGATATTGATTTCCTTGAAGAAATCACAAAGAATTTGGGAAAAGTTGATTCTCCAGCATCGTTGGAGTCCTTGAAATTCATTTTTTCTTTTTGTGATGAGTCGATGAAAATAAAAGTAATGGAATCCATAGAGAGGTTGTCCATACAAGATGAAGATTTCCTCTTCGATATTTTGAAAAAGAGAAGTGTTCCTTTAAAGAAAATAGCGCTTCAAATCTTAATGAGGAGTGAGTATACAAAAAAGAGAGTGATTGAAGAGCTTTTTTCGATTCTGTCTCCATTTGGCATAAAAAACAGGATTCTCCTGGAGAATATAAAAATAACACAAGAAATGGAATTGCAAAAAGCAAGAGACAGATTAATTGCTCTCAGTGAATGGAAGTTTTTCTGGAATAAAAAACTAAGAAGAGAGACCACAAAGGTCTTGGAAGAGTGGGATGCAAGACAATATTAAAGATACTTTATCTCATTTGATGTCGGCCATTCAGGCAGCAAAAATTTATTCGATAGAACATCCAAAATTTGAAGAATCTATTAATCAAGGCTATAAGAGCCTCCAGGACATGTTAAAAGACAGAGCAGAATTAATTATCGGTATTGTAGATGGAGAATTATCCATTGGTCGTGAAATATTTTTTGACCTGAGTCAGAAATTAAAGCCGCTGATTACGTATTTACAAGAGAGACAAATTGAGAGGATCGCTTTTCATCCCGACTTGAAGAGAGAGGAATTGATTAATTTTATTTCTTTTCTAACAGCTCCACAGGAAGAAAGAAAGCAAGATGCTGAGGAATCTCTCCGTCTCATGGGAATAAAGAATATCAAGGCAGGGAGAATTAGAGCAACAGAAATGAATGCCATTTCTCAAGAGATGAGAGATAAAGCAAGGAGTTTTCTGGATAAGTATGAATATTCTTTAGAAATGGTTGATAAATATACGGAAGCATTGCTCAACGAGGAAGAGCTTGATGGTTTGGAGTTGAGGTTTAGCGTTAATAACTTCGTGGAAAATTTGTTAGGAATGTATCAAGAGTTTTTAGACTTAACCTTGGTTAAAAGCAAAGACATTACGACTTACATTCATCTTTTAAATGTGACTGTTCTATCAATGTATATTTCTTCTAAAGTTGGTTTTTCCAAGGATGAGGTTTTGGATTTGGGGATAGCGGCTTTATTCCATGATATTGGAAAGCTCTATATTTCCCGAGGATTACTCCAGAAAAAAGGAAAATTAAAAGCAAGAGAATTTTCCCGTATGGAACATCACACAGATATAGGAGCAGAGATTCTCCTTAAATACTTAGATACCTTGGGGACATTGCCCGCAGTGGTTGCTTTCGAGCACCACCTCAGGTATGACCTTAGGGGTTATCCCAAGTTACCTTTTCCTCAAAAACCCCATCCGGCCTCCCTTCTCATCTCCCAATGTGACGTTTATGATGCTCTTGCACAGAAACGGCCCTATAAGAGAAGTTATCCACCTCTTATGATTTATGAGATAATGATGAAGGGTGAAGGGAAATCTTTTGATCCCAAACTTTTAGATGAGTTTTTTAGAATAATCGGGATTTGGCCAGTCAAAACCATTGTCACTTTAAGTGATGGAAGGATTGCCGTAGTTAGAGAACAGAACGAGAACGATAAATTCAATCCCAAGGTTGAGGTCATTTCACCTGAAGAAAAAAAGGAATTTATTGATTTATCAGAAACAAAGCAAAATATAAAAATAGAGAATTCTTTAGATCCTTACAAAGAAGGGAGAAAGTACCTTCATTTAGCCTGAATTATTCATAAAATCTGCCGACACCATATACAAAAAAATCTCTGAAGGATGACTGATTATCTTATGTCGGCATCTTTTCCCCTTCGGGCGAGCCGATCTCACTGCACCTGCTTTGTTGTAGCCCATTCTCGGTGGTAAACCACAGCTTCATGAACCACACCTCGCATTTGCAGCAACCTCGACTCGTGAATAACACAGGTTAGTTGACTCAGAGCATTAAATCTCTTTCATTCATACCGGAGAGAATCCACAGGATTGGCTGCGGCGGCCTTGAATGTCTGAAAACTAACCGTTAAAAGCGCAATAAAAAGTGCCAGTAGGCCCGAGGCAAAAAAAGCCAAAATATTTAGACTTATGTGGTAGGCAAACCCTTCAAGCCACCTCCGCATAAAGTAATAAGCGAGAGGCCAGGCAAAAACATTAGCAAGAGCAACCCATTTGATATATTCTTTCGATAAAATGAGGACTATCCCCCCGATAGATGCGCCGAGAATTTTTCTCATGCCGATCTCCTTTGTCCTCTGCACGACAGTGAAAGAGGCCAGGCCAAAAAGACCCAGACAGGCGATATATATAGCGATTATGGTAAAGATGCTCGATAATCGGCTCAACTTCATTTCAGACTGATACATCATGTCGTTTTCCCTGTCCACAAATGTGTATTCGAATGGATGGCCTGGATTTATTCTGCGCCACTCTTGCTCCGCAAACTGCATAACCTCTGACATGCTCTCATCGGTTGTTTTGATGAACACCCAGTTAAAAGCCTGTTCAGTCGCTAATGACAGGGCGAATGGTTCGATCTTTTGATGGAGGGATTTAAAGTAATAGTCTTTCAGCACACCGATCACCGGAAGACTGACCAGTCCTCCGGGTGAAAGTCTTTTATCCAGGCCTGAATCAAACCCGAATTGCTTGACAGCCTCTTCATTCAACAGCAACGCCCGGTTCAAGTCGGTTGTGAATTCTCTTGAAAAATCTCTGCCTTCATAAAGCTCTATGCCTAATGTCTCAATAAAATCATAATCGACAGTCATAATCTGGACGGTCAAATTTTCATTCGGCGGACATCCGACTGGCCTCAGTAAGGCTATCCCGAACACTCCTCCAGGGAGTGTCGACGCCGCGGAGACGCTCTTGACATGGCTGTTTGAAAGAAGTGTGGTTTTATAGGAATCATATGTGGATCTTGGAGCGGGGTCGGAGAGCGGAACAGCCAGGATGTTTTCTTTATTGTAACCGAGAGGCCTGTTCTTGATATATCTCATCTGACTGTATATGACGCTGAGGCCTATGATCAAAAAGACAGAAATGGAGAATTGGACGACAACAAGGATCTTTCTCAATAAACTGCCTGAAGCCCCTTTATGTTTTTTACCGCTCAATACTTCAGCAGGTCTGAATGCAGATAAAAGAAAAGCCGGGTAGCTGCCGGAGACAAAGCCGACTATGATGACCAAACCGATCAACAAGGAAATCGTTTGCAGATTTATCAAGCTTGAAGCGGATATATTTTTTTCCGCAATTGTATTAAAAGGAGTCAACAAAAATAAAACGGCAATTCCGGAAATCACTGAGGCTAAAAAAGTGAACGTTATGGATTCACCTAAAAACTGCTTGACCAACTGGGCTCTATCGGCGCCGACGACTTTTCGTATCCCGACCTCTTTGGCCCGGTTTTCCGAACGTGCGGTGGAAAGGTTCATGAAATTGATGGATGCGATCAAGAGGATAAAAATGGCCACGGCAGAAAAGATGTAAATATAGCTTTCATCACCGGTTGGCCCTATCTCTCCTTCAAGGTTTGACTTGAGATGAATGTCCGTCAATTTCTGGAGATAAGGATTCAGTTCTACCCCAGCGATTCTCAGCATTCTTCCGAGACGTTCTTCGATCAGCGTTCGCATCTTCGCTTCGACGACAGCAGGATCGGCATTTGCGTCGAGCAAAAGATAGGTGTAAATTCGGAAATTCTGCCAGTTCTCGGAGAGATCGCCGTAATAAGGTTGTTTATTAATAGGATCGATGGCTCTTTTAAGAGTTTCAAAACTGACCAGGAAATCATAGTTCATATGGGTTGATGGCGGATGTTTTCTCATTATGCCGGTGATATTGAAATTCATCCAATTATCACCAACGATAATCTTGCCGATAGGGTCTTCGCTACCGAAATATTTTTTGGCCATTTCTTCTGTTATCACCACAGAATACGGCGCATCGAGCACATGTGCGGGATTCCCCACAACCATTTCGACGTCAAAGACCTCGAAAAATGTTGGATCTACAAAATACAATCCCTTCTCGGGAAATTTTTTTTCTCCATGCTCGATTACCCACCTGGAATCAGGAGGTTTTATCCGCACAGCCTTCAGGACTTCGGGAAATTCTTCTGCCATTGCCGGTCCCCAGGGGCCGGAGACTAAAGGTACCTCGATTTTATTGCCGCGGATGACACCGGAATTGACGATCCTGTAGATCTGATCAGCCTTTTCGTGATATCTGTCATAGCTTAATTCGTCCTGCACATAAACCAGGATGAGAAGACAGCAGATGATTCCTGTGGCAAGACCGAAGATATTGATAAAAGTGTATCCTTTTTGGCGAATTATGTTCCGGAAAGCGATTTTGATATAGTTTTTCAGCATTTTTTCCCGTTTTATTCGTTTATAATTTCATTCTTCAAGATATAAAGATATCATATAGCTAATACGATTTTACCCACAAGAAGTTCTTATGGATGCTGATGCATGCGCCCTGAGCGGTTACAACGTCGACTAAAAATTTATAATAATTTAGCTTTGGGGCAACATCAAATATCGTCCGATTTTTCACAATTTCCACTTTCGATCCATTATAAATATTGTTGGTTTAAAACCTGCGAAGGACCAAAAAGCGACTCCTTGGCTGGAATTCACCTTGATTTTTTTTGTTCCCAGCTATACCTTAAGTTTTAGAAATCATATCCATACTAAAAGGAGGATTCAGCAATGAAAAAAAAGATTGTTTTGCCCGCCATCCTTTTACTCTTGATTCTATTGTCGGTTAACCAATGGGCCGAGGATAACTGCTCGAGCTTTTTGGTGACAAAGGGAGCCTCAAAAGACGGATCCGTCATGATCACCTATACCTGTGACGGGGAATTCCTTCCCCATCTCGAATATATACCTGCTCAAGACCATGAACCTGGCTCCACCATCAAAATCACAGGAAGAGGCGGTAAGATCAGGGGAGAGGTCAAACAGGTCCCCCACACTTATGCTGTTGTCGACTTGATGAATGAACACCAGCTGGCTATCGGTGAAACCACATTCGGTGGCCGCAGGGAACTGCGAAACCCGGACGGACTTCTCCACTATTTCTTTTTGATGAGGCTTGCCCTTCAACGAGCCAAAACTGCCAGGGAAGCCATTAAGGTTATGGCTGAATTGGTTGAAGAATATGGGTATGCCAGCACAGGGGAATCCTTTTCCATTGCTGATACCGAGGAAGCCTGGATCATGGAGATGATCGGGCCGGGTCCGGGCGGGAAAGGAGCTCACTGGGTGGCGCTACGGATTCCGGACGGATACATTTCCGCCCATGCCAATATGTCCCGAATCGGGGAGTTTCCCTTAAACGACCCTGATAATTGCATGTACTCCGGAAACGTTATCTCATTTGCTGAAGAGAAGGGTTATTATAATAAGAAATCCGGAAAACCTTTCAGCTTCCGGTATGCCTACGACCCGCCCCAACCCTCAGCACTCAGGACTTGTGCCGCCCGAGTCTGGAGTATGTTTCGCCGGAGCGCACCATCTCAAAATTTGTCCCCGGATTTCCAGCGCGGCAAAAAGGGCGCCAAGCCTTATCCCTTGTGGATCAAGCCCGACCAGAAGCTTTCTTTGCAGGATGTGATGAATATTATGCGCGACCATTATGAGGGAACAGAGTTTGACATGACCAAAGGGGTGGATGCCGGGCCATTTGGATGCCCTGTGCGCTGTCGGGATCTCACCTGGGAAGTGGACGGCGTCAAATACAGCTGGGAGCGCCCCATATCCACGCAGCAGACTGGGTTTTCTTTCATTTCTCAGTCCCGGGGATGGCTTCCAAATGCCATCGGCGGTGTCTACTGGTACGGCGTGGACGACACGTACACGACCTGTTATTTTCCTCTCTACTGCTGTATTCAGGCTCTGCCCAAACCATTCACTGTCGGGGATCTCCAAAAGTTTTCATGGGATTCGGCCTGGTGGGTGTTTAATTTTGTGGCTAACATCGCCAATCTGAAATATACCTACATGGTCAAAGACATCCAAAAGGTCCAGGCAGCCCTGGAAGGCCAGTTTCTTTCCCTTCAACCGGTGATCGAGAAAATAGCGCTCGAGTTAGACAAAACAGATCCGGAGCTCATGGTCCAATACTTGACTGATTATTCGGTTATGCAAGGAGAGCAGGTGGTCAAACGCTGGGTCGAATTGGGGGAATACCTTCTGACAAAATACAACGACGGCTATGTCAAGGATGATAGAGGACGCCCTCGCGGTGTCGGCTATCCTTCGGAATGGCTTGAGGAAGTTTTGAAATCCAAGCCCAAACAATTCAAATTGCCAACCTGGGGCGAGGATAAAAAGGACGGACGGCTGCATTGAACACAATGGCGTGAAACTGATTATTATCCATGATTTCCATTAGGAGTATAGAGATTAGTTTGCCCCCTTACGTTCGGTCCGCAAAAATTTTAACATAACATCTGGACCTGTATCAGGGGGGCAGGTTTCCTGACAAAAATCTGACACAGAATTCTTGCATTTCTTTCATCTGAGCGAAATTGTATTTTTTTCATTTAAATCGTCCTCCACAGCTGGATCAGGATCCTTAATTATTTTTCAGAATTGTTTAAGTTGTGTGCCATTGGATTAGTCCCTACAATAGGTAGAAGGATTGATAAGGAGTTCTCAATGAAAGACTGTATGGTTAAAGGCTTGTGGCTGCGAACAGCTCTATTCACAGCCATTTCCGTAATGGCTCTTATGGCATCGCAAGAGACGCAGGTCAAACAACATCCCCAAACAAAGGAATACGTGAAGTTTTTTCCTTACACCTATGATCAATGCCCGGAACTCCCTTCTCCCTACACGACGAAAGGCGGGATAGAAATCGTGGTGGCGCACACAAAAGATAATCAATTCACGCTCATACCCGTGACAGTAAAAAAGGGCGAATCTCTCGGTTACAGGGAAGGAGATTGGGACAAAATCCGCATCCTTGAAGTCGACGCTGAGGATTTTCCGACATTGGCCCGGACAGGATTGCATTCAGAGTTAGAACTGGATCACGCAAGATGGATCACAGGCCGCTCCATCGCAGAAATTACAGATAGCGGACGGCCCGGAGGTTCATCCGGCGAGGGTTTTATGGCTCAAGAGGAAGATATCATTTCTGTCCTGAAAGGAGATAATCGGTTGGCCAAGAAATTGGGGCTGATTCACCCTCAACTGGCCAAACCCCTGTTTCATGTCTGGAATATCGCCCGATGGGTCGGTTACACAAGTCGAAGTGTCGGTCGATCTATAGATGGCATCGATTATTTTCTGTATAACAAAAGAAGAGTCCGTCTTATAATGGCTGGCGGTCGGGGATGGCAGTATTCCATATTTAATGATGAAATCCAGGGCATGTATCATCTTGAGTTTTGTAGAGAATTAGATGAGGATGAAAAAGCCTTTTTGCAAGAAAGATACTCCAATTTAAGTGATGAACAGATGACAGATTTTCAAAAGATGCTCAGCCATATTCATACAGGGGAGATGGTGCCATTTTACATCATGCGCTATGGTTTTTATGAAGGCCATACAGGTTACCGGGCCGATCCCATAGCCATATCGCTCATATTCGGTCTGAGAAGCTTAGAGGAAATCGAAAAAGCATTCAAGGGAAACTTGTTTAAAACGCTCACAGAAAATTTTACAAGAGAGAATATCTCTGCGAAAGGGGGGCAGATATGAAGAATAAAATCAGAGTGATTTTAGGCATGATCCTGCTGGTGATGGGGTGCATCTGTGGATTTGCACAGGTCAGTCAATCGAACGAGCAGGAAAAGATCGATCAGCTCATCAATAAACTATGGGATTTGCGTTATGGAGATTGGGGAAGTTTGAGTGAAACTTTCAGAGAGATAGGAAACCCGGTTCTTGAGCCCCTTATAAAGATGCTGAGGAATACTGAAACGAGCGAATGGTCCCAGTACAGGATTGAATGGCACCAGAGAAGGATTGCCTGGGCACTGGGAGAAGTGGGAACAGAGAGAGCGATAGAACTCCTGATTGAGATGATTCAAGATAAGACGTTGCATGATTACGGGCGGTATGAGGCGGCGATGGCCTTGAGGAGGATTAAACCCGAAAAAGCGATTGAGCCGCTGATTCAGGTCCTGAATGATAAAGAATCCAATCCTCCGCCTCGATTCGGGGCGGCGTATGCTCTAAGCGCTATTCAATCCGAAAAAGCGGTCCCGTCTCTGATCAAGGCCTTAGATGAAAAAGAAGTTCGAATCCGTATGGGAGCAGTCTCTGGTCTCGGGAATATAGGTTCGGATGAAGCGGTGGCAGGGCTGATGAAAGCTTTGAAAGATAGGGATGGTTACATCAGGAGATTGACTTACCCTCATCTCATAAGACTGTTGCCAGAAAGAAAGACTGAATTCTTAATCATGGCTTTGAGAGAAGACGACTGGGGCGCTCGCGAGGACTCTGTTAAGGCCTTGGTGGAAATCGGTGAACCCATGTTCGAACATCTTATCCCGCTTCTCAAGGATGATGATAGAGTTGTCCGGTGGGAGGCGGCCCGGATTTTGGGTGTGATTCAGTCTGAAAGAGCTGTGGAAGAGCTGACCGAAGCATTAAAAGACAGTGACTGGATGGTGCGGAATGAGGCGGTGGTCGCCCTGGTCAGGATCAACTCCGGGAATGTAATTGAGCCGCTGATCGGGATGTTGGAAAATAAGAACAGCGATGTCCGGGAGGAGGCCGCTTGGATTCTGGGGGAGATGAAATCCGAAACAGCGGTTAATCCTCTGATTCATGCACTGAAAGAAAAAGATTCTGGCTGGATGGCCGCAATGGCCCTGGGGAAGATTCAGTCCGAGAAAGCGGTAAAACCGCTCATTCGCGCGCTTAAGGATAAAAGTATAAAGAAACGCCGGGCGGCTTCCTGGGCACTGGAAAAAATGCCCTCTGACAAAGCTGTAAAAACATTGATCGTGGTGCTGAAAGATGAAGACGAAGAGGTTCGGATGTGGGCGGTTGAGGCTTTAAAACGAATCGACACACCAGAAGCTTTAAAAGCTGTGGAGAAATACAAAAATAAAATAAATTGACCTAGCATTTTATAAAAGCTGTTGACTGTCATTTTTAGCTAATTAATGCGTCCAAACTGTTTAATTTGTTGTTAATCGTATGTCGCGGATTAATTTTCTTAAGTATTTTTCTCCCAGATGGTTATCTAATTAAGAAAACGGTGTGAAATATTACATTATGCCGCTCAATATTCTAGTGAGCGCTCGACTGCTTTGAGCGAGTCCCCTGTATTCCTGATTTTCCGATTAAGAGTAAACTTTTTTTTAATATTTCAGTATATATCTTGTGGAGGTGTTCATGCATTCAATTCTCACTCTACAATTCTGTCTTGTTCAATTTCAACCTATTAATATAAAGAAGAGAGGATGAGTATGCTGAAAAACTACTTAAAAATCGCTTTTAGGAACATAATGAGAAAAAAGCTTTTTGCCAGTATTAATACCCTCGGATTAACCGTGGGTATGGCCTGTTTCATATTGATCGCCCTCTGGATTCAGGATGAGTTGAGTTTTGACAAATTCCATACGAATAGGGATGACCTGTACCTGCTGACCATCATACATCCCGACGACGTAAGGGATCCCAATGTTCCCTATGCTTTAGCCCCTCGCCTGGCAGATGAATTTCCCGAAATCATCCATTACACTCGGATATACGAACTCGGCAATCAGCGGACATGTTCATTCAAATATCAGCCGGAGGAAGGCCTGCCAGTCAAGTTTTACGAGAATAATGTGAATCTCGTCGACTCCTCCTTTTTTTCCATGTTCTCTTTCCATTTTATACACGGCCGCCCTGAGACAGCTTTGCAGAACCCCAACTCAATCGTCATCAACGATAAAATAGCCAACAAGTATTTCAGTCAAATCAATCCACTGGGAAAAATCTTAAACCTGAACAACAGTACGGATTTGGTCGTCTCGGGTGTTATAAACATCCCTTCCAATTCTCACATTCAGTTGGATTTTATTGCGCTTTTGCCCAATAGATTGGAAAATAACTGGAACTGGAGTGACCCCTCTTATGTGCTTCTCGACAGGAATGCTTCCTTATCTGACCTCAAGGAGAAGATCGCTGGAGCTTTAAAAAAATACAGTCCCTACCAGCAGGCCGACAAATTAAAAACCGATCTTTTGCCGTTGACTAAAGTTCACTTGAATTTTGGGCGCAGGACCTATGTCTACATATTTTCCGTGATCGCTGTTTTTATCCTGCTCATCGCCTCTATCAATTACATGAATCTGGCAACAGCCAGCTCATCCAATCGAGCCAGAGAAGTCGGGTTGAGGAAGGTGATGGGAGCCAAACGGGCTGAGCTCATCCAACAGTTTTTAGGAGAATCCATTTTCATGTCTGCTTTGGGGCTTGTTTTTTCTCTCATCCTGGTCAGGATCGGCCTTCCTTTAATAAACGAACTCACCTCCAAACAGCTCACGTTTTCTCTCCTTCATGGTCATTCGATGTATCTTTTCCTGTTCGCACTGATCTTTGCTGTGGGATTGATTTCAGGATTCTATCCGGCCTTCTTCCTCTCATCCAGCCGGCCTGTGGACACTCTTAAGGCTTCTCTGGGTTTTAAGTCCAAACGTTCATCGTTTCGCCTGGTGTCGGTGGTTGGTCAGTTCGCCATTTCCGTCTTGCTTATCGCCTGCACGGCGGTGGTCTTTAAACAATTGAGCTATATCCAGAAAAGGCCCCTGGGCATCAAGACAGATCTTGTGATCAAAGCGCGCATTAACCAGCCCCTCCTGAATCGGTTTGGAAGCTATAAGAACAAACTGCTTCAAAATCCCAACATTTTAAATGTCACGGCCGGACAGGAAGTTCCCTACGAAGAAGATTATAAGACCAGCGGAGTGGAATGGGAGGGAAAAGACCCGGAGTTATCCCCCAATGTGAGATACTCTATTTCGCATTTCGATTATATAGAGACATTCGAGATGGAAATTGTGGATGGCCGCAGTTTTAGAAGGGAGTCTTTGGCCGATATAAATAATTATGTCATCAATGAAGAAGCCGCCAGATACATGGGGATGGACGACCCGGTCGGACAGCGGCTCCGATTCTGGGGAAATGATGGGACCATTATCGGCGTCGTTAAAAATTACCATCATGTTCCCCTCCACAGGGAGATCATGCCGCATGTGTTCACCATAAACCCGCGCAATTTCCGCGCGCTGAAATATGTATTCATCAAGATAATGCCTGGTAATATTCCGGATACGCTCAGATATATTAAAGAAACGTCAGAGAGCTATGCGCCTGATTACCCCTACGAATACAGTTTTCTCGATCAAGGAGTCGGGAACCTCTACCAGGCCGAACAAAAATTAGGGAGAATCTTCGGTTACTTTGCGTTCGTCGCTATTTTTGTCTCCTGTCTGGGGATTTTCGGCCTCGCTTCTTTTACCGCTGAGAAGAAAACTAAAGAGATTGGTATTCGTAAGGTCCTTGGAGCCACTATCTCCAGTATCGTGATCCTTCTTTCCAAAGAGTTTTCCAGATGGATCCTACTGGCCAACATCATCGCCTGGCCTATCGGTTGGTATGCAATGCACAAATGGCTGGAAAATTTTGCTTACCGAACGAATCTCAATCCTTGGCTGTTCATTCTTGCCGGAGTGCTATCGTTTGTTATTGCGGCCCTGCCCATTGGTTACCAGTCCATCAAAGCCGCCATAGCCGACCCCGTCGATTCACTCAGGTATGAATGATGTCAATAATAAGGAGGAGATCATAGTTTTATTTGGTTTGTCATTTCACAATGAATGCGAAGAGATTGAAAAATTATAAGAGAGCGTTTGTTATTACACTGGCGATTATAGTCGCCCTATTGCATTTTGTTATCGGACCGGAATACAAGGGGCCTTTTAAGAGTTTTCTCAGAGGTTATCTCATAGATATTCTTCTTCCATTTTTTCTCTATTTTCTATTTACACTGAATGTCAATCAGACATGGCAGAAAATCACGGTTGGTGCTGGCATTTTTGTTTTTGGTACCGTCATTGAATATTTGCAGTATCGAGGGGCGGGATTATTCGGCAGTACATTTGATCCTTATGATTTCGTCGCATATTTCGTTGGGATTGGTACAGCAGTGGTATTTGATTTTATCGTCTGGAATAGAATCATATGCAAAAAGCTGTCGGCATAATTCCCACTCCTTTTTTTGTTATTCTGTGGACATCCAGAACGCGAACTTCAGGTCGCTTCTTTTAGGATTATCTGGAAAATAGCAAAGGTCTCAAGTTGCTTTGCGCATTTAAATAATCGTCGGGAGGAATTATGAAACGAAGAGAATTTCTGGGAAAAGCCGGCTGCGGCGCAGTTGGATTAGCTGTATCTCCAATGGCGCAGGCTTCCACGGGTGAAAAGGAGCCTTTGGTCCTCCGCAGGTTCGACATTGAAGTCGAGGTCTATGAAGTTGGTTCAAGGACCCGGTGTCACAAAAAGGGAGAAAAATTTACCTGGCCCCGGGATATGGGCAATCTGTGTCACTGGCTGAGAAGTGCACTGGACCCGGTCTTAACTTCTTTGGCTGGGGGAGCCATCTATCCCTGGTTTTATAAAGGAACACCCTATGAAAAAGTCATTGACCTTGAGGGTGTGACCACGGAATATATCCGCTGCCCTGATCCAACTGAAGCCGGTCTTGTCGTCAAGATCACAAGGACGTTCAAAGACAAGCATGAGCTTAAAATCTAAATAGAAAGATCAGGCTCCTGTCATGATGTTTTTGAATCTCGTCCGGCTGATTTGATGGTCAGCCAGTATCCGGCCGTTATAGATGATGGCGAAGACGGCGAAAGGAGTGGGAGCGTCCTGGGCATCCTGATGCGTCTTGAGTTCGACTATACTGGTTTTCAATTTATAGGTGTTTTTTGCCATTTCTGCTATTTCGTCAGCAAACTTGATAGAATGAGGGCATTGATCCGCGCGGATGATGGTCAAGCCCTCTCCGTACTTTTTCAATTTCTCATCCCAGTTGTCCTTAAATTTTGGATTGGGGGAGGACCTGTTGAATTTCATCACCAGCAGTTCGTAATCAGGCGGCGCCGTATCCACGGCTTCGAAGCCATTTTTTAAGAAAATGTCACTTTTCGCCAACCAGGGTCGTTTCCGGGTGACCACAGCCACTCCCTTCATCTTTTCTTTTTTCGCATCGTCTATAGAGGCTTGGATCAAGAGCTTGCCGTAGCCTTTCCCCTTATATTTCTTATAGAATGTCCAGATGCAGTGGATGAACATGTAATCATCGGCCTTGACCGCTCGCCAGGCGTATTGACCCGGGAGGTATTCGATGTAACCGAACTGCCTGTTGTCCTCCGTGTACAGCACTTTCGCGTGAAAACCTTTCTTGAAGTAGGTTTTCAGCCAGTTCGTCTTCCGTTTATATCCTTTGTGTTCGGTATTCTTGATTCCGCAGCAGGGTGATTCGTACATATTTTCCAGGCTGACATCAACCATTCTTATTTGTTCGGCCATGATTCATTCCTTCTTTGATGTTTTGTCCATTATACAATTAATTCAACTTGTGGGGAATGCAGTTTGACTGAGATGTCACTCAATACACGCACTTATCAGCAATTATTTTGACTGCCCATACAGATAATGAGTGCTATTTTTTATTCGTTACGGAGTGAGTTTGCAGGATTGGCCACAGCAGCTCGAATTCCCTGAATACAGACTGTCGCCAGAGCTATTGCTAGCGCTCCAGCCGCAGCCACAAAGAACACAAACAGGTTCATGTTAATACGGTAGGCAAAGTCCTGCAGCCAGGTGCTCATAGAATACCAGGCAAGAGGGGAAGCGATGATGATTGAGATAAGAACAAGCAGGATAAACTTTTTTGACAACATGGTCACAATATTCGGCGTTGAAGCGCCAAGAACCTTTCGGATTCCGATCTCTTTTGTCCGGTTTTGGGCGACAAAGGATGCCAGACCAAACAGGCCGAGGCAGGCAATTATGAAACCCAGGGTTGTGATAATCCCTAGCATCCTGCCCATCTGCTCCTCATATCGGTATTCCCTGTCAAAACTTTCATCCAGGAAGGAATACTCAAAAGGAACTCCTGGAAAATGATCGTCCCATGTGCTCCGGATGAACCGCATGAGATCATTCATGTTCTCCACACGAAGAGAAAGGGTAATGGTTTCGAAAAGGGAATTCTCGATATCCATAACCAGAGGTTCGACAACTTCCTGCATACCCCGGTAATGGAAATCATCGGTGATACCGATTATTCTCTTATTTATTCTGTGGTAGGAGGCCATGAAATTCTTTCCCAGAGCTTCCTCGGGCGAGGAAAATCCCAATCCTTTGACTCCGGCCAGGTTGATCAGATATCCTTCTCTTTCGTCATTTCCAACGCCCCGCTGGAAGGACCTTCCGGCGACTATCTTGATTCCGAATTCGGATATGAAATCATAATCCATGGTGATAACCTTGATGAATGGGGCGCCCTTGAAATCCTCCATTCTCGGTGTCATGTAATAGCCGGAATTCGTCCTGTCTCCTGGAACTGAGGAGGAGACAGTGGCCCCGGTGATCGAATGATTCTGGAGAAAGTCATTTTTGATAGCCTCGTAATCCCGTCTCAAATGCTCCATATTGCTTTTGACACGAAGCACAAGTTTTTGCTTCAGGTCAAATCCCAAAGCCCGTCCCCTCATGAATTGGA